>Ga0129310_1001851_pt1 | contig 17202 bp, 22 predicted proteins | sample Go1ome_2_FD_94433 | JGI IMG/M metagenome (GOLD analysis project Ga0129310, IMG submission 94433) | Western lowland gorrila individual fecal microbial communities from Wisconsin, USA - Go1022A metagenome | ecosystem: Host-associated > Mammals > Digestive system > Large intestine > Fecal | place...
AGGTATGTGGAGGTGAGTGGATTGACACGATCCGGTTCCGCGACTGGCTTCACAATGATATGCAGAAACGGATCTACAATCTGCTCTGCACAAGCGCAAAGGTGCCGTACACCAATGCCGGCATATCCCTGATCGAAAATCAGATGATCTCCTCCCTGAAACAGGGACAGATCCAGGGCGGCATTGCCAACACCGAGTATGACTCAGAAGGCACTGAGATCCCCGGTTATACAGTAACTGTTCCGAATGCAGTTGATGTCCCTGACGCTGACAAGGCTACAAGAACGCTGAACAACTGTAAGTTCACAGCGCGTCTTGCTGGAGCAATCCACCTCGTGAAAATCACCGGAACGCTCACAACATAAGGAGGTAGCGTATGGCTAAAGTAAAGACCTATAACAGTAAGTATGTCATGGTCGCCCTCGGAAACCATTCTGTTTCTGGTCTGGCAGATGACAGCTTTCTCACCATCGAGTCGTTAGGAAACGGAATTCTTTCTAAATCCGGCTGTGACGGTGAGGTGTCAAGAGCAGTTGATCCTAACAGCCAGTACTCCGTAAAGGTGACACTGCTCCAGACATCTGATAGCAACAAGTGGCTTCAGAAGATGCACAACCTCGACAAGGACACAGGAGATGGCACGTTCCCCGTAATGGTAAAGGATATCAAGGGCGGAATGCTGTTCCAGGCGGACGAAGCGTGGGTAGTCAAGGAAACACCGCGTCAGTTTGGCAAAGACACAAACAACCGTGAGTGGGAGATCCAGACAGGGTCTGCCCAGATGAAGGACGAGTAATCAGGAGGAATAACTATGAAACTGCATGAGTCAACCCAGATAACCATAAGCGGAAACAAGTACTATATCTTTCCGCTCCCGGCGTTTACAGCCGCAAACCTCAGCGGAGATATTCTCGCTCTGATTGCACCTGTTATCGGCGGCGTAGCACCTGCTATGGCAGCGGACGGAGCAAACACCAGAGTTGAAGATGTTCTCCCGTCGCTGACGACAGCGTTTAACAGCATGGACGGCGACAAACTTGAAGCGCTGCTCCGCAAAATGCTTCTCGACGGAAAGAATATCACTGTTGAAACAGATGACAACCCTGATGGTGAACGCCTTAACCAGGATCTCATAAATGAACTGTTCTGCGGTAATGTCCAGGACATGTACATTCTTGCATTTCATGTTCTGAAGGTAAACTATCAGGGTTTTTTCAAGAAGCTGAGCAGCCGATTTGGAGGTGCTTTCAAACTGGCGGCTCAGAAAGCATCGAAAAATACGGACACTTCGACAGCGGAAAGTTCTCAGAACTCGAACTCCGCCTCTATTGCCTTATCAAAGCAGGGCTGACAAGCAAGTACGAGCTTGAATACTGCTATACGCTTGACGAGGCATTGAAGCTGTATGCTCTGTTCCGCATGGACACAGACCTTGAACGCTGCCGAATGCAGGAGATAGAAAACAGGAGATAAGCCATGGGTTTTACAATACGGGACATTGCAATAGCGTTTGGCTATGAGATAGACGAAAGCACTGAAAGTGCCGTAGAAAAGTCAATCAGTAAGCTCAAAGACACAGCAACAAAAGCGCTTGGAGCAATAGGCATCGGATTTTCCCTGAAAGAGCTGAACACGATTGCCGAAGAATTCAACGGCATTAATGACAAGATCCGTAATGCCACAAAGGGTCTTGGAGATCAGGAAGAAATCCAGAAGGACATTCTTGATACCGCCAATGATATCAGAATGTCCTATAGCGATACAGCCGAGATGGTCAGCGGACTGGTGAAAACATCTCCAAAGCTATTTGGAAGTGTTGACGAAGCCGCAAAGTTCACTGAACTTACAGCAAAGCTATTCAAGACCGAGGGCAAAAGCAACGAGGAAGTAAAAGCACTGCAAGAATCCATCAGCAAGTCTTTCAAAAAAGGCGCAGTTGACTCAGAAACGATCAACCAGATGCTTGAAAAGTCACCCGAAGCAGTGAATATGCTTTGCAAGAGTCTTGGCACAAGCAAGGAAAAACTGGCGAAACTCTGTACTGACGGAAAGATATCTCTCACTCAGCTGAGAGATGCCTTTCTGAAGAATGAGAGCAGCATAAACGCCGGATATTCAGAGCTTGACATCTCAATCTCCGATGCCATTCTCAATGTAAAAAACCAATTCGGATTATTGGTTGATGATATCAACAGCACATGGCACATCACCCAGAAAATAGCCCAGGGCATAGTCAAGGTAGCTACAGTTGGAATCAACGCGCTCCGGAAGTTCTTTGACATGCTCAAAAATGTAGCAGACAAAATAGGCGGCACTGACAATATGCTGAAGCTTATGGGAGCTACGCTTGCCAGTGTCATAGCGATGGTAATTGTATCAAAAGGACCGCAGTTTCTTGCTTTTTTCAACAAGCTGAAAACCGCCATCAAGGGAGTCAATGCCAAGCTCCTCATCATTGGTGCAGTTGTTCTGATGATAATTCTTCTGATTGACGATTTCGTCAACTTCATGAAGGGTAACAAAAGTGTTTTCGGCACCGTTTTCGAAAAATTCGGAGTAGATGGGGATAAAGTCAGAGAAACCGTCTCCAATTTAGGAAGCATAATTAAGGACTTTTTTAAGGAACTTGTTAATAAGGTCATACCCGTGCTTGCAGATATAGGCAAAAAACTTATGCCATCTGTGAAGCGAATTATTGACGCAGTACTGAAAGTTCTCCCGAAGCTGCTTGAAATCATTAAGAAAATCTTTGACCGGCTAAAGGGTACAGGAAAAAAGATACTTGACGTTGCAATTGACCTTCTTGGTAAGCTTGTAGACAATGTTCTGCCTGTACTTGTTGACCTGTTCCAAAAGCTTTGGCCTGTTATTAAAAAAGCCGGGAAAATACTCGGGGACATCTTCTTTGCGGCTCTTGATCTTATAGCAGATCTCATTGAAAATACAGTACTACCCGCATTCGAAGGTGTTATTGCTTTCCTTGAAGGGGATTGGGACACTGCCATTCAGAAGATATCCGAAAGCTTTACCGGAGCCTGGTCGTCTGCGTTTGAAGCAATAGACAGCATATTTGGCACTCACCTTGCAGAATGGTATGCTGAAGTACAGGAATTCTGGATGGACGTTGGCTCAAAGCTGTATGAAGCCACGCATAAAGATCTTCTTGCTGATCAGGAGCTGTCAAGCAAGTATTCATCTATGCAGTCGGATATCAACGCAGCCACTCTTGAAGCCCTTAAACAGGGAAAGACCGTTGAGGAAGCAATGCAGTATGCTAAGGACAAAGTGCTTGACACCTCAGAAAAGGTGTATGCCTTCAATCGTCTTGCCGGAACCAACTCAGAATTTGCGTTCAACTACAGTGAAGATCAGGTTCAGGACTGGCAGAACGCATTGATCAACAGCGGACAGATCCCGGCTATGGCAAGCGGAGGAATAGTCACCAAACCCACCCTCGCGCTTATAGGAGAAGGCTCCGACGACGAAGCCGTAATACCTTTAAGGAAACTCGCCAGCATTATGGCATCTGCCGCTACATCATTTGTTGCCAGAAACACACCCAGCGACAGTATAGGAGCCATCAACAACACCAATAACAGCCGTTCTATCACTCAGAATGTAAGCATTAACAACAAGTTCGAAGGCGGGCTTGCAGCAGCACAAACAAAGGGAGCGTCCGTAATGAACAGTTCCGCCAATGATGCAACTGCAATTCTCGCAAGAGGACTTGCTTATTCGAGGTAACGCCATGAAAAAGCTAAAGAGTCCGGTAACAGTAGGCAATGTCAAGTTCGACGTACTCATGAATGAGAGCATTGATCGAAGCGCAGCAGTCCCCCAGTACCCTGTTGAAGATGGGTACAAGGTGTCCGATGCCATTCTGATATCACCGCTGACAATCTCAATCACCGCATTGATCAGCAATATGCCTGTGACGTGGAAGAACAAGTTCAAGGGACAGTCGCACCGCACCAAGACAGAAGTCAACAAACTTATTAAGCTTTATGAGAAAAAGACACCCGTAAGCTATAATAACCGTCAGAAGCGGTACAAGAACATGGCTATCACATCTCTTTCCGTCCCCAAAACGGAAGAGATGACCGAATGCGTTGAGATATCCCTGACACTCCAGGAAGTCAAAGTCACAAAGCCAAAGGTCGTTGACATTGACGCAAGTTACATGCGCTCCGGAACAACCGGAACCTATGCCGGAACCGCTGCTACAACCACCACTGATGAGAATGACTCGACAGAAAAAAGTTCCGTGTTATACGGACTTGGATCCGCTGTTAAAAGCGGAATATCAAATCTTCTTGGAGGTTAATTATGGCGACAGTTATCACAGTTCCCGATTATAATGACAGCTTCTCCAGAGTTGTTCTTGGCGATACTGAATACCTGCTTCGCTTCACCTGGAACGAGTCGGCTGAATTCTGGTGTTTCGGAGTATATGACATTGAAGAAGCTCCGATTGCCACTTCAATGAAAATCCTCCCCAACTGCCCGTTGTCCATATGGCACATGAACAGCCAGATGCCTTTCGGGGAGTTCGGAGTAATCACAGAACTTGAAAGGATAGGCAGGAATGACTTCATAAACGGGAAAGCGCAGTTCGTGTATATTCCCTATGCTGATCTGAACCTGGAGGGATAAGAAATGAAGAACTTCGACAGGCAGTACAGACTTACGATCGGAAGAACCAAGACCAAAGGATTTGAACTGGGTGATACCAGCAATTCAGCCGGCATAGCACCGCACATCAGCTTTTCTCTTGAAAAGTCGGACACCAGCACCGCAAATACGGGCAAAATCACCGTCTACAACCTCAATCCTGAGCAGCTCAACATCTTATCCCAAACGGACTGCCATATCGCTTTAAGGGCTGGATATGGCGCAAATATGCCGCTTATAGCTACAGGTACAATTACCTATGCTTCAACCAGCCTTGAAAGTGCCGATCATGCAACAGAAATAGAGTTCACTGAAAACCTCACCGCCCTCCGCGACACCTATGTTGCGATCGGGCTTTCCGGAAGCATAAGCGCCAAGCGGGTCATAGAATACTTTGCAACTGAAATGGGAGTCGCCGTTACCTACTCCAGGTCTGCGTCGTTTGTACAGTTCAGGAACGGCTACAGCTTTGTTGGTTCTGCACAAACAGGATTGTCAAAGGTATGCAAGCTCTGTGGACTGACGTGGACACTCCAGAATGGTGTGCTCCAGATCAGAGCCGGGAATGATGCCATTTCATACAAAGCCTATCTTTTGTCCGCTGAAACCGGTCTGGTGGAGATACCCAAAAGGATCACGTTTACCCAAACTGGTTCAAGCGAAAAGCAAAAGGGCTGGGAGATATCGTATCTTCTCAACGGTGCTATCAGAATTAATGACTGCGTGAATATACAGAGCAAAGCAATTAACGGCGTATTTCGTGTCATGAAGCTCTCCATATCCGGTGACAGCTTCAGCGGAGACTGGCTCTGCACGGCACAGGTGGTGGAAGCATAATGATACAGGAATTTGTACAGCAAATCAGAGATGAGATAGACTCCAGGGCAGCCGACATACATACTGCTATCCCTGCCAGGATCGTCAGCTATGACTCGGCAAAGTCGCAGGTCACTGTGAAACCTTACGGCGTATTCATGACTGGAAACAAGTCACTTGATTACCCACTGATCAGCGGAGTGCCAGTTGTAATGCCGATGGCTGCTGGAAAGTCATGTGGATTAGCGGTTCCTGTTGTCCCCGGCGATGACTGCCTGCTGATATTTGCTGAGCAGGATATAAGCTGCTGGCTTGACGGAGCAGATCCGGACATCAGTATGACACATGCGCTGTCCAATGCTGTAGCCATTTGCGGATTATCCAGCAAGCAGAATGCAGCCGCAAACAAAGCCACACAGGATAGTATCATGCGGCTTTACAACAGCGGCACCACCATTGACCTGAAACAGGACAGTGTAGTAATCAGCCAGGGCAGTTCCAGGATATGTGTAAGTGACGGGAGAATAACGATAGAGGGAGCCGTCAGCGTGTCCGGAAATCTGTCTGTAAGTGGAAGCATCACATACGGCGGAACATGTGAGAAAGGGTAGCATATGGATATACTTCTTGACAGCTGCGGTGATATTGCTCTCAACAGAGCCGATATTGTCCTTACCGACAGCGTATGCCAGAAAATCAGCATTCGGCTTCGCTGGTTCCTCAATGAATGGAAATTTAACAGGAACGCTGGCGTTCCGTATTATGAGGAGATCTTTGTTAAGCAGTACGACATTGAGAATGTCAAGCAGCTTCTTGAAGAGGAAATTCTTTCTGTAGATGAAGTTGATGAGATATCTTCACTTGAAGCCATCGTTGACATAGAAAACCGGGCGCTCTCCGTATCATGCTCGGTCGTTCTTACAGATGGCGAAGAAGTCAAAGTAGAGGTGAATGTATAATGGCTGAACACGGAATAACTGATAAGGGATTTGTCATAAAGCGGCTCGATGAAATAGAGTCTGACATCAACAGCCGCCTGAAAGAGGGCTGGGGTGTTGACGTCACCATAGAGCCGCAGTCCCTGGTTGGCACGTTGATCACAGCGTTCTCTGATAAGATTGCAGAGCTGTGGGAACTTGCGCAGGACGAATATTTCGCCATGTACCCTTCCACTGCTGAAGGAGAGAACCTTGACAATTCGATGCAGTACGCCGGAGTAATGCGTCTGAAAAAGGCAAGAACAGTATACCCCCTTAAATGCACTGGAGCTGACGGAACAGAAATACCGTATGGAGCGCTCGTCAAGTCAACCACGCAGCCCGTCAAGCAGTTGCAGTGCGCAAAGGCGCAGTCCATAAGCAGAAGTAATTTCCGGGAGATTTCCCTGTATTGCCTGGAAACGTCAGGAACGTTCACCGTGTCACTTAATGGGGTGACAAGCAGCGTCACCGCTGAAAGCAACAGTGACACCAAAAGCGTCCTTGAAGCTCTTTCGGAAAAGATTGCCGCAAGCAATATAAGTAAGGCGATAGAACAGGAAGCTGATACCGAAAGATGGGTGCTGAAGCTGACAGATACATATGGCAACTCTGACAATGAGATTGCCCTTTCGTCGAATATAAGCGTATCGTCATGCAGCAGTAACATCACCTTTGAAACGCTTGATTATGGTGAGATCACTTTGCCCGCTGGCTCTGTAACTGAGATTTCCACCATGATAGACGGCTGGACATCGTGCACGAATGACAAGGATCCGGTAAGCGGCAGACTTGATGAAACCGATGTTGAAGCCAGACAGTCATACATCAGAAGAATAGCACTCAGATCAGAAAATATGCTCAGCAGCATTTCATCTGCGCTGTACAACGATGTCCAGGGAGTCGAATATGTTGCCTGCTATGAGAATGACACCGGTGAAACAGACTCAGACGGCAGACCTCCTCACTCAATCGAAGTCATTGTATCAGGAGGCGGCGAAGGAGACGTTGCCAACAAGATATGGAGCAAGAAGCCGGTCGGAATAGCAACTTACGGCAATGTCAAGACAGTGATCAACGATGAATACAAGAATTCACATGAAATCTGCTTTTCACGCCCTGCCCCGCTGTATATATGGTTCAATGTAAGCATATCTCCACTTTCCGGAAAAAGTGTTGTAAGCAACTATGCCGAAATTATTAAACAGGCGGTTGTTGAAAATATTTCATGCGAAATCGGCGAGAACATAATCGCACAGAAGCTTGTCGCCCCGATATATAACAGCATCAGCGACATCGACTATGTAGAGATAAAGTGCTATGCTTCTGAGGATCCGTCCCAAAGTTCCCCGTCATGTACGCTTGATTCTGTAATGGTGAGTGCACGTCAGATCCCGGATATTTCTGACGAAAGGATTGAGGTGATTCTCGTTGAATAGCATCAAAAAAGACCTTCCGCAGCAGTTCAGGGATAAGCCCAGAATAGAAGTACTTGTTCAAGCTTTTGATGAAGAAATCGCCGAACTTGAAAAAGCAATAAAATCCCTGACAACTGAACGCATGATATCCTCGGCTATAGGAAAACAGCTTGACATGATAGGAAGTATTGTCAACCTGTCAAGGACTGACGCCATGGCGCTCAGCGGTGTTGAAGCCACAGATGAAATCTACCGGACACTGCTCAGATACAAGATCATTGCCAACACGAACAGATGTACAATTTCAGAATTGTATGACGCATGCAAGCTGTTGTACGGAGCGCAGGTAATATCATACCATGAGAGCCGCGCGTCTCCGGCAGCGTTCCAGCTTTCTGTCGGAGCGGAAATCAGCGCTCAGACAATATCCCTTCTGAACTCCAAAGGACTGAAAATCAAGCCAGCAGGCGTAAGGTGCAACATGAGCTATTACAGCATGGATTTCTTTGGGTTCAAGGATCTGAACGAATATGCTCTCGGTTTCGGTGCTGGTAAATTCGCACAAGATATCAACTAGGAAGGAGCAAGCAATGGAAATAAACTTTGATGTAGCATTCGCTGAAAACGGAAGCAAATCCGATATAAGTGAAGATAAGTGGCTGCTTGGCTGGGTTGAAATTGTTGGAGGTATCAATGGCGTACCTACAGCACAGCAGTTCAACCAGTTCGGCTATGTGTTTGACAGGAAAGCCAACATTGCGTATTCAAAAGCGAATGAAGCAATGGCTGGTCTTGACAATCACTCCAACGACAGCACTTTGCACATTTCAGCTACTGAAAGGGAAAACTGGAACAGCAAAGCTGACAAGAGCTATGTTGATGCGCAGCTGGAGGGCAAGGCAGACAAGTCGGAAATACCGACCTCGCTTCCCGCGAACGGCGGTAATGCTGACACCCTTGACGGCAAGCATGCGAGTAATTTTGCAATAGCAAAGAAAATAACCACCCAGGCGGAAGTCGACTCCATACTTGAAAGCGGAATATACTCTGTTGAGGACGTCGCAACAACCTTTGGCTTGATCAAAAGCGCATATTACATGATGATGGTAAATTGCCATCGAACTGACGTCAATTACAATGTAGAAATTGCTGTGCCATATATTGATGGCAGGCAGCAGGGAGTGTACTACCGCTGCTGCTCCAGTGGCATATGGGGTACGTGGACTAATGTTGCTGACGACGGCAACGCTACTACAGTAAACGGGCATTCGGTCAATTCGGACGTCCCGACAAATGCAAAGTTTACAGATACAACTTATTCACCCGGTACTGGAATAAGTATTTCCGGAACCACCATCAGCAACAGCGGCGTGCGCTCGATAGCCACAGGCGGCAGTAACGGTACGATCTCGGTCAACACGAACGGAACGGCTGCAAATGTAGCTGTCAAGGGCTTGGCTTCGGCGGCATACCAGGCGGTACAGACTGCCGCCGGAACAGTAGGGTTGCACCGTATCTCCAGCGGCTCAGCCGCCGCAACAACGACCAACTGCCCCGTCGGCTGCTGGTACGGTCAGTACGAGTAAGGCGGTGCAGTATGAGCATAGCAGTTAGCGACGGCGGGGTGCTCCGTAAGCTTGACACGATCAACGATAATGTCGGGGGAACGTTAAAAGCGCTTGATGTTATTCACTCCAATGACGGCGGCGTATTAAGAAAGATATTTGAAAAAATCAAGTTCAAATGGTATAACGGCTCAGAAAGCACCTTTGGCACTCAGCTTGTTCCTGTTATTTCCGGAGACACAATGACCTTGAACAACATCAGTACTTCCGCAAATGGAGTATTAAGATCTGATCTGTTCACGCTTTCCCAGGCGACGACCTTGTACATCAGCGACAATGTTACTTTTGTGACATACAGCTCTTTGGATATAGAAGTCTGGAAGAACGTATCGAGAGTGGAATCGTCGGCTTGGAGACGAGCATTTACACTAAGAGGTTCCAGCGGTGGAACATATCAGACAGGTAATTTGTCGATCGACCTCAAAGCTGGAACATATCGTTTTAGAATTACTAGCAAATCTGGTGCAATGACCCACGTCATTAAAGTGACTGGGCTGAAATTATAGGAGGGCAATATGGACACTATCACATTCAAGGACGGAAAGTCCTATGAAACAGTCGCCGTATACGGCGGCAACGAAATCTACCAGGAAAGCCGGCGCGACACCATGGATATTATTATCCCGGCGGACAAGATAACACTGGAGGAAGCAAAGACACTCTGGCATGACGCCGCCGCGACCTCTGAAATCACGATCAACTACAGCGTTACGGAGGACGGAAAGCCTGTAGCCAAGACAGGAGTGCATATTAATTACACCCTGCCTGTATCGCTTACCCTGGGCGAGCTTGACGGCGCGCAGGTAGTTCGCATAAAATTGGCGCAGAAATCTGCTCTGGAGATTGTATTGGAACAGCAGGCACAGGACATCAAGGACAACGAAGCAGCTCTCTGCGAGCTTGCAGAAATAATAGCTGGAGGTGAGAATAATGGCTAAAATCTACTATAAGCGCATAGTCGCGGGCGAAATGACCCTTGAAGATGTCCCGGAGCGCTGGAGGGCGCAGGTCAAGAAAATGCTGGAGGACGCAACATGACAGTAGAAAACATAATCACGATCATCAGCGTGATCGCTGCGATATCCGGAATAATATTCGGGGCAGCCGCGTATGCGCGCAATAAGCGCGAGGATAACCGCGAGGACGGCTCATACCGCAGTGACATCGGGTACATCAAAGCAAGCATGGACGAAATCAAGCATAAGTTGGACAAGCAGGAGCAGCAGTATCTTGACCTGGTAACGCGGCTGACAGCTGTAGAGTCCAGCGCAAAGCAGGCACATCACAGAATAGACAGACTGGAGGGCAATAATCATGAAAATTGACTGGAGAAGAAAGCTGACCTCCCGCAAGCTCTGGGTAGCGACGGCGGGATTCATCGCAGGACTTATCGTAGCGTTCGGCGGAAGCTCTGAAACTGCGGAAACTGTATCCGGCTGCATACTCAGCGGCGCGGCGGTAGTCGGGTACGTTATCGGCGAGGGACTTGCGGACGGCGCACACAAGGAGGACAATGACGATGGCTAAGAAGTACGCAGGCGTCGATCTCTCATATGTGCAGACCAATGTTGACTACAAGACTCTCAGCAAAGCCACGATTCAGGGCAAGCCTCTGAAATTTGCTATGCTCCGTATCGGACACGGTCTTAACAAAGACAAGATGTTTGATACACATTACAAGGGCTGCAAAGCTGCTGGAATAAAAGTAGGTATCTACCATTGGAGCTATGCGACAACCGCAGCTGAAGCCAGAATGGAAGCTGCTTGGGTGCTTGAACAGCTTCGGGATCTTGACGTTGATTATCCTGTTGCGATGGACTTTGAGGATATGAATAATGTCCTGAACAAAGGACTGTCGCATGTACAGTACACCAATATTGTCCGTGCTTACCTCTCAACCATTAAAGAAGCCGGATATTATCCGCTGCTCTATACAGGCAAGTATATTCTTGAAAACAACCTATGTAGCGAAATACTCAGCGAATACGATCTCTGGCTGGCACAGTATACCTCAGAAGGCTACCAGGCACAGCTCGGACAGACCATGTGGCAGTTCACAGTTGCAGGTAGTGCCTCCGACGACTATGCTCATCAGGGCGCTGTATCAGGCATTAAAGGGCAGTGTGACTGCAACTGGTCTTATATTGGGTACGCTGCAAAGATAGAAAAGCTCGGTTTGAACAAGCCAGTCAAGAAAGTCACCGTTACCGCCACAGCTAAAGTCAATGAAAAAAACGCCGAAGCACTGGCAGAAAAGCTGAGAAAATTTGGCTGCGAAGTGAATATTACATGAAAAATCCTCCGAAACGTTATAAATCGTTTCGGAGGATTTTGGTTACATAATATCCATATATTTAATACAATAAAAATGTAAAAAGATGTATCTAAGACTTTCAGAAGAAAAAGTTGCCTTCAGAATTGGATTTATATGATGTCAGCAATTAAATCTTTCAAAAATTACTAAAATATCACTTCAACAAGAATGACATATTACATTTATCAGGGTAATCACGAAAACGCAATTAAGTGTTTCGGGGCTTATATTATCCAATAAATGCAAGTACGTCTAAGTTATCGAACTTTTCTGGACTTTTTTCTTGCGCAAGTATTATGCCTAAAAAAGTCATCTCTTTTGGCTCGAGGTGCCCCACATACTACACGGTAATTGGAGGATTGCCTAGATAGACTTTTGATTAATCCATCTAAATCTTCACTTTCCTCATGTGGTAAACTTTCGATTTTTTTTGTTTTTTCACACACCTCGCTCGATGGACTATCAATTATAACTTTTATTTCACATTCTCCGATTGGTGTTTTAATTAAATTTACACCATAGCAAGTATATAAAGAGTTTAAAATATCACTATTATCTTCTTTTAAACCATTTGCATTTTCAGAGAGAATCTCTTCTATGGAAAATGGCAGAATATCTCCACCATTCACATCTTTCTCAACATCATTCTCAGATGTACCAACTTTATCGAGTACATTAATACTATCATTAACTTCTTTTTCTGTTTCTTTTTTTTCATATTCTTCTATTTTCTTTAAAATAGAATGACGATAAATGCAACTTCCTATAGCAGTTATCAACCCCAAAAGTGACGCAATTAATGGTACCAAGTTCTCAATCCAATTAATCATTATTGTTCTCCTCCATTAATACATGCTCGCAATTATTAGAAATGATCAAGGATGTAACGACGCATATTACAGAAGTTATAAATACTATGACGAAAGAGTTGCTCTCGTTTGTTTTAACGATAGCATATACAAACAGTTGTATAACACCAACAAGCAAAGATAGTAAAAACCAAACTCCGTGGCGTTCCTTCTTTGAAATAGATGCTTTATATAAATTAATTAATGATGACAAAAGAACCAAAGTTGAAGACAAAATTAAATCTCCATCGCAAATAATACGTTCAAAATCTAATGTCTCATTACGAAATATATTCGCCAAAACTGAAAAGATTGTTGGTAAAAAAGTAATTAACACCGTTCCCAGCCACCATTCTACCATTCTAGAATTAACCTTTTTTGTCGCCGTTTGCTCCATTTGCTCTGTTGGCACCTTACATCGCTCCTTGTAATCCTTTTTATTCGTAACATCTAACATTAATATTGAGCAAGCCAATTAACATTTTTGCGTGTCATTATTAATACTGATTATACATCAAATTAAAGATTAAGTCAACACCTAAGCTGTAATTATAGCACAAATTTGCTTATTTCGTTTCACATGTGTAAGTTTGACGCATTTTTCTTCTTAACGCACATCAAATGTCACAAAACAAAAACCCTAAAACTTAATAAGTTTTAGGGTTTTAATATTAAAAAAGCTCTATATGTATAAGCTGATCTATTGAAGATTGTCCTATCTTCTCAAAAGAAACATAGTAGTCGCCGTCACCATCATAAGGAATATAGATGTACGCGTCTACACTCGCACCCGGACGAAGTTTGCTGAACACCAGCTGACCATCATCAAAGAAACTGTTAAGATAGTCGCTTTGAACACCATTAGAGCCGTAGACTTTGAGATAGAACATATTCAGATTATTTGTTTCATTTGAAACATTGGTAATAGTCACCGGAACGCCAATTGTTTTTGTGCCGTTGTACTCACTGAATTGATTGTCAACTGTTTCAATCTTACTGTCCTGAGTAAATTCTATCTGTAATCCGTCAAAGTTTACAACATTGGTTGTTGAAAGCTGTTCAGAACTTTCTGCCGGCAGATCTTCAGCAGGATTATCAGTGCTGGTAGCCGCTTCCGACTGCTGCGGTGTCATTGCCTCAATCATTGTGTTAAGATTTGTTATCTCGCTGTCCTTTTTTGCGACTTCAGCTTCAAGCTCAGTAATTCTCGAATTTGCGCTGTCAAGTTGAGCTTGTAATTCTGAATTAGAAGAAGAACAACCAGTAAGCATCAAAGCAGATGCCAAGCCCATAGCCGAAATAGCTTTTGTGATGTTATGCATTTTTGTACCTCCGAAATAATAATATGCTAATGTTATACCTGTCATATGCTGCTTAAACGAAATCCAAAGATATCATTTAGTCAACCCGTTCAAAGAAATGTACTGTACAAATTTATCTATGATCTGATTATTTCGTCTGATAATATCTGCTTCTACAAAATCAGCATTAGTCTTTGCAAGGCATAGCAGCTCATGAATTTTAGTTCCCTCTTTGTCCTGATTTCTGCTATTGGTATAGCCGGTGTAATACTTTTTCTTATCTTCAAAGCGATAATCAGAAGCTCTGATGTTTATTCTGCTTTCCAGCAGAGCCTTGTTGCCAAGCGCTTCAAGGTTCCTGTCATCTTTGAGAAGATGTTCATTATCCTGTCTGTTCCGGGCATAAATGTGTTCTATCTCCAGAACTGTTTCCAGAGGTAAAAGTTCCTGTTCGTTATCCAGGAAAGCCCACCATGTCAGTATCGCCTTTGTAATCGGACGACCATTAGTGAAGTTGAAATTGAGGAATGCAGCTTTAACAGAATCCGGTGAAAATCTGAAATCACTGAACGAAACAGGCTTGTCATTAACGATGTTGACCATTTCAGCGTATACAGGAGTTCTTAGTGTATTAACACCTGGATTTGTTACTGCATATGTCCAGATAAACGCCGTGATTTTCTCAAGAAAAGCATCGAATTCATTGTCGTTGAGATTTCCGGATTTGTCACGATAGTGGAGATAATACACCGATGTCAAATAATACCACATTCCGTTTGGAGCGTAATTCAGAACATAGAATTTTCTCAGCACCTTATCTGAAAACCTATCCTTGCTCTGATTTAAAACATCGTTCCAGAAGTCTGCCAGATCCTGAAGATTGTCAAACGTCTCCTCGCATTTCAGCAGAGAATAGGAGTTCTTTTCGTAAAATTTACGAAGAGCTTCAGTTGTCGAACTCTTGATACCCTGCTTGGCTCTCGCATAATACATATACCGTGTGAAAAGCTCGTCCATCGGTGTGCCGGTAATAGGGTGGAAAATTTTGTTGCTGAGTTCTTCAAGCGCCTTCCACTTTTTGATGAAGTCGTCTTTCTTGCCTTGTGAAGCATAGAATTTGTAGAACTGAGCCTTGAAAATATCTGAATCAGACAGCGGCATTCCCCTGTCATTCAGTGTTGAGAAGATACGGAGAGCCGTGTCCTGAGACTCAGCTTCAATAGGAAGCAGAATGCAGTTATTGATAAGCCTTGCAGGAAGATATGCAAAATATGTAGGAAAGTCATTCAAGAATTCATTGATCTTCTGCTCAAAGAAACGATAATTAACAGCGTACTGGCTCTTCATGCTTTCCGGAGCCTCACCGTTTTTCAGTATGCTAAGGAACTGATCCTTCTGAACATCAGTTGCAACCTCCGAGTCGATTTTAAGCTCTGTTTTGATAATTGCACCAAGTTCGTCCTTTTTCCAGAGGCATTTTTCAACTCGTTCCTGCACCAGCTGTGTGCCCTGATCTTTCATCTTGCCGAAACGAGCATAAAAGGCTCTCAGCAGAAGCATAAGTGTAGTTAGACGCTGCTGTCCGTCAATGATCTCCTGCTTGCCATCCTCGTTCTTGAATGTAACGATAGGACCGAGGAAATATTCATCACTCGCCTTAAACTTGTCACTGTTGTTCTCCGGAAACGCAAAAGAAAAGATATCCTCCCAAAGCGTTCTGCATTGAACCTCAGACCAGGCGTACGGACGCTGATAATCAGGTATAAGAAAATCGGTTTTCGGATCGCTGAAAAGAGCCTCGATTGTTTTCTGGTCAATATTTAATTTTGACATACATAACCTCCGCCGATGTTTACAATGTGTTAATTTTTGTTCCCTTATTGTACCACAAATCGACAAAGAATGCAATGCATAAATTGTAACAAGAGCAAAGATTTCAAAGTGCAAATTACAGTTCGGAAATAATTTGCTTAATCTGACCCATTTTCAGCCCAATTTCCGGCGTTTTACTACTAACCCATAAAACTATACTCCCAATGTTAAACAATCCAATATGGGGCGTTTAACGCTCAAATACGCGGCAGGACATTTTTCTACATAATCAAACTTTTTTTGCAAATTCGCTTGACATAAGTTTCCATGTTTGCTATAATATAATTAGGGGATAAAACTAGTCCCTAATAATCAGGAAAGGAGAAAGACTTCATGGCAAAGGCAAAGAGAAAGGGAGTCCCCCAAAAGGGAACTCCCAAGCAGCCAGCTAGTGGTGACAGCCAAATAGCACTGGTTGCTGCAATCCTCAACTTTGTTACAGCTTTAATCAGCATTGCTGTTAAGGTTGTTGAGTTGTTCAACAAGTAACAAAGTTACTACAAGTCGGCGGGAGGTGACAGCTCCCACTGGCTTGATAGTATTATATCACCTTTGCCATTGATTGTCAAGTGAAAAGTATGCTTGATATCATTCAGCTCGTAACATCTGCTCTGAGCGTGGTACTCTCTTTGATAGTCATAGTGATGCTTGCAAAGCAGAAAAAGTGAAACAGAACGATTAGGCTGGATCCATTGAGATCCAGCCTAATCCATTTGAAAACAATGACCGAAAGGATATGAATGTGAATATGGCAGAATTCGATATGTACCTGGAACTTGAAAGCACTCAGATGTACCTCAAAGGGATAAAAGCCCTCACGGACAGGCTTGCAGACAGCCCGATTAACGGAGACCCCACACTGACGATGGATCTCATAGCGCAGTTGATAGAAAAGAGGATAGACAGAATAGACAAAGTTCTCAGATCAGTCGCAAAGAAATAAAATCCGGAAGGTGATTTTTATAGGGGGGAGTATATATACTTTCCCCCTTTACTTTTATCTTTTATTTTTCTTTATCTTTACCTTTACCCTTTCCCTTTTCCTTTCCCGGTTTTTCTGAGAAAAACTACACAACATCGTGCATTTTTCCAAGAAAAACATCTCAACATCACATGTTATTCCGGATTATTCGCAGAAAAATACCCCAACTTTTCAAATGATACAAGCTAAGTACCGGACAAAAGGATCAGAAATTCAGGGCGACATAGCACACGAAATAATACACACAAGTTTCGTAATTGAGGCATTTCGCCTACAATGAACAAAAGGACAGGATCCCATATAACTACATCAAAACAGAAACCGGCTCTCTAAGGCGCATTTATGAACCTCTAAGAATGAAATGTCCGCTTGCAGGAA
>Ga0129310_1001855_pt1 | contig 17182 bp, 15 predicted proteins | sample Go1ome_2_FD_94433 | JGI IMG/M metagenome (GOLD analysis project Ga0129310, IMG submission 94433) | Western lowland gorrila individual fecal microbial communities from Wisconsin, USA - Go1022A metagenome | ecosystem: Host-associated > Mammals > Digestive system > Large intestine > Fecal | place...
GTATTCATATATTTATGAACGGTTGCTGCACTGTAAAAAAAGCCTTTACGCTCCAGATAGACTTTCATGCTCCGGTAGCCGTCCACACCTTTGTGTGCGTGATAGATTTCCTGAATTTGATCCTGTACTTCTGCTTTTTTAGCATAATACTTCGACTTCCGATGTTTTCGGTAGTTGTAATAAGCGTTTGGATAGATTTTAAGTCGTCTGAGGAGCCAACGTAAACCAAACTCAGTATGATACTGTTCGATAAATCGATAAGCCTCTAATCGATTTCCTTCGCAAAGAATGCCGCTGCTTTCTTTAGGAATAGATTCTCCTTTTTTGCCTCCTCCAGCTCCTTACGCAGTCGACGATTTTCTTTCATAAGTTCCATTTCATTTGGTGTGTCCGGATTCAGGCTGGCTTTAGCTTGGCATTCTTTGCTGAATTCGCTGCACCACTTGGAAATACTGGCTTTCGATACGCCATACTCCGCAGTGATGCTTCTGTAGGTACGGCCTTCTTCTTCGTGAAGGCGTACAATCTTCTTTTTAAATTCCGGTGTGTAACTCTGTGGCATAAATAAGCACCTCTTTTCTTTACAAGATGATTATATCTTATTAGCCACTCCTGTTACAACCTTATTATAGCACTTCAAGTTCAAGTATAGTTTTTTTTAAGACGTTCATTTTCAATACGAAGCTTAAGTATCTCTCGCTTGTACGCCTCTTCTGTACGATCAATGCCTTCCAGAAGAACATCAGGCATTTTAGCGTCTGCACGTGCCAGACCCTCGATTCCCCCTTTTTCATATTGTTTCATCCATTTTTAAAAAGCTCCGGCAGAGATTCCGTTTTTCTCACAGAAATCAGATAATTTCTGTCGCCCGTCTTTGTACTGCCTGATCAAAAATTCCTTTTCCAGTGTGTTCAAATGTTTCGCCATAGTAAAAGTAGACTCCTTCCTGGTACTCACAGCACTCTTACTTTAACAGTTGGAGTGATAGTTTTCTACCTTTCCGTGTCTACTTTTATGATAGCATCACTTCTGGCAGGTTAAAATGGGAAGAAATTTCTCATTTTAACTTGTACTAAATCTTGACATAGGACAAGGAGCCCTTGATATTTTTTGAATCATAGTTTATATTATCAGCAAGCAAGACACCTGCTGAAATGCGAGTGCCAGAGCTATCTAATTACCATAGAAGGTCAATTTACAGAAAAACTTTCACAGTCTCAACCATATCACGAAGCAGACCGTCGATAGATACGATCCAGTTCATCTTCGAAGACCTCATCCGGTGTGCAGTAATTCAAGATCTTGCGCGGTAAACTGTTACACCTCATTTCGATGCCGGAAATATAGTCTACGTCAAAGTCACTGATCTGTTTGCCCTTCGGAATGAATCTTCGAATGATGCCGTTGTGACGTTCATTCGTCCCTTTTTCGCAGGACGTGTACGGATGCGTGTAGTAAACAAGTGTCTCCGCTAATTCTTCAAGCTCAGAAAGTCTTGAAAACTCGGAACTGTTGTCTGTCGTGATCGTCTTGAACACTTCACCGAAATGCTCGCTGTACGTTTCCTGCAGCACTTGGAAAGCCTCCATCACAGAATCTGCTTCGCGATTCTTGATTGGCAGCATTCAGTATTCACGGCTTTTGCGTTCCGCAAGCGTGAGCAGCACTTGATCGCTTCCTGACTTTTGTCCGATGACTAAATCTGCTTCCCAGTGCCCAAATTCTTCACGAGTGTCAACATCTTTGGACCGCTCCTCGATACTGCGGCCAAGCTTTTTCTTGTTTTCGCGCACCCGACGAGTTTTGGTATTCCGACGAAGTTTTTCCGGGAGATGGTGATTGCGTGTGCCCATCAGACCAAGGTCGACATAACGATACAGTGTTTTGGTGCATACAACCTCAGAACGAGCGAATTTGCCGCTTTGCAGGGCTCTTCCGACACAAGCGTCCAGTGACCAGTTATCTTCGCTGACATGCGCATCTACATAGGCAAGAAAAGGTGCTTTTTTGAGGCTGTCCATGCGTCTGCCACAGGCGAGGCGATGCTCTTCGTATGCAGCTTGCCCGATCTTCGCCTTGTAACGCTGTACTTTCCGTGATACAAGGAGATATTTCCTCTGCGTATCTCATTTCGAACCGTGTTCGGCGCGCAGCCGATTTCTTTGGCGATTTTGTTAGCGGACCAGTTGTCTTTCAAGCGGAGCTGAATCAAAATTCTCTCCTCGTAAGAAAGATGTTTCCCTTTTTGGTGTTCAGTTGTGGTAGAATGTACATGATCCATAGTGATGACTCCTTTGGTGATTGTTGATTTGACACCTACATTCTACCACAGAAGCATGGCTATGGATTTTTTATTTTATTGTTCAACTTGATTATATAATCAAACAAAATATGTTTTTATAAAAAACGTACAAAAATTTTGAGAAGCGATGCAACAATAGGTTGAATTCGACCGGATACTGTGGTACAATAACTAAATATTAGTTTTGCTTGCGGTTGTTAAAATTTCAACGTATTTTACGCATCTCGAGCGTAACACAGAAGCGGCGGGACGATTTTCGCTCCCTTTCAGATATAGAAAGAAGGACACAGTATGAGCCAAAAAGAAAAAATCATCAATATCGCCGTCATCGCGCACGTCGATGCCGGCAAGTCCACGCTTGTGGACGCGTTCCTGAATCAGAGCGGCGTGTTCCGGGCCAATGAAGAGATCGTGGACTGCGTGATGGACAGTGACGACATCGAAAGAGAGAGAGGAATTACCATCTACTCTAAAAACTGTTCCATCATGCATAACGGTGTGAAAATCAATATTGTCGATACACCGGGTCACGCGGATTTCAGCTCGGAGGTAGAGCGCATTATGAAAACCGTCGATACGGTCATCCTGCTGGTGGATTCCAGCGAAGGACCGATGCCGCAGACAAGATTCGTACTAAAAAAATCACTGGAACAGGGGATCAATCCGATTCTGTTTATCAATAAGTTGGACAAAAAAGACGCCCGCATCGACGAGGTCGTTGACGAGGTCTATGAGCTGTTCATGGATCTGGACGCGAGTGATGAGCAGCTGGATTTTCCGATTCTCTACGGGATCGCGCGGCAGGGCGTGGCAGTCAGAGACCCGAAGGAGGTCGCGGACGTACTGATCGGAGAGGGAGAAAACAAGATCAAAAAGAGCCCGCAGGGTTTCGGCGGTCTGGACCTGACTCCGCTGTTCGATACTATCATCGAGCATTGTCAGCCGTATCCGGATCTCAACGAGGAACCGCTGCAGCTGCAGGTTTCCACGCTGGCCTATGATGACTACATCGGCAGACTCGGCATCGGCCGTATCACCAAAGGCATTATCAAGGAAGGACAGACGGTAGCTGTCGCGAAGGCAGACGGCAGCATCGCAACCCGCAAGGTCAATCAGGTCTTTGTTTACAGAGGGCTCAAGAGGATGGCGGTACCGCAGGCAGAATGCGGCGATATCGTGGTGGTATCAGGTATCTCGGATATTTCGATCGGGGAGACAATCTGTGATCCGCAGGACCCACAGCCAATGGAAATGATCCACATTGAAGAACCGACGCTATCCATGAATTTCATGGTCAACAAATCCCCGTTCGCGGGCAAGGTCGGTAAATATGTAACCTCGCGCCATATCCGCGAAAGATTGAACAAGGAGCTGGAGGTTAATGTCGGCATGATCGTGGAAGAAACCGATTCCACCGACTGTTTCAAGGTTTCCGGACGCGGCGAACTGCACCTTTCCATTCTCATCGAGAATATGCGCAGAGAGGGCTACGAGTTGGCAGTCTCCAAACCGGAGGTTATTTTACATCGAGACGAGAACGGTAAGCCGCTCGAGCCGATTGAAGAAGTGGTGATCACAGTTCCGGACGAATATGCCGGAACGGTCATCAATAAATTGAATATCAGAAAGGGGCTTATGACGCAGATGTCCGGTGAAAACGGCTATTCCCGCATCGAATATCTGGTGCCGACCAGAGGTCTGCTCGGCTACCGCAGCGAATTTATCAACGATACGCGCGGCGAGGGCACGATGGTCAGACGGTTTGACTCCTTTGACGAATACAAGGGCGAGATTCCGCAGCGTGTCAACGGTGTGGCGATCGCGCAGGAGGAAGGCGTCTGCACGCCGTACGCGCTGTTCAATATCGGCGAGCGTGTGCAGATGTTTGTGGAGCCGGGCACCAAGGTTTATGAGGGCATGATCGTCGGCATGAATTCGCGCAACGATGATATGGTCGTCAACCCATGCAAGGCGAAAAAAGCCAGCAATATGCGCGCGGCAGGCTCTGACGAGGCAATCAAGCTTTCTCCGGCGAGAACCTTTACGCTCGAAGAAGCGCTGGAATTCATCAACGATGACGAGCTGGTTGAGATCACGCCGGACGATATCCGCCTGCGCAAGAAGCTGCTGCATGAGTTGGAACGCAGAAGAAGCGGCAGGACCTACGCATAGTAGCGCGTGCCGCGTGTGTGAAAGGATGGCATGATGGGATTTTCTGAAAAAACATGGGAAAAGCTGATCAGCTGTGGCGAGGACATCCTCCTCGCGCTGATTTTTCTGGCCGCAGGGCTTCTTTTGACAAAACTTGTGCTGAAGGTAGCCAGAAAGGTGATGGACAAAAGCTCACTGGACGAATCCGTATATAAGTTCCTGCTCAAGGTCATAAAATACGGGCTTTATCTGCTGATTTTCGTCGTTGTGCTGACCTGTCTGCACGTTCCGACGGCGCCGCTGGTGACGGTGCTGGGCGCTTGCGGAGCTGCCATTGCCTTAGCCTTAAAGGACAGCTTGGGTAATATTGCCAGCGGTATCATTATATTAGTTAACCAACCCTTTATACGGGGTGACGTTATAGAAGTTGCCGGTGTGACCGGGATTGTACAAAGCATCGACCTGATGGTGACAACCCTCAGGACTTATGACAACAAGTCAATCTCGATTCCAAACGGCACGATCACAGCTTCCGTATTGGTCAATCAAACACGCGAGACAACGCGCCGCGTGGATTGCAAGTTCGGAGTCAGCTATGGCGCGGATCTGAACGAGGTCAGAGACATCCTGATGACCGTCGCGGCATCCTGCGCTGATATTTTACAAAGTCCGCCGCCGTTCTACGGTGTCGCGGAGCACAAGGACAGCGCAGTCGAACTTGACTTCAAAGTCTGGTGCAAGACCTCTAAATACTGGGATGTAAAGTATTATCTGGAGGAACAGGTTAAATACGCTTTTGATGAAGCAAATATCACAATACCATTTCCACAGATGGATGTTCATGTGGTGAAGTAATTTTTTAGGGAGAGAGAAAATGGGAGAAATTAAAAAATTCAAACGAGTATTGGTGGCAAACAGAGGAGAGATTGCGATTCGTGTATTCCGTGCATGCAAGGAGCTCGGGATCAGAACCGTTGCGATCTATTCCGAAGAGGACAAAAATACTTTATTCAGAACGAAGGCTGATGAAGCATACCAGATCGGTAAGGCCAAGACCCCGGTCGGCGCTTATCTGGGCATCGATGAGATCATCGCGCTGGCAAAGGCAAAGGGTGTCGACGCCATCCATCCGGGATACGGTTTTCTGGCGGAGAACGCAGAATTTGCGCAGGCATGCGCAGATGAAGGCATCGAGTTTATCGGACCGACGGCTGATATGATGAACGCGCTCGGTGACAAAATCCAGTCCAAGATCGTCGCGCACTCTGTCGGCGTACCGACCGTACCGGGCGTGGAAAAAGCAATTGAAACAGAAGCAGAAGCATTGGAATTCGCGAATTCCTGCGGCTATCCGGTGATGCTCAAGGCAGCAGCCGGCGGCGGCGGACGCGGTATGAGAATCGTCAGAACAGAGGAAGAGCTGCTGCCGCAGTTCCGTTCCGCACGTTCCGAAGCAGCCAAGGCTTTTGGCATTGATGATATTTTTATTGAAAAATACCTTGAGAACCCGAAACACATCGAAGTGCAGATTCTGGGCGACAAGGCGGGCAATATCGTGCATCTTTTTGAGCGTGACTGTTCCATCCAGAGACGTCACCAGAAGGTCATCGAATTTACGCCTGCGCTTTGCCTGACCGACGCGCAGCGCGAAGCCATCTGCGCGGACGCAATCAAGATCGCAAAGGCGGTGGACTACCGCTCGGCAGGTACGGTAGAGTTCCTGCTCGACCCATCCACAGGCAAGCACTATTTCATCGAAATGAACCCGCGTATTCAGGTAGAGCATACGGTCACTGAAATGGTCACCGGCATCGATATCGTGCAGTCGCAGATCTTAGTCGCGGAGGGCTATGAGCTGGCTTCCGAGGAAATCGGTATCCCGCGTCAGGACGCAATCAAGGTGACCGGGCACGCGATCCAGTGCCGTATCACGACCGAGGACCCTGCGAATGACTTCATGCCGGATACCGGCACGATCGAATCCTATCGTTCGCCGGGCGGTTTCGGCATCAGACTCGACGGCGGCAACGGCTTCCAGGGCTCCACGATCACGCCGTTCTACGATTCCCTGCTGCTCAAGGTGACCGCGTACAGCAGAAGCTTTGAAGATACCAGACGCAAGGCAATCCGCGCACTGCGTGAAACCGAGATCAAAGGCGTCAAGACGAATATCGCGTTCATGCTCAATGTGCTCAATCATCCGACCTTCGCGGCGGGAGACTGCGATACCGGATTCATCGCGAATACGCCGGATCTGCTGGACATCGCAAAAGTAGAGGATAACGAGCTGCGCGTCATTGAATTCCTCGGCAACAAATTTGTCAACGAAACCAAGGGCGCGAAGAAAAGCTACAACGTTCCGGTATTTCCGAAATTCAAGGCAAGCGAACTTAAGGACCTGCAGGGCAGAGGCACCAAGCAGCTCTTCGACGAAATGGGCGCCAAGGATTTTACCCAGTGGATACGCAAACAGCAGAGATTGTTCGTGACCGATACCACGATGCGTGACGCACAGCAGTCCTTGATGGCGACACGCGTGAGAACTGTCGACATGGAAAAGATCGCACCGGCGGTCTCCGTTTACGGCCGCAACTTCTTCTCCCTTGAGATGTGGGGCGGCGCAACCTTCGACACCGCATATCGTTTCCTCAAGGAGGACCCATGGGAGAGATTGGAGGTTCTGCGCGAGAAGTGCCCGAACATTCTGCTGCAGATGTTACTGCGCGGCGCGAACGCGGTCGGATATAAGAACTATCCGGATAATGTGATTCGTGAATTCGTCAAGCAGTCTGCCAAAGCAGGCATCGATGTGTTCCGTATCTTTGACTCGCTGAACTGGATCCAGGGCATGGAGGTGGCGCTCGACGAGACGCTCAACCAGGGCATGATCGCAGAACCTTGCCTGTGCTATACCGGTGATATTCTGGACGCGTCCAAGACCAAATATACGCTGAGCTACTATGTGAGAATGGCGAAAGAACTGGAAAAGCGCGGCGCGCACATTCTCGGCATCAAGGATATGTCCGGTCTGCTCAAGCCAACGGCAGCTTCCAAGCTGGTCGGTGCGCTCAAACAGGAAATCGGCATTCCGATCCATCTGCACACGCATGATACGTCAGGCAACGGCGTAGCCACCGTACTCATGGCAGCGCAGGCGGGTGTTGACATCGTCGATGCGGCGTTCAACTCCATGTCCGGACTGACTTCACAGCCGGCGTTGAACTCCATCGTCGCTTCCCTGCAGCATTCCGACAGAGATACCGGACTGGATTCTGACGGCCTGCAAAAGATCAGTGAATACTGGAGAGATGTACGTCCGGTTTACAAGGACTTTGAATCCGAATTACAGACCGCATCCGCGGAGATCTACAAGTACGAAATCCCGGGAGGCCAGTACTCTAATCTGCAGGCACAGGTGGAATCCTTCGGTCTGGGTCACAAGCTCAAGGAAGTCAAAGACATGTACAAAGCCGTCAACCAGATGCTCGGCGATATCGTCAAGGTAACGCCATCCTCCAAGGTGGTCGGCGATTTGGCGATCTTCATGGTGCAGAACGATCTGACCCCGGAAAATATCGTAGAAAAGGGCGCGAATATTGACTTCCCGGATTCCACAGTTTCCTACTTCGAAGGCATGATGGGACAGCCGGAGGGCGGTTTCCCGAAGGACGTCCAAAAGGTGGTCTTAAAGGGCAAAAAGGCGATTACCTGCAGACCGGGAGAACTGCTTCCGCCTGAGGACTTTGAAGGCATTCGCAAAAAACTGCAGGAGGAACTGGGGCTGGAAGGCACCGATCGCGAAGTGATCTCTTACGCGATCTATCCGAAGGTCTTCGAGGACTATATCAAGTCCATCCGCAAGGAGGGCTCCTTCCGCTACATGGGCTCCGATATCTTCTTCCACAGTCTGGCAGAGGGAGAAACCTGCGAGGTCAAACTCGGCGAGGGACGTGTCCTGATCGTAAAATTACAGGAAGTCAGAGCGGTAGACAACGACGGTATGCGGGAAGCAATCTTTGAAGTCAACGGCAACCGCCGCATCATCAAGGTCAAGGATAAGACCGTTACTGTCAATTCTTCCACCTCCGTCTTATACGCGGACGAAAACAATCCGCTCGAAGTCGGCGCCAACATTCCGGGCAACATCATCAAGGTGCTCGTCAAGGAAGGTGAAAAGGTAGAAGCAAACCAGCCGATCGCAGTCATCGAAGCGATGAAGATGGAAACGAATATCTTAGCTGCCGCGGCAGGAACCGTAGAGAGAATCTATGTGTCCGAAGGACAGCAGGTGAAGGCGGGCGAAATGGTGGCGAAACTGAAATAGCCAGCGGCGGCTCGCTTTCTCGTCGGCGGTAGCGATGGAAGCTCACGCATCAGCTTTGGGTGGAATCGCAAACTCGCATCAAAGATGCTCAGACAGTGCGATTCCGCAGCCAAAGCTGTCATTTGTTTCGCTTATCGCTGCAGCGCCTCCTCACACGCTCTCGCAGCTGCTATTTCAGCTTCGCTGCGTGGAGGATATTTTAAAAAATTTAGCGTGGTTGAAATCATGCCTGTGCTGAGCCTCGCGAGGAATCGCTGAAACTGCCAGCACGCTGAACGCGCGGTTTTGGCTGCGAAATTACGGTGTTTGAGCGCTTGCGCGAGTTCGTAATTTCACCCAAAACCGGTGAAGCACGCTGATGCAGTTTCCGGCGACGAGTAGGTGAAGTAAGGCATTGTTTCAGCCATGCTTTATGGAAAAATAAGTGCGCAGCATGGTTTCGGCTTTGCTGCGTGAAGGCTACGCAACTGTTTTCAGTTGCGTGTATGTATGTATCGTTTGTAGTTTATAACGGAGGTTCTGTTTTATGTTATACGAAAGCACAAGGGGCAGTCTGCATAAGAGGACGGGCGCGCAGGCGGTCATCCGGGGTATTGCGGAGGATAAGGGGCTTTATGTTCCCGAACAGATTCCGGCTTTGCCTTTTGCACCCGAAGCGATGATTGAAAAAATCAAAAAAGGAACGGCGGGCTACCGCGAGGTTGCGAATCAGATCATCGGAGCCTTTTTTGACGACTTTACGGATGAAGAAATGAAAGCTTGCGTTGAGGGAGCTTATGACAAAAAGTTTACGGCGCGGGATATCGTGGAGATAAAAGAAGCCGGAGGGGCGCATTTTCTTGAGTTATATCACGGCAAAACCGCGGCGTTCAAGGACATGGCGCTTTCGATTCTGCCATACTTGATGACGACCGCGTGTAAAAAGGAGGGAGAAACCTCCAAAATCTGCATTCTGACCGCGACCTCCGGCGATACCGGCAAAGCCGCGCTGGAGGGCTTCGCGGATGCACCGAATACGGAGATTGTTGTCTTTTATCCTTGCGAGGGCGTCAGTCAGGTGCAGGAACGTCAAATGATCACGCAGGAGGGCGACAACACGCATGTTTTCGCGATTCGCGGCAACTTTGACGACGCGCAGACCGGTGTGAAGAAGATTTTCAGCGATGACGCATTTGCGGCTGCGCTTGCGGAGCGGAATGTGAAACTTTCCTCGGCGAACTCGATCAACATCGGCAGACTGGTGCCGCAGGTGGCGTATTATGTTTACAGCTATCTGAAGCTGGCAGCAGACGGCGCGCTGGTGTGCGGACAGCCGATGAACGTGGTCGTGCCGACCGGCAATTTCGGCAATATTTTAGCAGCGTATTTCGCTCGTGAAATGGGAGTGCCGATCGCGAAACTGATCTGCGCGTCCAATGATAATAAGGTACTGACAGACTTTATCCGTACCGGCGCTTATGATATTCGCGAGGGCGCGCGTCGCTTCTACTGCACAAACTCTCCGTCCATGGACATTCTGATTTCCAGCAATCTGGAGCGTCTGCTGTATCTGCTTAGCGGTCGTGATGGCGCGCTGATCGCGGAATGGATGAGCGGCTTGGACAAGAGCAAGGTGTATGAGGTCAATGAAAAGGTTCGGGCGGGGCTCGGCGATTTTTACGGCGGCTATTGCACGCAGGAGGAAACACTCGCGACCATCGGCAGGATGTGGCGTGAAAATCATTACCTGATGGATACGCATACGGCGGTCGCTTATAAAGTCTATGAGGATTACCGCAGAGAAAGCGGTGATGAAACGCCGACAATCATCGCCTCAACGGCGAGCGCGTATAAATTCGCGGACAGCGTGGCAGCAGCGATCGGCATCGGACCTTGTGCCGATGGATTCGCTTATGTGGCAGCACTTGAGAAAGAGACCGCTGTACCGGTTCCGTACGGGCTTGCGGGACTGGATCAAAAACCTGTTCGCCACACCGGCGTAGTGGATGCTGCAGCGATGCCGGAGGCAGTGTTGAACGCGCTGAAATAAACATGAAGCAGGGAAAAAAACGTCAGTATGCCCATGAAACCTTGCCGCAGGGCTATGAACTTTACGAAGTGATCGATCTTGGCAAGGACCCGAAACTGCAGAAGCGAATCGCGCTGAGCGGACTGGCAGTGATTGCGGCCATGATCGCGATGGCTTTGCCCGCGCATGCTTTCAAAACGGCAATTTCCATGCATCCGGTACAGATTACGGCTGCCGCGCTGGGAACACTGGTCGGTTTTGTGGTGTATCTCTTTCTGCATGAGGGCGTGCATGGAATGTGTATCAGGTGGTTCAGCGGCGTGCCGGCGGAATACGGCTTTCAACTAAAGGCAGGGATGGCTTACGCGGGGAGCCGATACTTCTTCTCCAAAAGCGCGTATATTGTCATTGCGATGGCACCGGTTGCCGTTTGGGGAACGGTACTGGCTATTTTGCTTCGTGATGTGCCGTCGTCTTACTGGTGGTATCTGTACGCCGTTCAGATTTTTAACGTCAGCGGCGCGATAGGGGATCTGTTTGTGACCTATCGCATTTTGACGATGCCAAAAGATGTGCTGGTTCTGGATACAGGCATGGAGATGAAATTTTTCGCGCCGACGCATTTTGCCTAAAGAGAATTGAAGCAGGAAGCCCATTGGCTTTAGACAATGGGTAGTTCACTCGTACAGTGTAAAAACGCTGTGAAAAGCCTGAAAAAGCAAACTACAGAAAACTGTGAGGAAAAGCGCGGCTTTCTTAAAAGAAAAAATGCAGCTTTGTCGAAATTTTGCTTGCAAAGTACGCAGAGCTGTGGTATAGTAATGTAGATGTCGCTGAGCGGCACAAACTTGGAGGATTGACCGAGTGGCTAAGGAGCTTGATTGGAAATCAAGTAAGGTGTAACAGCCCCGTGGGTTCGAGTCCCATGTCCTCCGCCATACGAGACGGAAGTGAGCGATCACTTCCGTTTCTTCGTTTTTGTCGGAATTTCAATGAGTACGGGCTGCAGCCTGTGCATGATATTTCGCGTGGAATCGGCGGTTGTCCATTACTGCATTGCATATTTCACTATAAAAACAATAAATCTGCATATTTTTTGCAAATTTATCGATTCTACATTGATTATTTTATAATATATTGGTAGAATAAACTCATCAGTATATTTAAAAACGAGGTGATTGACATGCTGATTCAATTCGCAGTGGAAAACTATATGTCCCTAAGGGATGAAACGGTGTTGAGCATGGATGCAGGCGCAGGATCGGAGCTTAGAGAAAATCTTCAGGACTATCAAGATGGATATCTGCTTCCTACGGCAGCTATTTACGGAGCGAATGCAGCAGGGAAAAGCAATATCTTCAAGGCTATGACCGCTGCACTTCGGATTATTCGCGAATCAAATGACAGACAGATCGACCGGGCTGTGCCGTTCATTCATCCGTACGCCTTTGATAAGGAACATAGACATCTGCCGTCAAAATTCGATTTTACTTTTGTGATAAACCATGTGAAATATCAGTATGGCTTTTCTGCGGATTCCTCAAAAATATACGACGAGTATTTGTATAAATACAGCAGCAAACTTCCTTCCTTGATCTTTGAAAGAACGAATACCAAAGACTATAAATACACAAAGTCGAATGAAAGCAAACTGAAACAGTATGAGGAAAAAACAGCGCCGAACAAGCTGTTCCTCGCCACGGCAACAAACTGGAACTGTGAACTTACAAAAGCAGCCTATCTGTGGTTTGCGAAAGGAATAGATGTCTATAACAACGAAAGTTTTTCTATGAGCCAAAACGTGCTTGCAGTTTTTGCTAATGGGGGAGAGCCTCTGCAATCATTTGTAACAGCACTTCTGAAAACGGCGGATGTCAATATCAGCGGATACAAAATTGACAGCATCTATTATGATATTGAAGAAACAGGAGGAGCCGATGTGAGTTACAGGATGACATCCTATACGCTAAGAACGAATCACATCGTGACAAATGACGATACGACCAGCGAATACACTTTGCCTTTTGATGCGGAATCAGAGGGCACGAAACGGATCTTCATTTTCGGCCCGATCATAAAAGATGCATTGGAAAACGGAAGAACCATTGTTGTCGATGAAATTGACAACAGTCTGCATCCGCTTTTCCTGGAATATCTGATCCAGCTGTTCAACAGCAGGGAAACCAATCCAAACAAGGCCCAGTTGATCTTCAACACACATTCTGTGGAAACACTATCGCTGGATCTTCTGCGGCGAGATCAAATCTACTTTGTAGAAAAGAACCATGAAAACGGCGTCACCGAACTTTACTCGCTGGACGAGTTTTCCCCTAGGAAAACAGAAAATGTGCGGAAAGGATACTTGCAGGGCAGATATGGAGCTATCCCGAATATCGGATTGGAGGACTTGGCATGGCAGCGGTGAAACAAAAGAAAAGAGGTCAAGTGAATCGATCCCGCACAAAGCTGGTCCTGATCGCTGCACAAAAATCTATCGAATACGGATTTGATGGGTTCATGTATGGATTCGCAGCTGATAAAGAACTCCTCGAACATTATGTAAATGTATTTAACGGCGAATATATAGGTGTTCTTCACCCATATCAATTTGCCATAGACGAAGAAAACGCTGCCAAAATAATGGAGGTGTATGATTATGAATGGACAGATGAAGAAATATAAAAAATCCCTCGAAGGGATGTCTGAGCCGATTATGCTTAGTCAAATGGAAAAAACGATGGATCTTCGCGCCCTAATGCAGTATGCCAAGAATAAGGGGGTCAAGGTCTCACAGCTTACCGAAAGCGAACGGCTTCAGCATAGCCATGTGAAAAGCCGAATCTCATTATAATGAATGTCCTTCAGGGGCTATCGCGCAGCTAACTTTCTTATGTCAGCAGTCCGATAGCCTTGTTTCATATGATACTGTGTTTTCTAAAAAACGAAAGTTTATGCGGTTTTCAAAATCATGGCTTGATTCGAGTCCCATGTCCTCCGCCATACGAGACGGAAGTGAGCGATCACTTCCGTTTCTTCGTTTTTGGTGGAATTTTTTGAGAAATCGCATTGACAAGGCGTAAAAAGAAGGCTATAATAATGCCGTTATCGATAATGCTGTTATTAGTGCGTAAGGAGTGAAGCGATGGCTAAGAAGAATCATTCTCTGGATGATGGAATCATGCAGGCTGCCTATTCGGAGTTTCTTGCTTACGGCTTTCAAAAAGCGTCACTGCACAAGATAGCCGAAAAAGCCGGTGTCACAACGGGAGCCATCTATACAAGATACAAGAATAAGGACGCATTGTTTGTCAGTCTGCTTCACGATTTTTTTGAAGCGATGAGGATCCTCTTTGCCCCTGTCGCTGAAGAATATGAAAAAGCAAAGCGCAGCGCGCAGCCGGATGATATCCTTCGTGCCATAAACGCCGAAGAAAAAATATATTTTCGACTGTTGACCGAGCATTATGATGACTGCACTTTATTTTTCTGCCGCAGCGATGGCAGCTCGGTTGAAACAATGCTGGGTGCGCTGATGGATCACAAAACAGAACAGACGGTGGAATTCTTTTCACACATTTATGGGAAAGAGCCAAACGCCGACGCGATTCGCCTTTTGATGGGCTCTCAGTTCTGGTACTTTCGTCAGCTGTTGGATCAGCATATGGAGGAAGACAGAATGTTTGCCTGCTTACAGGCGGTTCTCAATTTTACCAACGCCGGCTGGCGGCAGCTATGTGATGCCTTGCAATAAATCCGAAAAAAGGATTCGGACGGTTCACCCGTCCATTTCTTACGGCCATCAGTTAGTGTCGGCTAACTGACAAGAAGAGGGGTTATGATGATAGATTTTGAATTTGAATTCCAATATGCGGAGGGAAAAGCCCAGGTGCTTCGACAGACTGCCGGTAGTATTCCGGCGGGAGGCTGCGTGGTGCTCTGCGGCGGCAGCGGCTGTGGAAAGTCCACACTGCTGCGGTGTATTAACGGATTGATCCCACAGTTTTACGAGGGAGAGCTAAAAGGCTTTTGCCACCTGAATGGGCAGGAGACCGCAGGGATGAGCATCGGCGAGATCGGCGAGCTGGCGGCTTCTGTGTTTCAGGATCCCCGCAGTCAGTTTTTTACCGTGAACAGCTCCAACGAGGTGGCTTTCGGCCTTGAAAACCATGGTCTGCTCCAGGAGAGCATCCGCCATCGGGTGGACGAGACCTTCCGGGTCTTCCATCTGGAGCATCTGAAGGACCGCAATGTCTATGAGCTCTCCAGCGGCGAGCGACAGCTCATCTCCATACTCTCGGCATGGGCAATGGACACAGATATTTTTCTCCTTGACGAGCCGACGGCAAATCTCGACTTCGCAGCCACGCAGCAGTTAAAAGAAATTCTGCTGACGCTGAAAAGGCAGGGCAAAACGCTGCTGCTCAGTGAGCACCGGCTCTATTATCTTACGGATATTGCCGATGAATATTGGGTCATGGCAGACGGCGAGATCAAAGGAAAATACACTGCCGCAGAGGCAAAGGCATTCTCGGCGGAGCAGAGACAAACACTTTCTCTGCGCACGCTCGATCTTGCGGAGATCACTGTGCCGGAGAAAGAGCCGCTGCCAAAAACCGCGCCGACGGCGCTTGAAGTCTCAGATGTCCGCTATACATACGGCAGGAAGGCCGGAGATACCCTCTCTGGTGTCAGTTTTTCCGTCCGTGAGCATGAGATTGTCGGTCTCGTGGGCGCAAACGGCTGCGGTAAAACGACGATCGGCAAGCTGGCAGCGGGGCTGTACAAGCCCTCCGGAGGCAGAATCACGCTTTTCGGAAAGCCGCAAAATCCAAAGCAGCTGCAAAAGCAAGTGCTGTTCATCCTACAGGAGGCGGAGTTCCAGTTCTTCACCAACTCCGTTCTGCACGAACTGCAATACGGCCATGTGCTAACACCGGAGTTTGAAGCGAAAACGGAAACGCTGCTCAAAAGTATGGATATGTGGGACTGCCGCGACCGGCATCCCTTCTCCCTTTCCGGCGGGCAGATGCAGCGTCTGACGCTGATGATGGCGTATCTATCCGACAAGGCAATCGTCATACTGGACGAGCCGACTGCAGGGCAGGACGCAGAAAGTCTGGAGCGGTGCGCGGAACTGATCTGCGAAATGCGAAAGGAAAAGACCGTTCTCATCATCACACATGACCTTGAACTGATTGCAGATGCCTGCGACTACTGCATCGGGCTGTCAGATGGATGTGCGCAAACAGAATTTTTCGTTCATTCGGAACGAGATTTGCAGGCGGTACGGAAATATATGGAGCGATTTCATCCTTCCGATATTCCGGCGAAAAAACAGCATAAAGAACGATTCCACCCTGTGACGAAGCTGCTTTACTGGCTGACCCTGCTGGTCGTGATCTCCACCTCCAACAACCACTTAGTTTATGCCACATATGCGGCACTGATCCTGCTGACCGCAGCTGACGGCTGGTTCGGAACGGCGCTGGCAGGCGGGCTGAGCTTTGGGGTACTGTGGGCGGCAAACGCCCTGCTGCCGGGCACGGTCTTTTCCTTTATGTTAGTGCTGTTCCCGCGCATCATCGCCGTTGGCATTTCCATGCGGACGCTGATTGGACGAAATGAAGCCAGCCGCACCTTGGCGGCGCTGCGCAATCTGCACCTGCCGGAGCGGCTGATTATGATCGCAGCGGTGATCTTCCGCTTCTTCCCGGTGTTGTCCGGGGATATGAAGCTGCTGCAGCAGTCAATTCGGACACGCGGAGCGTTTGTGACGCCTTGGCAGAAATTCCGGGCGCTGCCATCCTATATCGAAATCCTGACAGTACCGATGGCGTTGCGTGTCATCCGCATTGCAGAAACACTGTCTGCCTCCGCTGAAACCCGGGGCATAGATTTAAAGCGTCGTAAGAGTAACTGCCTCTCACTCCGTTTTTCTGCATGGGACATTGTATTCTGTGCCATTCTGACGATATCGGTTATCGCCGGATTGATTCTGTGACAGCTGCGACAGCTGCCTCGAGTGACTTTCAAAATAAAAATACCAAGCAAAAAGGAGTCTCTACCTATGAAAACTGCAAGTACAAACAAACTGAAAATCAAGGATATCATCACCGTTGTCCTGCTGGCCCTGATCAATGTGGTCATTTTCTTCGCCAGCTCCGTCCTGTACGCAACGCCCATTACCATCATTCTGATGCCGGTATTTTTCGCCCTGCTGGAGGGTATCGTCTACTTCATCATCGGCACGAAGGTGAAAAAGCCCGGTGCGATCCTCATTTACAGCATTGTCCGCGCCATTATGGGCGGATACCTGCCGTACATCATCCTCTTTATTCTCTCCGGTGTCATTGCCGAGCTGCTGCTGTGGAGGATGGGCTACGGCAATGCGAAGGCA
>Ga0129310_1001858_pt1 | contig 17167 bp, 16 predicted proteins | sample Go1ome_2_FD_94433 | JGI IMG/M metagenome (GOLD analysis project Ga0129310, IMG submission 94433) | Western lowland gorrila individual fecal microbial communities from Wisconsin, USA - Go1022A metagenome | ecosystem: Host-associated > Mammals > Digestive system > Large intestine > Fecal | place...
CACAACAGGTCACCTGTACCCTTTGTATTTACTGAATTTGGCTAATCACTGAATAGTAACATTTGTTGACTTATTATTACCTGAGTTTTATAATATACTTAGTTATGCAAAGTATATGAGGTGCTTTTATGAATGATAAATATGAAAGACAGATGAAAAAGGGCGTTTTAGATATGCTTGTACTGAAATTGCTTGAATCAGAAGCTAAATATGGATATCAAATTATTCAGGAGATGAAGGAAAAAAGCGAAGAGGCTTTTCAGCTAAAGGATGGTACGCTATACCCTGTTCTCTATCGTTTGGAGGATGACGGCTTAGTCGTTAGTAAATGGAGTGAGGCAGAGGAAAAACAAGTCCCAAGAAAGTATTATGAAATCACTGATAACGGTAGACGAACCCTTGAAGAAATTCAAATGGTCTGGAAGCATATTTCAAATGGAATATCAAAAATTATGGAGGATTAGTTTTATGACGGCAAATCAATATACAAATGGCATTGTAAGAAAAATCAAGTGTGGCGGCGCTAAGAAAAAGGACATTAAAAAGCAATTACTGACTGATATTAATCTGCGAATTGAGCAGGGTGAAAAACTGGAGGATATTATTGCCCAGATGGGTTGCGCAAAAGAAATTGCTGAAGGTTTTAATGAAAGTATTTCACCCAAGGAAGAAAAGAAATATGTTCGAAATAAGATTTTAAAAATTTTGCTTACTATTATTCTTCTGCTTTCGTTTCTAATATGCTTTATTTATTGGCTTTCACCGAAAGTAAAAGACTTAGATAACAGTAAATACTTTAATAAGAATCAGGTGGAGTCAGCTATGCTTGATACAATAGAACTGCTAGATGAGGAAAATTATGCTTCCTTGCAGGGAAAGGCTATCTCACAGATGCAATCTATCTTAAATAAAGAGACAATGCAAGATGTGAGAAATCAGATTTCAGATAATTGGGGGAAGCGTCAAAGCTTTGGTGTAATGTATACTGGGGAGCTGCTTCAAGGCAATACACATTATGCAATAGGAGAAATTACAGTTATTTATGAAAATGTAAGTGTTACCTATCGGCTTACATTTGATAAAAACATGCAGCTGGCAGGATTATTTATACGATAAGAATTAGCAAGCATTATGACGGCAGAAACAATTTTCTCAACAATTATGATTTTTATATGTATAGCACCTATTTTTATTTTGGGTATTGCTCAATGTAGAAGCAAAACTCCGGTTGTTTTTTGGGCCGGCAAGGAACCCCCAAGACCGGAACAGATTACAGATGTAAAGAAATACAATAGAAAGCATGGAATGATGTGGATTTTATATGGACTCGGATTTATTATTTGCTTTTTTACCGGCATTACGTTTGGGGGAAAGGTCGCTGCAATCGCAACCATTGCAGAAGGCTCAGGCGGTATGTGTATCATGATTGCATATCACAATAAGTTGAATCGAATGTATATAAAAGACGGAGATGATGAATAATGGGATTTTGGATTTATACTTTTTCATTTAATACACTGTATATAGTTGAGCACATAGAAGCCTTTGAGGAGCGCATCAAGCATGGAAAGTTTAGTATGCATACTCCTCAAACGCTTTATAATATCCTCTTAGAATTCTCTTAACCCTTTAACAAAGTCATAGCCTTCAACAGTAAACTATGAGGCGCAAGCTTTGCCAGTACCTGAAAGCTCTGAATGGGCAGGCTGCAAACAGACATAGAACGCTTATGGTAGGAATCACGAAGCGCCAGTGCAACCACCTGCTTTGGCTTTACCATAGTATATTTTTTGATTGATAAGGTGGTTCCGGTCTTTTCTGCGATATCGAAAAAGGGAGTGTCTACAGGTCCCGGACATACTGCGGTAACGAAAATGCCCTTCTCACGAAGCTCCTCTCCCAAGGCTTTGGAAAAGCTTAAGACATAGGACTTGGTTGCCGCATAAACAGCAAAATCAATCTGAGGAAGAAATGCAGCACTGGAGGCAAGCTGAATGATGCGGCTGCCACGTTTCATGTAGGGAATGAGTCTGTGGGTAATATTGGTTAGTGCCTCACAGTTTAAGCGAATCATACCAAGAGCCTCTTCTCTGTTCTGTTCGGCAAAAGCTCCCATGAGACCATATCCTGCACAATTAATCAACATACAAACCTGAGCAGCTTTATCAATAATAGTGTCTTCCAAACGCTCCAGTTGTGCGTCCTTGGTAATATCCATAGCTAGAATGCGTGTAGGGTGATTTAACTCTCCTGCAAGCTCCTGAAGCTTGTCCTTGCTTCTGGCAATCAGCCAAAACTCATCAATATTTGTAAAATAATTGTCCATTTGGAGGGCAAATTCCCTGCCGATGCCGGAGGAAGCTCCGGTGATGATTATAATTTTCATATTGACCTCATTTCTGTGCCGCTATAATTTAACATTCAGGGCACTAAGTAAAGAAATATTTTTTAGCAGTCTAAGCTGCTTGTACATAGCTTTATTGTTACAACTCAGGAAAGTACTTTAAGATTTTTTCTTGTGTATGTTCCTGATTGTCTTTTTCTTAGAGCTTCTCTGTTCCTTGCTATGACCTTTGTCGTTGTAATATGCCTTGTAGCCGTTGTTGGGGGCATTGTTATTAGTCCGCTTCTCTCCTGCAAGCCGTCTTGGGCGTATCAGGCATTTCTTGTCAAAGCCGATTAGGTCCGTACGTCCTGCCTTCGTTAGCGCCTCGTATACTAAATCATAATTCTTAGGATTGCGGTACTGGATAAGGGCGCGCTGCATTGCCTTCTCGTGGGGATTGCGGCATACATAGACGGGTTTCATATCCCTTGGGTCAAGTCCTGTATAATACATTACTGTTGATAATGTGGAGGGTGTGGGATAAAAGTCCTGCACCTGCTCCGGCATATATCCTAAGTCTCTTAAGTATTCTGCAAGCTCGATGGCTTCCTTCAGGGTAGAGCCCGGGTGCGAGCTCATCAGGTAAGGCACCAGAAACTGATTTTTGTTTAGTTCTTTGTTTAGCTTCTTATATTTTGCAACAAAGCGTTCGTATACGGCGTTCTTAGGCTTACCAAGAAGCCGCAGCACGGAATCGGAAATATGCTCCGGAGCCACCTTAAGCTGCCCGCTCACATGATGCTCCACCAGCTCCCTGAAAAAGGTGTCGTCCGGGTCTGCTAAAAGATAGTCAAAACGAATACCGGAACGGATAAAGACCTTTTTTACCCCCGGTAGAGCGCGAAGCTTCCTAAGCAGCGCCAGATAGTCGGAATGGTCGGCTTTTAAGTTCCGGCATGGCTCTGGGAAAAGGCACTGCTTATTTTTACAGACACCATGAGTGAGCTGCTTCTCGCAGGAGGGGTGTCTGAAATTGGCGGTAGGTCCTCCAACGTCATGAATATAGCCCTTGAAATCAGGCTCCTTTGTTAAAAGCCGGGCTTCCTTTAAAATGGATTCATGGCTCCGCACCTGAATGGTTCTGCCCTGATGAAAGGTCAGTGCGCAGAAGCTACAGCCTCCAAAGCAGCCTCTATTGCTAATCAGGGAAAACTTAATTTCGGAAATGGCGGGAACTCCCCCTTTTTCCTCATAGGAGGGGTGATAGGTTCGCATATAGGGGAGGTCATAAACCGCGTCCATTTCCGGCGTGGTTAGTGGTGGCTGCGGGGGATTCTGTACCACATAAACATTTTTCGGATAAGGCTCTATGAGGGGTTTGCCGGTACAAAAATCTGTATTTTGATACTGAATGGCAAAGCTTTGAGCGTACTTAGTTTTATCCGCCTTCATCTCCTCGTAGGAGGGAAGCATAATACCCTCATAAACACCGGAAATATCCTTTGTCTTGTAAACGGTACCCGGGATAAAGGAAATATCCTTCACGGAAATACCACTGTTTAAGGCATCTGCAATTTCTACAATAGACTTCTCTCCCATTCCGTAGGAAATCAAATCTGCCTGACTGTCTAACAGAACGGAGCGCTTAAAGCTGTCCGTCCAATAATCATAATGTGCCATTCTTCTTAGGCTAGCCTCAATGCCGCCAATAATAATCGGGATATCCCGATAGGTTTTGCGAATCAGATTACCATAGACAACGGTGGCATAATCGGGGCGCATACCCATTTTACCGCCGGGGGTATAGGCGTCCGTATTGCGGCGCTTTTTGGAGACAGAGTAATGATTTACACAGCTGTCCATATTGCCCGCAGCAACAAGAAAGGCAAGACGAGGCTTTCCAAAAACAGTAATGCTTTTATCATTCTTCCAGTCCGGCTGTGAAATAATTCCTACGCTGTAGCCATGTGCCTCCAAGATACGGCTGATAATGGCATGTCCGAAGGAAGGATGATCCACATAGGCATCACCGATAACATATACAAAATCAAGCTGTTCCACTCCACGGGCAAGCATATCTTCCTTGGAAATGGGTAAGAATCCATTGCTCAAAATAGTTAACCCTCTTTTCTAAAACAATAAAAATCTTCAATATAATAGTCTGCCAAAGCTTTTTTTGCCTCTCGGTCACAAACGGAGTAAGCGTCTTCAACCGCACAGACCTCCATTCCTGCATTTTTACCTGCCTGAATGCCGGGAATAATATCCTCAAACACAAGACATTCTGCGGGAGGAACTTCCAAACTATTAGCAACAGCAAGATAAATATCCGGCGCAGGTTTTCCCTTATTAACGTCACAGCCTGTCATTATGCAGGAAAAATAATCATGAAGCTTGTGTACTCTTGCAACATTTTCAACCAGCTCTCTGGAATTGCTGGTGGCAATGCCAAGCCTGATATCACGTCTACGGCACTCCTTAAGGAACTCAGGAATTCCCGGTTTTAAGGGTACCTCATTCATATATTTATCCCAAGCCATCTGATTCCAGTCTGACTTCATCTTTTCAATGGAATCCGGTATAGGGAAACGCTCCTTGAAATAAACGGCAGTTTCACTAAAGCTCATACCTTCTATTTGGGATTGCAAATCATCGGGCAAAGGAATGCCGAATCTGCCCAAGTATTCAATATCAATCTCCCGCCACATCCACATAGAATCCACGAGAGAGCCGTCTAAATCAAAAATAACTGCCCTTTTACCCTGCAGCATTTTGCTTTTATCTGTTTTCATATAATAATGTTACCTCTTGCTTCGTTAATTCTCTGTATGCTCCGGGAGGAAGCGTTTCGTCCAGCGAAAGCGCCCCAAAGGAAATTCGTTTCAGGGTCAGCACCCGATTATCTACCGCCTGAAGCATTCTCTTTACCTGATGAAATTTCCCTTCATGTATGGTGAGAGTGATAAGCTTCTCTGATAGAAGCTCCACTTTTGCAGGTAGGGTCAGTCTTTTTTCGCCGATGTCAACACCCTGCTCCAAGGCTTCTGCCTGCTTTGGGGAAAGGGGCTTTTCAATTCCCACCAGATAGGTTTTGTCTACATGCTTTTTGGGCGAAAGCAGGCTGTGTGCCAGTTCTCCGTCATTGGTGAGTAAAAGAAGACCTTCTGTGTCCTTGTCAAGACGTCCCACAGGGAATAAATCCTTTTTGCGGTCAGAGCTGATGAAATCCAAAACTGTCCTACAAGTATTGTCCTGTGTTGCACTCACTACGCCCGCCGGTTTATTCATCATATAATAGACAAAGGTCTGATAATGAAGCTCCCTTCCCTGAAAGGAAACCTTGTCCCTGTTTTCATCAATTTTTTGCTCCGATTTTGCTGCCGGCAGGGAATTGACCGTTACCAGTCCTTTGCGGATATAGTCCTTTACCTGACTGCGGCTTCCAATATTTAATTCACATAAAAATTTATCCAAACGCATGAAAAATTTGTCAACCTCATATATTAGTCAAAAGAAACGCCTACCCGAAAAATGAAAAGATTATCTGTAAAAATCCTTTATACCTTATTCTTTCTTTTGCTTACTATTTGTATTTTAACACATTCTCAGATAAGTCTCTACTATGCATTTACCGGTTTAGAGCTTTGGTATACAAAAATGATACCGGCACTGCTTCCCTTTATGATTATATCCGGTATTATGGTGCGGTTACATCTGACGGAAAGCTTTTCTACCGTGCTGTATCCTGTTGTGCGCCCATTGTTTCAGGTGTCAAAAAATGTTTGCTATGCCATGATTATGGGCTTTTTATGCGGCTTTCCCATGGGGGCAAAAACGGTGTATGACCTATATTCCAGACAAATGATAAATAAGCGGGAGGCAGAGTATCTGCTGGCCTTCTGTAATAATATCGGGCCTGTTTATTTTTGCAGCTTTGTGCTGCCCCTGTTACATAGACGACTGGTAATGCCCTATGTGTTTGGCATGTATGGTATACCTCTTTTGTATGGCTTGTTTCTTCGCTATAGCTTTTTTCGTGACCTGACAGCTCACAGCAGTCCACAGATTGAAAACAGGCACCTGAATAAAGGGAATACCGGGAAGGAATTATCAGTCATAAATGCGGGCTCAGGCAGCCTCCTCTATGAAATTGACGATGCCATTCAGGGAGCCGTACAAAGCATTTTAAGCCTTGGCGGCTATATGATTTTGTTTAATCTCTTGAATCTGTTGCCCCACATATTAAATGACAATCCTGCTGTCCTGTTAGCCCCGCTCTTTGAAATTACCGGAGGAATCAGCATGTTGAAGCAAAGACTACCGTTATATACGCTGCTGCTTTTACCCTTTGGAGGCTTCTCGTGCATTGCTCAGACCTACAGCTGTATCAAAAATACATCTTTGTCTATTTGCAGCTATACCATACACAAAATTGTCCTGATGCTGTTAACGGCAGTATATTATTTTTGCTGGTTTTTATTATTCCCGAAATCCTTTATGCGTTGACGGCGTTTTTTCTTACGCCGATGATAGCTGACGCTTTGGGAAACCAGTATGATAATAAACAAAGCAATAACAATGATAAGACATATTTTCAGAAAGCTTAAAAAGCCTACCTGACCGGACTCTTCTTCCTCTGCATCTGCGTTGGCAGGGAGAAAGGTATCCGTGCCGGGGAGCTTTTTCTCTTCCTTTGCGATATCCGAAGAACTGTCAGCCTGGGGGTCGGAATTATTATCAGTTACATTTTTATCGTTCTCGGTCTGTTCCTTCTCTCCATAGCGGAAAATTTGAAGGATAGGCAATGGCTTACTCTCTGTGCAGGCATCAAAAAGATTGTAAGCACGCACAATGATATTTGCCTGTGTTCCTGATGGAATCTGTATATCCAGCGTAAAGGTATCCTGATAGGTTCCGTCTAAGGCGTTGCTTTTAGGCCAAGGCTGCAGCGGGCTGTAGGTAAGCCCTGTATCGATACTGTAGTCATAGTAAAGTAAAGGGCTGTCATAATCTGTGGCAGTAACCTGTATGGAGACAATGCCGGTCTCCTCCTCTGTACTTAAAAGCTCCAATATACACACATCAGGTGCAGTCTCGTCCTTCAGGGTGCTCTGTACTCTGTTTTTTTCATCTGCCACAGCCAGATTGGCAGTGTGTTCACTATAATCCACACCCAGAACTGAGCTTTTTAATCCAAAATATTTAGCAACGGAAAGTGCATCTGCTTTTCCGAAAGTGATTAAGTCCTCTTCATCATCGCAAAAGGGAACATCTCTGTCCTCGTCCACATGACAATGCTCAATGATTACCGCCGGTATGGAAAGGGCTGTTGACTCTCTGATAATCCCATAATAATCAGTGCCCCTGTCATTCAATTTTGTCTTAATTCCTCGTAAGAAAAGCCCCATGTCCTGCATGGTAAGCAGCTGTTCATAGCCGAACTGATAGCCATAGGCATTATAGGGAGGTGTTGCCGATATCCAAACCTCGGAGCCGAATAAATCATGGTCTAATGAAGCGTTGTAATGTATGCTGAACAGAAAATCAGCCTTTACAGCAGCGGCATATTTCGCTCTTGCTTCTATGGATAAATCAATATCCTCCGTGCGGGTCATATAGACCTCAACATTGTCGTATAGGCTAAGCTCGTCATACATTGCCTGTGCAGTAATCATAGTCATTGATTTTTCCTGAAAACCATTTTCGATGGTTCCCTCGTTTTTACCGCCGTGACCGGGGTCAATTACAATTACAACCTTTTCATTCAAGGGCTGTACCCGTGGCGCTGCAAAGACAGAAAAAACAGGCAGAACTGTTATAAGCATACCTAATAGAAGCACTGAAAATGTGTGTTGAAATATATGATATTGCTTTCGGGGTTTAAAAAATGTTATTTTTTTCTGATACATACTCATTAATATTTTCCTACCATTAATAATAAACCAGCTTTCTTTTGAAAACTGGTTTGTTGCAGGTATCTTTATGAAATGACATTTAGCTTATCAGGGTCTTCTGTTTCGTTATCCAAATCTGTGACTTCAATGTCCTCAACGGGGTGAAGCTCATTCCGGTTGGACTGGATAATGTCCTTGTATTGGTTGAGAGAGCCGATTAAGCTGTCATAGTTGGTAATTGCCGACTGCGTTGAAGAAACAATAATGTTTTCCAAATGAGCCAGCATATCGTCCATGTACTGCATGGCGGCAGCTCTTACGCTATTTGCTTCCATAGTGGCATTATCCAAAATCTCCTGCGCCTGTCTGCTTGCCATGGTAACAACCTCGTTTGCCTGTGCATATGCCTGCTGCATAATCTCATGTTCGTTAATCAACTGGTTGGTATGCACTGTGGCTTCATTAATCAAAGCTTCTGCCTTGGCGCGCGCGTCCTCCAATATGGCTTCCTTGTTGCTGATGATTTTCTGATAGCGCTTAATCTCATCGGGAGTCTTCATTCGCAGCTCCCGCAAAAGCTCATCTATCTCGTCCTTATTTACAATAATCTCAGTATTGGACATAAATTTGGGCTTACAGCTCTCGATATACTCTTCTATTTCATCAATTAATTGCTCAATTCTGCTACTCATAGAAATCTCCTTACGTTAGATGCTTTAAATTATATTTTTCATAAATCAGCTTGGCAACAAAATCAGGCACACATTGGCTGATATCGCCACCGAAGCTGGCAATTTCTTTCACGCTGGAGGAGCTTAAATAGGCATATTCCAAACTGGTAGTTAAAAAAACGGTGTCCAGTCTGCCCTCTGACAGCTTCTTGTTGGTCTGGGCAATTTGTAGCTCATATTCAAAGTCTGTAATAGCGCGTAACCCCCTGACAGCAATATGTAGATTATTCTCAGCGGCATAATTAATCAATAGACCGCTGAAGCTGTCTACCTGTACATTGGGAATATCCTTTGTAGCTTCTTTAAGTATATTAACACGTTCCTCCACAGAAAACAACGGTGTCTTTTCTTTATTATTGAGAACGCTTACAGTCAAAACATCAAAAATTTCGGCGGCTCTTTTGATAATATCCAGATGTCCATAGGTTACGGGGTCAAAGCTGCCGGGATATACTGCTCTTTTCATATGCTCACTCCTGATAATTTATTTTGTTTTGTAAAGAAACACATGCTTATTGGTCTTGTACTTTTTTTCTTTATACAGGGAATAGCCGTATTCCGCAAGGTAAGAGAAGTCAGTGTGTAAGGCGGCTTCTACAATAATCAGTGTGTCCTCTGTCACATATTTCATGCTGTGAAGAAGGCTTAGAATCCGCTTCTCATGCTCCTCCTTATAAGGAGGGTCCATAAAAATAACATCAACATGTTTTTCATAAATACTGTTTAAGCCTGCAAGGGCATCCTGCTTTAATACTATAGCACGGTCTGTGAATTTCGTAAATGACAGATTTTGTTCAATACAGGAAATTGCCTTGGGAGCATTTTCGATAAAATATGCCTTTCTTGCGCCACGGCTTAATGCCTCAATACCGATACTGCCGCTGCCACTGAACACATCCACAAAAACGCAGTCAGGGATATAGGTTTGCAGCATATTAAATAAGGTTTCCTTGATTCTGTCGGTAGTAGGTCTTGTATCCATACCCTCAGGAGTCTTCAAAGGAAGGCTGCGGGCAGTTCCTGCAATTACTCTCATGCTTGCTCCTATCTGTCCGCCTTGACGGACATTGTTATTCGATTCATTTAAGCTCGTACCTTAGTGCCCTTACCATCACGCTTTCCGGCCTTCAGGCTGTTTAATACAAGCTTTTTGTTTTTATACTCTATAGTAGTTTCTACCGCATTCTGGGTATAGTATACATTTTCGATGCTGTCTTTTTCTCCCAGCTTCATGCCGCGAACACCGATAGCACCCTTTTTCTTCTCGGGAATCTCCTCAATGGGGAAACGCAGGAAATATCCCTCCTTGGACTGGAGAATGATATTACGTTGTTCTCGCAGGGAAACCACACTCACTACACTGTCTCCGTCCCCAAGCTTTGTGGCTGCAACGGTACGTTTTGCTACGTCAAATTCTCCACCATCCACAATCTTCATCATAGATTGAGCAGTTACAAAGATAACCTGACAGAGATTTAACTCAGTCTGTGAGGTGATGTATACAAGCTCCTCCTTCTCGGAGCTGAAATTACTTACATTGTCAATGGGAATACCCTTATCGCGGAATTTCCCAAAGGGTAAATCCAGTACCTTTATGGTATGTAGCTGTCCTGTGTTGGTAAAGAGACAAACTCTTCCTGTATTTTTGCAGGTAAATACATATTTATTTTCTGCATCGGCAGCTTCCTTGTTGCGCTCGTAGGTCGCCATATCAATGGTTTTGGCATAGCCGAAGCGGTCCATAAGGAAGACAACCTCCATTTCCTCCAATTCCTTCTCCTTGTAAACAGCCTCCTGACCATTCTCTATAACGGTCTTGCGCCTATTACCATATGCCTTCTTGATATCCTCCAGCTCGTTAATGATTACCTGTGCCATGGAATCACGCTTTTCAAGAATATCTTCGTATCGGTAAATGTTTGCCATTGTCTCCTCGTGCTCGTTAATCAAAGCCTCAATTTCCAACCCAATCAGCTTATATAAACGCATTTCCAAAATGGCGTTTGCCTGCTTTTCCGTAAAGGCAAGCTGGGTTGCCATAATCTTTGATTCCTTAGAGCGGAAATTTATGCCGTCAATTTTACCTTCAACCAGACACGCCTTTGCCATAGCTCTGTCCTTGGAACCGCGCAGGATTTCAATAATGAGGTCGATGACGTTACATGCCTTAATCAGACCCTCCTGAATTTCCTTTCGCTCCAGCTCCTTTGCCAGTAAATTGGTGTATTTTCTGGTGGCTGTCTCAAACTGAAAATCAACGCTTGCCTTAATAATTTGTCGCAGGCTCATGGTCTCTGGTCTGCCATTTGCAATGGCAAGCATATTGACGCCGAAGGTATCCTCCAAGCGTGTCTTTTTGTATAGCATATTGACAAAATTTTCAGGGTCGGCATCCTTGCGAAGCTCAATCACAATACGAATGCCCTCCTTGGAGGACTGGTTAGAAATATCTACAATGTCCTGCGTTTTCTTAGTCTCGGACAATGCTGCCACGTCCATTAAAAACTTGGATATGTTGGCACCAATCATAGTGTAGGGAATCTCGGTAATGACAACATTGGTCTTTCCACCCTTGGTCTTTTCAAATTCCACCTTGCCCCGCAGCTTAATTTTTCCCACACCGGTTTCATAAATATCAAGAAGCTCATCCTTGTTTATCACAATACCTCCGGTGGGAAAATCAGGACCCTTTATATAACGCATAAGCTCCTTGGTAGTAATATTTTCATCTAACAGATAAGCCTTCTCGGCTTCGATAACCTCGGACAAATTATGTGGGGGTATGCTGGTTGCCATACCTACGGCAATACCCTCGGAGCCGTTAATCAGAAGGTTGGGAATCTTTACCGGAAGAACCGAAGGCTCTTTTTCCGTCTCGTCAAAGTTAGGGATAAAATCCACTACGTCCTTGTCCAAATCTGCGAGAAATGCCTCTTGGGTAATGCGCTGTAATCTCGCCTCCGTATAACGCATTGCAGCGGCACCGTCACCCTCAATATTACCGAAATTACCATGACCATCTATTAAAGGAAGACCCTTCTTGAAATCCTGACTCATAACAACCAAGGCTTCATAAATAGAGCTGTCACCATGAGGGTGATATTTACCCATAGTATCGCCTACAATACGGGCGCTCTTACGATAGGGTCTGTCATAGCGAATACCCAGCTCGTACATATCGTACAGAGTTCTGCGTTGAACAGGCTTTAAGCCGTCTCGCACGTCCGGTAAGGCTCTGGCGATAATTACACTCATAGCATAGTCAATATAGGATTTTTGCATTTCCTCCGAATATTCGGTTCTGATTATTCTGTCGTCCATGTTTCCTTTTATCCTGCCTTTATACTTTTCTATACATCAAGCTCAGCGTCCGTCGCATGCTCATAAATAAATGCCTTGCGGGGCGGAACCTCCGTACCCATAAGCATTTCTGTGACTTCTGAAGCCATGCGGGCATCTTCTATTTCAACCTTTTTTAGCAATCTTGCGTCAGGGTCTAATGTAGTCTCCCAAAGCTGCTGGGCGTCCATCTCACCAAGACCCTTGTATCGCTGTAGCGTAAAGGAGCCCTTATGGGTCTTGCGGTACTTTTCCAGTGCCTTATCATCATAAAGGTACTCCTCTGCTCCCTTGGCAGGCATCGCCTTATACAGGGGAGGCATGGCAATATAGACATGTCCCTCAAAGATAAGCTCCGGCATAAAGCGGTAAAACAGAGTCAAAAGCAGGGTGGAAATATGAGCACCGTCCACATCGGCATCTGCCATTATAATAATCTTGTCATAGCGCAGCTTGGAAATATCAAAATCATTGCCATAGCCCTCAGAAAAACCGCAGCCAAAGGCATTAATCATGGTCTTAATTTCCGCATTTGCAAGCACCTTGTCAATACTTGCCTTTTCCACATTGAGAATCTTACCGCGAATAGGCAGAATTGCCTGATACATACGGTTTCTTGCGGTTTTGGCACTGCCACCCGCAGAATCTCCCTCAACAATAAAGATTTCACACTTAGAGGGGTCCTTGGACTCACAGTTGGCAAGCTTACCGTTGGAATCAAAGGAGAATTTCTGCTTCGTAAGCATATTGGTTTTTGCCTTCTCCTCCGTCTTGCGGATTTTGGCAGCTTTTTCGGCACAGCCGATTATATTTTTCAGAGTTTCCAGATTCCTGTCAAAAAAGCGTACAATCTCATCACCTGTTACCTTGGAAACAACCTTCGCGGCATCCTGATTGTCCAGCTTTGTCTTAGTCTGCCCTTCAAATCGGGGGTCGGGGTGCTTGATAGATACAACTGCTGTCATACCATTTCTTACGTCTGCACCGGTAAAGTTTAAGTCCTTTTCCTTTAATATGTTAAGCTCTCTTGCGTAGGTGTTAATCACGTTTGTAAACATGGTTTTAAAGCCGGTAAGATGTGTACCGCCTTCAGAGTTGTAGATATTATTACAAAAACCAAGAACATTTTCATGGAATTCATTCACATACTGGAAGGCAACCTCGACGGAAATGCCTTCACTCTCGCCGGAAAAATAGACCACGTCATGAATAAGCTCCTTGGACTTATTCATATCCTTTATAAAGCCAACAATTCCTTCCGGTTCATGATAGGTGATAAGTTCAGGCTCCTCCTTGCGCTTATCCTCAAATACAATGGTCAGCTGTGGATTTAAATATGCAGTCTCGTGAAGCCTGCTCTTTACCTCGTCTTCTTTGAAACGCGTCTTGTCAAAAATTGTATCGTCCGGTAAAAAGTTAATGGTAGTGCCGGTTTCTTTAGTCTTACCCACAACAGGAAGCAAACCGTCTATCAAATCAATAACGGGATTTCCTCTTTCGTATTTATCTTCGTAAATGTAGCCGCTGTTTTTGACTCGAACAGTCAATCTTGTTGAGAGGGCATTTACAACGGAGGAACCAACACCGTGAAGACCACCGCTTGTCTTATAGGCGGAATTATCAAATTTACCGCCGGCATGAAGGGTGGTAAAAACCAAACGCTCAGCACTGATGCCCTTCTCGTGCATTCCTACCGGAATACCTCGTCCATTGTCTGAAACGGTTGCTGAACCGTCTGCCTCAAGGGTTACTGTTATGGTATCACAAAAGCCCGCCAAATGCTCGTCCACAGAATTGTCTACAATTTCATAAATCAAGTGGTTCAAGCCCTTGGTGGACACACTTCCGATATACATACCCGGTCTCTTACGAACTGCCTCCAAGCCCTCTAATACGGTAATGCTGGAAGCATCATAATTATTTGCCTTTGCCATTTTGATAAAACTCCTTTATTTTTTGGTTATACCGAAATCTTTTTGCAGCAGGCGAATGCCAGCGCACCCGGTCCGATATGGCAGGCAACGCTCAAGGAGAGCGGGTCTATGTGAATATCATAACCCGGAAACTGTGCAAGAATCTCCTCTTTGAATGCTAAGGCAGCCTCCTCATTGTTGGTGTGGGCAATCTGGAGCCAAATACCCTTCTCCTCTGTCAAACCGCCAAAGCGATTGATAATATCGCTTTTTATGGCATTTATCATGATGCTTTTTCCTTGCGTGGTGGTTCTTGCCTTGGCGAAAGCGTCCAGCTTATCACCCTGAATCTGCAATACAGGCTTTAGGCGAAGCATGGTACCGATAGCCGCAGCCGCCGGAGTAATTCTGCCCCCCTTTTTCAGATAATAAAGTGTATCCAACATAATGTAAATGCTGCTGTTAAACTTGTCCGCTTCCAAAAACTCCTTAATTTCTTTGGCATTCATACCTTTAGAAATTAAAAGCTTGGCGTCCATTGCAGATTGGCGCTGAGTTACGGAAATGCGCTGATTGTTGACAACCTGTACTCTTCCCTCATAATCCGCTGCCAGCATCATGGCACTTTGGCAGGAGCCGGAAAGACCGCTGCTCATAGGAATGTGTACAATTTCATCATAGTCCTTCAGCAGTTCATTCCACAGGTTCATAACAGACTCTGGGGAGGGTTGGCTTGTCCCGATATTGGCACCGCTTTCTAATCTCTTGTAAAATTCCTCCTGTGTCAGGTCAATATCCTCAAAATAGGTTTGTTCATTAATCATAAAAGGCATAGGTAGCACATAAATACCAAGCTCCTTTGCCTGCATTTGTGTAATTCCGCTGTTACTGTCTGTTACTATTGCAATATTTGCCATATTTGATAAACCGTGCCTTTCTGTTATGTCACACTATGCTTGTTAAGATTATTGTATCATTTATTTTACTGTCAGATAGTCCTAAAGTCAACACTGTTTCTTGTGACAGAGGAAAAGTGCTTCTTGAGAGCCGCATTTTTCTCTAGGGAAAGCTCCCTGTCCTCTGCAAGCAGATTGTCCACTGCTTCAGAAGCCTGCTTTAACACATCTGCATCTGTATAAATATCTCCCATTTCAAAGGAAAACTCTCCACTTTGACGAATGCCAAACAGTTCGCCCGGCCCCCGCAGCTTTAAATCTTCGGAAGCAATGAAGAAACCGTCATTGGACTTATTCAGGATTCCCAGACGTTCCATCGTTTCCTTTTTTTCGTTAGTGCTTACAAATATACAGTAACTTTGATGCTCTCCTCTCCCAACGCGCCCTCGGAGCTGATGCAGCTGGGCAAGACCAAAACGCTCAGCGTTCTCCACCATCATAACCGTAGCATTTGGAACATTAATACCAACTTCAATTACCGTTGTGGATACAAGGACATCAATATCTCTTGCAGCAAAGGCTTCCATAATTTTGTTTTTATCCGCAGGGCGCATTTTACCGTGCAGATATGCAACCTGTATATTCGCAGGCAGAGCCGCCTTCAGCTTGCCGGTATAGTCAACAACATTTTCTAAATCCTCAAGCTCGCCCTCCTCTACCATAGGACAGATAACATATGCCTGTCTTCCCTGTGCAACCTCCTTGGCAATAAATTCGTATGCCTTGGGGCGGTAGGAGGTATTTACCACACAATTTTTAATGGGTAATCTGTTGGCGGGAAGCTCATCAATCACGGAAATATGTAAATCACCGTACATAATAATAGCAAGGGTACGGGGAATGGGTGTTGCACTCATAACCAGCACATGGGGATTCTGTCCTTTTTGTGCCAAATTTTCTCTTTGACGCACACCAAATCGGTGCTGCTCGTCTGTTACCACCAGAGCTAAGGAATGATAAACCACCTTTTCCTGAATCAGTGCATGTGTGCCAATAATCAGATTGACTTCTCCCGATGCAATCCGCTCATAAGCCTCACGTTTTTCCTTGACGCTCATGGAGCCTACCAAAAGGATAGGTTTAAAAGCTAAATGATACTGTTTGGTATAGGCAGAAATACTTTCAAAGTGCTGCATTGCAAGAACCTCTGTAGGAGCCATTAGCGCACCCTGATAGCCATTTGCCGCACACATCAACAGAGCCAGCACTGCAACGATAGTCTTGCCGGAGCCCACGTCACCCTGAATCAGACGATTCATACAATAGGGACTGCCACAATCGTCACGAATCTCCTGCCATACCTTCTTCTGCCCCTTGGTAAGGGTAAAAGGAAGCTGTTCAAGAAAACGTACCGTGTCAGCTGTTTCAAACATGGGATAACTGTTAGCAAGCTGTTGGTTTAGCTCTCTATTCTTGCGTAAAAGTAATAAAAAGGAAAAAAACTCATCAAAAACAATTCTTTTTCTTGCCCTTTGAAGGGAAGCCTCATCTATAGGAAAATGTATGGAACAAAGAGCGTCTTGCAGGGTTACAAGGTCATACTTTCTTAAAAGCTCAGGGGGATAAAACTCTTCCTCATACTCAAAAAAAGTAAGAGCCTGCCTTACAGCCTTTTGAACAGCCTGATTGGTAAGCCCCTTTGTAAGAGCATAACGTGGCTGTAAAGCATTGGTATGCTTATGGTAGTCCTCCATGGAAAATATTTTTGGCTGTTCCATGATTTTGGCAGTACCTCTGGTCTGTATAACACCACGAAAAATATAATATCCTCCCGGTTTAAGAACTTTTTTCAGAAAAGGCATATTAAAAAAGGTAAGCTGCATAGCAGCTGAACTATCACGGACCAAAACATTTAAAATTACAAGATTGCGTACCTTTTTTTGATTGGGAATTGCAGCGACGCAGGCATATATGGCGCAGGTCTCTCCGGGAGCAGCCTTACTTATGAGAACCGGTTCACGAAAGCACTCATAAGTGCGGGGATAATAATTTATCAAATCCCCAACCG
>Ga0129310_1001859_pt1 | contig 17163 bp, 13 predicted proteins | sample Go1ome_2_FD_94433 | JGI IMG/M metagenome (GOLD analysis project Ga0129310, IMG submission 94433) | Western lowland gorrila individual fecal microbial communities from Wisconsin, USA - Go1022A metagenome | ecosystem: Host-associated > Mammals > Digestive system > Large intestine > Fecal | place...
AACTTTTATCGTTTTTATCTAACTTGTTTTAGTATATAACAAGTTTTATTAGCACTATCTAACGGCGGTTATGATAGCATTAGCTTGGGTTAACGTCAACACACTTTTTTCACATTTAGCGTTATTGAAATACTTTCTCATTATTATTGAGTGTTATTTCTCACCAGTGTTCCTTATTGATTATTTTTTCTCTCAAACAATGAAAGAAGGCAAACCTATATTTCAAAATTCACCTTCTTTCATTTTTGATAAATTTCAGCAGCTAAACAGGATATTTTTCATCTCTGTTTGAATCAAAACTTCCACCTTCATAAGCTGAAAACAATCACAAATCTGTCTGCCATTTATCACTTAGTCATATTATTATTTTACGACTTTTCCACCACGGATTTTGTATGTTTTATTGTTATATTTTACTTTTCCATTGTAGTTGAAATTTACTTTTCCGTTCTGTAAATACCAGGATCCGTTCTGGTTGCTTGCAATTCCGGTAAAGTTAAAGTTTACTTTTCCGTTCTCAATTCTCCACCAGCCGTTTGCATTTTTTGCTACTCCTGTGTAGGAGAAATCTACTTTTCCTCCGCGGATGTACCACCAGCCATTGTGGTTTTTCTCAACGCTGTTGCAGTTGAAATCTACTTTTCCGTTTACGATTCTCCACCAGCCATTCTCATTTTTCGCAATGCCTGTGTAACCAAAGTCAACTTTTCCGTTTGTGATCTTCCACCAACCGTTCTCGTTTTTTGCTACGGTATTTGCTGTAAAATCAACTTTTCCGTTCTTTACATACCACCAGCCGTTTTTATTTTTCGCTACGGTTGTTACGTTTGTAGCAATCTCACCATTTACGTAGTAGTACCAGTTTCCGTCAGATGCTTTCTCATTTGCAAGTCCATCTGCATGGATCGGTGCTACCGGAGTTACTGCTTTTTTCTCAAGTTTTGCTGTTGCTTCAGCAATCGCATCTGCATAGGCATCAACGTCTGCCTGCTGGCTTGCTTTCTTGGTATAGTCAACAGTTTCCATTACTTTCTGCAGATTTGCAACGCTCTCGTCCGTGTAAACACTCAGATCATCCGGAATTGCATCGATTGCTTCAAATACTCTACTGTAGTCTGCATCTGCTTCTTCTGCTGTAACTTTGATCTGTGCATCCTGATAATTGTCACTTACGATCGTCAGTGTATATTCTGTTCCAGCTGTCAGTTCTTTTTCCAGTGTAAGATTCAGCGCATCTAACTTATCTCCTGCTACGGTTACAAATCCTCTTCCCTGACGAACCGCTAATGTATAAGTTGGATTCTCAAGTTCTTCCAGAGATACATTTTTCAGTGCAATTCCAAGGTAATTACCCTTTGCAGTTGCTTCCACATCCACAGCTGTGTAAGTTGCTTTTACTTTTTCTTTCAGTTCGCCAATCAGTTCTGCTGCATCTGCGGATGCCGCTTCTTTATTTGCGATCACCTCTTCAGCTTCTGCTACATGCTCTTTCAGATCGGCATTGTCCGCATAGCCGTTTGTTGCTTTTGCTTTGTCTACCCATTTCTGAAGCTCTGTCACCTGATCTGCTACAATCGGTGTGGACATTGTTCTTGTGATATCCGGGTAATTGGAACTGCTGATGGTCAGTGTGTAGGTTGTTCCTGCAACTGGTGCTTTTTTCAACGCTACTTTTCCATCTTTGATCTCTGCATCTGTTGCAAGACCGCCGGATACGGAAATTTTTACATTTTCCAAATCAGATGGAACACCGCTGATGCTCAGTTCTGTAGAATCATTATCGATGGAGTACTGTAAATTACTCAGATCACCCTCATAGTATTTTGTCAGTTCCAGACCATTCTCCCCACAAGGTACTTCGATGGTTCCAAGATTTGTGATCAGTGTGATGCTCTTTAATGTTGCACCATTCATATCGCTGAACTGATAGAACGCATCTCCTGCGCCATGTCCACGTTTCAGTCTCTGTCCTTCTTTGATGGACCATGCGATTTCCACATTCGGTCGCTTTGTTCCAAGCCAGAGATTTTCGAGGCAGGTCATTCCATATGTTTTTCCCTCTGTGGTATTCAGGATTGCTCCATAAAGGGTATATGGTGTTGTCTCGTTCTCACCTGTTTTTAAAGTGCCGTTTGTTCCAAGTCCGTCCAGCGTAACCTGATAATCACCGTAACCCGCATTCAGATCAAGTTCTCCGACTGTGATATATTTGCCGGAGACAGATGCCTCCTGAAGTTTGCTGAAGCTGTATGTTCCATCTGCATTGACGGTCATGGTGCTGAAGGCTGCCGGAGCTGTCTCCAGATCAGTCATGTAATAATTGTCATTGGCTGTCAGATTTTTTGCTTTCAGTGCTTCGTATGTCTCCTCCGGAACTGCAACCGTCATGGTTACACCCATGATGTATTTACCGTTGTTGTAAGTTCCTTTTGCCAGACCTGTTGTGCCTTTAAATTTATTAGTTGTGGCTGTGGAAACCGCATCCAGACCGTCCTCAACCTGCCAAACAGCTTTGTCTGTCAGGTTATAGGCTGCGTAAAAATCTGTGTATGGTACGTTCATGGTCACGTATTTTACTTGCGCTTCCTTTTCAGCTTCCGGTGCTTTGCTGATGGCATCGTCTACCGCTGTCAGAATTGCCTGTGTGGTACAGGTTGCGCCTGATTTTGTATCAACAGCCTTGATTCCTTCTGTACCGTTATTGGCAATGATCTTATCTTTTAATTCTGTCATTGCATCTGCGGAATATGTTGGATTTTTCTTTGTTTCAGACTTAGATGCACCGTCTACATAAAACTTATTTCCTGCCGAAAAATCCACATCTGTAATTTTACCATCTGCAACAGTCACATCTACGCTGATCGGATAATTTGTAAACTCCTCATCCTCGTCTGCTACAACAGTCGCTGTTCCTGTGTAAGTTCCATCTTTTGTCTTTGTTACACTAGATGCTGCAAGAGCACTCACCGGCATTATTCCTGCTGTCATTGCAACTACCATGGCTCCTGCTAATGCTTTTGTCAGAAATTCTCTTCTCTTTTTCATGTCATCCTCCTTTTTTTCATCGCAATAATTCAGAACCAGTCATCTCGATTACGCTACGCTTCATCTCGATGTGGCTTCTCGCCAAATAAATTTACAATTCCAAGTCCATCTTCATACAAGCATGATCTGTACCTGTTCTTGTAAATTTGCCTGGCTCTGAATTATTGCAAAAAAATAGACTCCACCCAGCTATGCGTCCTGTGTCGCATGCGGGAGAAGTCTCTACCAAGTCCACGAGCAGATATTATTCTGTCTCGCGAATTTCAATATTTGGTTTTTGTTGCATTAGCGTTTCCTAACGTTGGTTACTTTACCATTACGTCAACGGATTTGTCAACAGCTTTTTTTCAAGTTTTTCGTTATCGACTTTCTTTCTCATTTTCTGGTCGTTTTTTTGTTTTGGCAAAAATTTAATATCCTATAAAGCGAAATCAGAGAACGTCTAGTGTTTATCATTTTCAAAACAAAAATAAAAAATGGAAAAATTTATCTCAACGAACGATTAAGCGAACGACTGAGTTTCACAAGGTTTTGCGCGAGTGGAAGACGACCAGCTTCTATAGGAGTCGAGAACGAGCGCGATGAAACCGCCGTAAAACGAAGGTAGTGAACGTCTAGTGAGTGAGATAAATTTCTCCATTTTTTTATTTATAAGCCAATAATTTTAAACAGCACCAGTAAAATGACGGCACGTAACACCGTATACCAGATTTCATTGCCTTTCAGGGACCGAATCCCCGTATGTATATTCCCCTTCGGACAAGTATCAATACACTTCTGACACTGGAAGCAGTCCCCGGAAAGCTCCGGTGCCGTATCTGGCGCCAGTTCAATATCAGCCGGACATTTCATCGTACATGCCCTGCATCCCTTGATACACTCAGAACGGTCTCTGCGCAGCGTAGACAACGGCAATACCGGCAAAATAGAAAATACTGCTCCCATCGGGCACAGAACCCGGCAGAAAAACCGTTCCTGGAAGCACATACCCACAACGATCAGCACTAGAAGTACCACACCGAGGGTATAACCGCCCAATTTAAAATTGCGCGCATGCAGCATGGAAAATACATCCCACGGACTGAATCCTTTCGCCTTGCTGTATACACCCGTATAACAGGCTACCGCAATGATCGCCAGCACAAAATATTTCACTACCTGCAGTTTTTTCACAACTGCTGCCTTCATAGTAATCGGTTTCTTTTTCATTTTTTTACAGATAAACACATAAAGTGCCCGCACTGCATCGCCCAAACTTCCGAAGGCACAGGCAAATCCGCAGAAGAATCTGCCGAACACGACCGTGTATACACACAGCACAATCAATGCTGCCACAAAAGAGGTTACTTCCAGATGCGCTCTTGTTCCCATTTTGGTAAAAATGTATTTAACTCCGTTAAATGCTGCTGTGTAGGCAGACGGAATAAACAGAAAATACAATAACTGTATCACTGCCCGCACCAACACATGAATTTTCTTCATCGTCTTTTTATTCGGCTGTTTCATTAATTGGCACCGCCTTCCTCAAGGGCCTGGGCCGTTGCATTTTTTATACCGGTAGAACTGAAGGTCGCACCGCTGATGGTATCCACATCCGCACTCTGTGCATCCAGAATTTCCGGAATAATATCTTTTGCCATCGTCAGATAGGCACTGTCCTCTTTCTCTGCAGACAGAATCTCCACATCTGTAATTTTGCCATCCGCAATGGTCACTTCCACGGTAATATCGCCGCCAAACCCGGTTGCTGTTCCCTGATAGGTTCCGTCTTTGTAGGAACCGCCACTTTCCCCGGACTGTGCCGCTATTTCCGCATTCTGACGGTCTGCTTCGGCTTTCGCCTCAGCATCCGCCTGTTCATGTGCCAGTGTTACCTTGTTATAGCCAAACAAGGCAGCCACAATGACACACACATTGATGATTCTTATGATAAAGTTCTTCATTCTTCGCTACTCTCTTTTTCTTTGTTTTCTTCAAGAAATTTCTCTCTGGCCTGTTTTAATGCCTCTTTGCATGCCTCTTTGATGGAATTGGAGGAGCAGGTTGCACGGGAAACCGTATCCAGTGATGCCAGATTGCTTTCCACCTGACTTCCTGCATTCTCCTGTGTCATATCCACAACAGCCATACCGATAATACGACTCGCCATGCCTGTGATGCTGGAAGTTCCATTTGCAGCTTTTTTGATGTAGGAATTGTTGCTGGAATCTCCGTCTCCTACCACATTTGTAACAGCTGTAATTTTGTCATTTTTAACAGTGATCGTAGCGGTCAGATTATAAGTGTCAAAATCCTCGTCCTCATCCGGCTCACATTTTACCGTCACAATATAGGTACCATCTGCATAGTAAACCGGGCCGCTCTGATCCGGTGTATCTGTATTTCCGGAATTATCTCCCTTATCCTGTCCACCGTTGTTGGTATTTCCATTATTGGAATTGCCGCCATTGTTATTCTGATTTCCGTTATTGCTGCCGGATCCGTTGTTTGCACTGGAATTATTTCCGTTGGACGGATTTGTTGCTGCCTTTGCGGACTCCAGGGCTGCTTTGACCGCATTAATGATACCGTTGGAGCTGTAAGTTGCTCCGGATACGACATCCACGTCTGTGGTCTGGTTTTTCACAATTGTACCAGCCACCGCGCGGGCACGGTTAAAGAATGCCGCATCATCTTCGTTTTCCAGAATTTCTACGGACTGAATGGTCTTATTTTTCAGCACGATCGCTACTTTGACATCGCCGAGGTAACCTTCTGCCACTCCGTAATAAGTGCCATCCGGATACGGGAAGTTTCCTGTAACAGCTGGTGTCGGAGCTGGCTGATTCTGCTGATTGTTCTGCTCTGTATTTTCGGTTGAAGCAGGCACTGTGGTTCCGTCTACTGCCGCCTGTGCCAGTGCGTTTCGAACCGCATTAATGATACCTACGGAACTGTAAGTTGCCCCGGAAACAGTATCTACATTTGTACTCTGGGAAGCCACGATTTTTCCGGTAATGGCAGATGCTTTTCCGATATAGCTGCTGCCATCCGAAGTAGATACAATTTCTACAGATGCGATCTTGCCACCGCTGATCACAACTTTTACTTTGATCGGACCTGCAAAACCGGTAGCACTTCCGTAATACGTTCCGTCTTTATAGGCTGCCGCGTCAGCAACCTCTGCCACAGAAGTAGAACCCTGACCTTTGCCCGGATTTTCTGCTGTCTTTCCGCTGTCTTTCTCTCCGGTCAGTGCATTCTTTACCGCACTGATGATACCTCTGGAACTGTAGGTCGCACCGGACACGACATCTACATCCAGGTTCTGGGACTGAATGATCCGATCAATAACGCCCTTCGCACGATTGAAAAATGCCGCATCATCTGCTTCCACGTTCAGGATTGTGATCGCCACAATCTTTTTATCTTTGATTTCCACAGAAACCGTGATCTTTCCGGCAAAACCGGTTCCGGTTCCTTCGTACACGCCATCCGGCAGGTCAAACACCTGACCTTCCAGTGCGGTTTCTTCTGCTGTCTCGTCCTCAGCGGTATTAGCATCCTCTGCCTTTGGTGACGGTTTCTGTACCGCATAAACCTTCGGAGTGTAAGTTGCCACAGATGCTCCAACGCAGGCAACCACCAGCAATGCAGATAATGCCGGCGCCATGGTACTTAATTTTATCTTCTTTTTCTGATTCTTCTGATCCAGATTTTCCGGATCAATCTCTGTGTGCTTATCTTTCTTCATAGTCTCTCTCCTGACTTTTTTATAACACTGCTTTCACATGATTGTTGGAAACACTTTATGTTTTACCGATTTTTCAGCTGCATAATTTCTCAATTACGCAAAAAATGCTATGATAACATACATTAGTTTTTTCTAACGCACGTTATCATAGCATCACTTTTTTTTCAAATCAAATCATTTTTCTCTATTTTCTCAATAACTGGCTTTATTGATAATTTTTATGCAATTCCCGTTGTTTTTTCTCAATAACTCTGGTAAGTTCTGACAAATGCATATCTTTTAGCAGAACTCTCATTACTGATATCATTTTGTTTTTTACCACTTGCAGACGTAGAAATCATCCCACGTTTAATATCTTTATCTTCCAGATTCAAGCGCCCGTTTTACCGCTGGCAGGATCACTCTGGATACCACACCGATCAAAAGTCCCGTCACAAACCCGGAGATCAAAAGCACCGGTACATAAAAGATCAGTTTCAGATTTTCCACCACCAGCATTGCAACGATCAGCTGTCCGATATTATGACAAATACCACCCATAACGCTGACAGCCAAAATCGACAATTTATCTGTTTTTTTCAGAAGCAGCATAACTGCCAGACTGAGCAGACCGCCTGCCAGACTGTACATAATGGAGGCCAGATTTCCAAACATAAATCCGCTTAAGAAAATACGCACTACGGAAACAAGCAGTGCTTCTTTTCCGCCAAACAGATAAATTACCGCCACGATTACCAGATTAGCCAGCCCCAGTTTTACTCCCGGAATACCAAAGTTGATCGGGATCAGGGTTTCCACATAACTGAACACCAGTGCCAGCGCGATCATCATCGCCATCATCGCAACTGTTTTTGAAGATGTCTTTTGTTTTTTCATAGTCTTATCATCCTGTCTATTATTGTCTGTTTACTTTGTGGCTATTTTTTCAATGTTCTTTGTATTGTTCATGTTGATGAAGTCATCATAAATGCCGTCTGTGATATACAGCTTGCCGTCTTCATCCTCCATGATCGCATCAAATCCATCCTCTGCGCAATGCTCCTTACAGTAAGTGATGGCATCCTCTGTACCCAGTACAAAAAGCGATGTAGACAAACCATCCGCCAATGTGCTGTCTGCGCTGACAATAGTCACAGAGATCAACCCATTGTTTGCAGAATATCCTGTCTTTGGGTCAATGATATGATGATATTTCACACCGGTATCTTCGTCGATAAAATAGCGCTCATATCCACCGGAAGTGATGATCGCCTTATCCGTCACATTTACCCCACCCAGATATCCATTGGCATCATTCGGATCCTGAATGCCGACCTTCCACTGACTGCCATCGGTTTTATTTCCAAGGACATGTGCGTTTCCACCAAGATTGATCACAGCACTTTTGATGCCATAGTTTTTCATAACGTCCATGACTCTGCCGGAAGTATAACCTTTTGCAATTCCGCCGAGGTCGATCTCCATTCCAGCCGGAAGGCTGATGCTTGTCTGTCCGTTTTCTTCACTTAATGTAATTTTTCCTGCATCTACCAGCGCAAGTTTCTCTGCCAGATCCGACTTACTCGGTACCGCAAAATTTCCTGTGGTAAATCCCCAGAGCTGCATCACCGGGTAAATACTGATATCAAAGGCGCCATTTGTACTCTGATAAATATCAAGGGCACGTTTTACCAGATATTCGGTATCTTCGGAAAGTACACCGCCACCGTTCTGATTGATCTTGGCAACCTCGCTGGTTTCCTTTCCGGTAGACAACAGATCATCCAGCCGCTGAATTTCTGCAATTCCGGCTTCCACCGCTTCCTTTGCATTTTCTCCGTAAGCAGTCAGTGTCATATACGTATCCATGGCAAACACTTCACTGGTATATTCCTGATTGCTGTTTTTATTTTTTGTTGTCGTTTCTGCAGAAGCAGAGGTTTCACTCCGTGCCACATCTGACGTATCATTTCCTGTATTGCAGCCTGCCAGCGGAAGACAGATCAGTGCTCCGCAGAGCAGCGCCATCAGCATTCTCTTTCGCATCTATTAAAATCCTCCATAATATCTGTAGTTTATCACATTTTCTTTTTATTAGCCAAAGCTAACGTTTATCTTAGTACATCCCACGCAATTTTGCAAGCAGTTTTTTCTCTTTTCTGGAAACCTGCACCTGCGTAGTACCAAGTATTTTTGCCACATCCGACTGGGTCCGCTCCTCCACATACCGCAAAAAGATCAGCCGGCGTTCCTCCGCTTCCAGCTGATCCAACAGCTGTTTCAGGAACAGATGGTTCATTCTGCGTTCAATCTCATTTTTCTGATCGCAGATCTGTTCTCCCAAAGTCAGCTCCTTCCCTTCCTTTCCCGGGATCGGACGGTCATAGGAATCTACTTCCGAATTTGCCGCCAGAGCCTGCACGATATCTTCCCTGCGAATCCCTGTTTTTTCAGCCAGTTCCTCCAGTGTCGGTTCCCGGCCATACGTATTCTGCCACTCGGTTACTGCCTGACTTACTTTCCATGCAGTCTCCTTTAAGGTCCGACTCACTTTGAGCATTCCGTCATCCCTCAGATACCGACGGATTTCCCCGATAATCAAAGGAACCGCATAGGTGGAAAATTTCACCTCATAAGTCGTATCAAACCGATCAATCGCTTTGAGCAATCCGATACTTCCAATCTGAAACAGATCCTCCGGATCGTATCCGCGGTTGGAAAATCTGCGCACAATGCTCCAGACCAGTCCCATATTCGCCTGTACCAGCCGGTCTCTGGCTGCTTTATCCCCCTGGTGCGCCTTTTTAATTTCTTCTAACACCTGATCCATAGATACCTAACTGATCTCCCTGCTCATCACCACCCGGGTGCCTTTGCCCGGTGTGGATTCCACTTCCACCGTATCCATAAAGGCTTCCATAAAAGAAAATCCCATGCCGGATCGTTCCAGGTCCGGTCTGGTGGTAAAAAGTGGTTCCAGCGCTTTCTGAATATCTGCAATTCCACGACCTTCATCTGTAATAACCACCCGAAGGGTTCGGTCAAGCACGCAGGCTTCCAGCCAGACGGTTCCGCCTTTCAGATTATATCCATGAATGATACAGTTTGTAACCGCCTCGGATACTGCTGTCTTGATATCTGCCAGTTCTTCAATGGTCGGGTTCAGATAACTGATAAAGGCAGCCACTGCCGTGCGGGCAAACCCTTCATTTTCTGATCTTGCGGCAAAGGATATCTGCATCCAGTTTTCTGCGACATATTCTTTTTCCTGCTCCTGAAAAGCTACGGTCTGTCCACAGTCTTCTCTTTTGCTGTTTTTTTCTGTCAATGCATGTATGTAAGTTTCCATACCGTTTATCTCCCTTCCTCTTCCATTAACGCTTCCAGACCTGACATTTTAAAAATGTGCTGCATTCGTTCATTTAGATGCACCGCAGACACAGTTCCGCCGGAAAATTTCATGTTTTTATATCTTCCGAGGATCACACCAATGCCGGAGCTGTCCATCCAGTCGGTATGGGAAAAATCGAAAATGATCTTTCGGATGAAGTAGGTTTCTGTCAGCAGGTCTGCTTCCTCCCGCAAACTGTCGGAAATGTGGTGGTCGAGTTCCTTCGGGATAAAAATACGAAGGGTGTTTCCTTTGATCTGATATTCACAATTCATGTTTATGGGCTCCTTTTATTTTCTTTTTTAAGGCAGCTGAGGGAAAAAACACGACAGGGCACGGACAATTTTCGATCTTCGTTGCGCCGCCTATCTCCGCCTCCTCCCGCGAACTCACCAACAGCAAACCCAGCTGTTGCCTCAAACACACTCCCGGAGGCGGGCTATGCTCACTCCGATTACGAAAATTGCCCTACCGCCCTCATCGTGTTTTTTCCCTCAGCTGCCATTTACACAACAAAAAAGCAATATACAGAAAAAGATTTCTACACAATTTCCTGTGTCTTAGAAAAACATTTGTATGTCTTCTTTGTTCTCTTTCGTATATTGCTATTTTTTAATACTTATTTAGTTTTCTTCCAAATTAGATTAATGATTTCTCTTCATAACCAGAATATTTGTTAATCATTATTATCTGAATTGTCGCCAGAGGTATCTCCGGCAGACGTATCCGACTGATTATCCGCAGTTCCGCTTTCACCCGGAACAGTAACACCACGGCTCTGCATATCGTCAATCATTTCTTTACAGGTTTTGCGCACACTGGAGGAATTTGTTTTTTCTCTTGCAATCTGGAACCATTTCAGCGCATTGCTTTCATCATTCTGATAGTTATACGCAAATGCCAGATAGTATGCTGCTTTTCCTTCCTGATATCCTTCATCTGTCTGGACGATGGATTCCAGTTTGGTGATTGCATCACTGTAGTTTTTCTGCTCGTACAGATTCAGTGCCTCGTTCATATCGGCTTCCAACATTGCACTCTGGACGTCCGCCAGCATGTTATCATAAATCTGCTGCGCATTTTCACTGAGCAGATCCCTGTTTACCTTCGCCAGTGTCTCACCTGCTTTTACGTGATCATCTGATGCATAGGATACATAAGCATTCAACAGCTCCTCGTAGGACTGATTTTTCTGATCCGCAGAATTTGTGGCTGTCTGTGCATCATCCACCGTCTGTTTCAGACTTGCAATTTCATCCTCAAGGCTTTTGATGCTCTGCTCTCTGGTGGCAATGGTCTCATTCGCCTTGACCAGCTGGGATGCCGCATTCGTGTTGGCATTTTTACGGATACCCGGCACGATCAGGAAACATACAACTGCGATACCGATAGCCGCGCCAACCAACAGATTTACGACTGTCAGTACTGCTGTGTTGTCCGTAAATTTCGCTGGACGGATGATCAGGTCGTTACCGCTCTGATAACTTACAGTATCTTTTTCCTTTGGTTTCATTTTTCCGTTTGCTTTCAAATGCAAACGACATTCTTTTTTATAGCGCATGGTATTGGCATCACCTGCGTCAATTTTTTCTGCATTTTTTAATGCACGCAGTGCCAGATCATAACGTTCTTCCTTCATATACAGTAAAGCCAGCAACTGGTGTCCCTTTACCAGTTTCGGATTCATGGCAAGTACTTTTTTCAGCTGGATCAGCGCCAGATCTGTATTTCCTTCTTTGCAGTAGGTCAGTGACTGATTAAATTTCTTAACCGTCTGTGACATTGTCTCCAGCCGGGCAGAACTTTTCTGTATATCATTCAAATAGTCATTTGCCAGGTTGTCCTCGCCCTGCATGCTCTTGCTGATGATCCATTCACTCAGCGCCTTTACGACTTCGCCCATTTCAAAATAAACCAATCCAAGCAGGTTACGGGCTTCAATATTCATCTTATTATAACGAAGACTCATCTTCAGATACTCTACCGCACCGCTTAAATCACGAGCCTGCGCGCGCTCCAATCCGTCATTGTACAGCTTATTGGAAATGCTTGCGATTTTTTTCCAGATTTTCACATCTGCTTCACAGCTCGGACAGGTATCCATGGAATCCAGATGAGCACCACAATAATAACAGTTCATCTGTCTCCTCCTATCTTCTGCTCTCTTTCAGCATTTCCTGTAAAATATCCATCATATCAGTCAGATCGCGGTTATAAATCGCATCCTCTGCCTCCTCAATTTCCATGCTCGGTTCAAATTTCTTTAATTCTTCCTCAAAATCAATCATCACAGTTCTCCTTCCATGCTTCCATCAATGCACCTATGAAATAGAGGGAGCCTGTACAGAAAAGTTTCTGCCCCGGCTTCTTCTTCTCTTTCATTGTTCGAAACGCTTCCCGGTAATCGGCATAGCCTACAATTGGAAGCTTTGTATCAAGCGGGCCTTCTGACTCTGCATTTGCACTATGTTCACAAACACAGCTTGATCTATGCCCGGTTGAATGTTCTTTCAACTTATATTCAAATAGTTTCTCTAATTTTTCAAAAGATATGCCACGCTCATTGGGAATCGTGGTAACCGCCATCTCCTCCCAGGAAATATCCGCTGTCAGCATATCGATCGAGGTGCTGTAATCCTTTTCTTTTACCATGGAAAACAGCAGAAGAGGACGATAGGTATCGTTGGCAGTCAGTCGATTTACCGCCTCCGTAAACATGCCGATACCGGAGGTATTGTGCGCTCCGTCAAAATAAATCTCCGGCGCAATTTCCTGCATTCTTCCCTGCCAGAATGCTGCTTTCATACCGGTATGAAGCTGTTCTTCCGCCTTTTTTCCGGAAAGTTTCTGCGGATACTGCTGCTGTAATACACGCATTGCAAGGATAGCCAGCGCTGCATTTTCCACCTGATATTCTGCGGCTCCCGGAATCGTCCATCTTGTTTCCTTATCATACGCAGTTGAAAGGGAAAAATCAATAAAATTATTCTTAAATTCCAGAATCTGGAACATTTTTTTCTCAAGTGCAGTGCATGGGCTTTGCATTTCCTTCGCCTGTGCTCGGATCACTTCGGAAGCGTCCGGCTCATTGGCATCAAAGACAACCGGAACACCAGGTTTGATAATACCTGCTTTTTCCCCGGCGATCTGTGCGATCGTATCCCCAAGGATTTCCGTATGCTCCAGACTGATGGAAGTGATAATGCTTAAAATCGGATGTGCAAAACTGTTTGTCGCATCCAGTCTGCCGCCCAGTCCGGTCTCCAAAACCACATACTCCACCTGCGCCTCCGCAAAGAGTACCATACCCATGGCAAAAATAAACTCGAAAAATGTCGGATAGCCCAGACCTTTCTGATCCAGTTCCTCTGCTGTCTTTTTTACCCGCACATATGCGGACAAAAACTGTTCTTCGCTGCAAAGATCACCGTTTAACTGAAAACGCTCCCGCACATCGACAAGATGTGGGGACGTAAACAGTCCCACGGTTTTTCCCTCAGAAAGCAACATATGGTAAAGGAAGCAGCAGACGCTTCCTTTACCATTACTTCCTGCCACATGAATGACTTTGCAGTGATTACCCGGCTTGCCAAGCAGCTCCATGAAATGCTTCGTATGTGCAAGGCTGTGTTTTTTGGTAAACTTCGGAATTCCGTACAGAAATTCCACCGCTTGTTTCATGTTTTCACTCATATTATTTTAACTGTGCCAGACGATTCTCTACGTCTTCCATCATCTGTTTGTATTTCTCAAGTTTTGCTTTCTCCTCGTCAACTTTTGCCTGAGGTGCTTTGCTTAAGAATTTTTCATTGTTCAGCATGCCATTGGAACGAGCCAGCTCTTTTGCAAGTTTTGCTTTTTCTTTCTCCAGACGTTCCCGCTCTTTTGCCATGTCTACCAGCTCCTCTAACGGAATGTATACAACGGCATTCGGGATAACAACGGATACGGCATCCTCCGGAATTCCGGCTTTGTCTGCCTGTACGTCGATCTCACTTGCAGAGATTAACTGGCTGTAAATATCCTTGTGGGAAGCAAACAGCTCGCGCAGGTCTGCATCCGGAGATACAATGAAATATTTTGCTTTGCGGCTTGGTGGAACATTCATCTCGGAACGAATGTTTCGGATGCCCTTAACCAGTACTTTGATGGTCTCCACATCAGCTTCTTCTTTTGCAAAATTCCACTCCTCTGTGTATTCCGGCCACGGAGCAAGCATGATGGTCTCCTCTTCCGGACAAAGTGTGCAGAAGATTTCCTCTGTGATGAACGGCATATACGGATGCAGCATCTTTAATGCGTTGGTCAGTACGGTTTTCAGAACCCAGAGTGCTGTATTTGCAGCTTTCGGATCCTCTTCTTTTTTGTACAGACGTACTTTTGCGATCTCGATATACCAGTCACAGAACTCTTCCCAGATGAAGTCATATACTTTCTGAACTGCAATTCCAAGCTCGTATTTATCCATGTTCTCTGTCACATCTTTGGCCAGAGTGTTTACTTTTGATAAAATCCATTTATCAACCGGCAGCAGATCTGCATCTTCCGGTTTGGTCGGCTGCTCATCCCCCAGGTTCATCATAATGAAACGGGATGCATTCCATACTTTGTTTGCAAAGTTACGGCTGGACTCTACACGCTCCCAGTAGAAACGCATATCATTTCCAGGTGCATTACCTGTGATCAGTGTCAGACGCAGGGCATCTGCACCGTATTTGTCAATAACCTCTAACGGATCAATACCGTTTCCAAGGGATTTACTCATTTTACGTCCCTGAGAATCACGCACCAGTCCGTGGATCAGTACGGTGTGGAACGGTTCTGTTCCTGTCTGTTCTAACGCAGAGAATACCATACGGATAACCCAGAAGAAAATGATATCATATCCGGTAACAAGTACATCTGTCGGATAGAAGTAATCCAGCTCTTCTGTTTTGTTTGGCCAGCCAAGTGTGGAGAATGGCCACAGTGCGGAGGAGAACCAGGTATCCAGTGTATCCTCATCCTGTTTTAAATGGGTGCAGCCGCATTTCGGGCATTTCTCCGGCATTTCGCGGGAAACAACCATTTCACCGCACTCTTCACAGTAGTAAGCCGGGATTCTGTGTCCCCACCAGAGCTGTCTGGAAATACACCAGTCACGGATGCCTTCCAGCCAGTGCATATAAGTCTTTCCAAAGCTTTCCGGAACGAATTTCAGTCTGCCGGACTGTAATGCATCGATGGCCGGTTTTGCCATTTCTTCCATTTTTACAAACCACTGTGGTTTGATCATCGGCTCAACGGTTGTCTTACATCTGTCATGAGTACCTACGTTATGAACATGCTCAACTACTTTTACAAGCAGTCCCATCTCATCTAATTTTGCAACGATGGCTTTTCTTGCCTCGTAACGGTCCATACCTTCGTAAATACCACCGTTTGCGTTGATGGTTGCATCATCATTTAAGATGTTGATTTCTTCCAGGTTGTGACGTTTTCCTACCTCGAAATCGTTCGGGTCGTGAGCCGGTGTGATTTTTACGCATCCGGTTCCGAACTCTTTGTCTACATACGGATCAGCAATCACCGGAATCTCGCGGTTTACGATCGGAAGCAGTAATTTTTTACCGATGATATCTGTGTAACGCTCGTCATCCGGGTTTACGGCTACGGCTGTATCGCCAAGCATTGTCTCCGGACGTGTGGTTGCGATTTCTACGAATCTGCCTTCCTCACCGATGATCGGGTATTTGATGTGCCAGAAATGACCTGTCTGCTCTACGTGCTCTACCTCTGCATCAGAAATAGATGTCTTGCAGACTGGACACCAGTTGATGATACGGGAACCTTTGTAAATATATCCTTTGTCAAACAGACGGATAAATACTTCTTTGACTGCCTCGGAGCATCCCTCATCCATAGTAAAACGCTCTCTGTCCCAGTCAGCAGAAGATCCCATTTTCTTTAACTGTTTTACGATACGTCCGCCGTACTCTTCTTTCCAGTCCCATGCATATTTCAGGAACTCCTCACGGGTTAAGTCCGCTTTGTTGATTCCTTTTTCTTTCAGACTGTTGATAACCTTAACCTCTGTTGCAATGGCTGCATGGTCAGTACCCGGCTGCCATAATGCGGAATAGCCCTGCATTCTCTTGTAACGGATCAGGATATCCTGCATGGTGTTGTCTAAGGCATGTCCCATGTGCAGCTGACCGGTGATATTTGGTGGCGGCATAACAATGGTAAATGGTTTCTTGCTTCTGTCTACTTCTGCATGAAAATATTTATTGTCTTCCCATTTCTGGTACAGACGGTCTTCGATCCCTTTTGGATCATAGGTCTTTGCTAATTCTTTCATTCTGTCTCCTTTCAAAACTCAAATCCAGGAAAGTATCTTTCCTGGTTGCGCCGAGCACATTTGCGAAGCAATAATTTCTACTTGTGCGAGTGTGCAAAAAAAGCCCTCCACATGCATCATACATGTGAAGGGCGAATCTACGCGGTACCACCTTCATTTTATCTCATCAACTCCTGAAAAAAGATTCGTTTTCTTCCTTCTACTTTTTAAGAAATTGATGAAATCTCTGTGATTGCTTAACGGGAATCACCCGGGATTTCCTACGCACCATTCGGCAAACATATCGTCTGTTTTCTCATCTCAACAGAACTTTTGTATCCACAGTTCTCACTGCTTCTGTCCCATATGCATATGTTGCACTGGCTTCAGACATCCGGTTCCAAAGCTACCTTCCGCAAACTGCCGGTCAGACGATCTTTCAGTCCATGAATCCTCTTCCCTGTCACCGCATCTTTCGCGTACTCCTCTTTGTCACTACCTTTTTTATAACTATAAAATTGTAAAGCAGATATTCGTAATCCGCTTTCGCTACTTACTCATGAACGCAATTGCTTTGCAAGATGCGTTCAAAGTCTTAAAACATCATAAACAACATTTTTTGCCTTGTCAAGTTTTTTATAACTGTGAATAGCCGAATCCGTTTACCATAGCTTCGATGGCAAATCCCTTTTTGCA
>Ga0129310_1001866_pt1 | contig 17140 bp, 21 predicted proteins | sample Go1ome_2_FD_94433 | JGI IMG/M metagenome (GOLD analysis project Ga0129310, IMG submission 94433) | Western lowland gorrila individual fecal microbial communities from Wisconsin, USA - Go1022A metagenome | ecosystem: Host-associated > Mammals > Digestive system > Large intestine > Fecal | place...
CATCTATGTGGACATCGTCACCGGCGAGCCGCTCTTTTCCTCCACGGACAAGTTCGAGAGCGGCTGCGGCTGGCCCGCCTTTACCAAGCCCATCGAGGAGCCTGCCGTGGTGGAGCTGGAGGATATGAGCCACGGGATGCGGCGCACGGAGGTCAGAAGCCGCGCCGGAGACTCTCACCTGGGCCATGTGTTCACCGGTGACCCGGAATCGCCCAACGGTGTGCGCTACTGCATCAACAGCGCCTCTCTCCGCTTCGTGCCTTATGCGAAGCTGGAGACCGAGGGGTACGGATACCTCCTGTACCTGTTTGAGAAATGATTTCAGGCGCGTACACATCAAGCGAAAAAGCAGGAAGGCTGTTCTTCAAAAGAACAGCCTTCTTTTTGTAAACCAGAAAACCACTTGCTAGGCGAGTGATGCAGGGGAAGCCTATACATGATATGCGAATATCCGAAGAAAAACAAGGAAGCAAGAGGAGAACGAAGTTTGCAGCGCAAATGGTTTATTCGAACAGGGCTTCCAAATATTCGCAAAGGGCAGAGGCCAGTTTTTTGATGTCGGCGCCGGATGTGTTTACAAGCAGGTCGTAGTTTTCCCGCGCACCCCATTTCTGTTCGCAGAAGAAAGCATAATACTTTGCACGGTTGCGGTCGATCTCCGTGATCTGTTTCTGCATCTGCGCTTCTGTTAGATTCTCGTCCTTCGGATGGCGCTCCATGCAGCGTTTGATTTTGCTCTCCATATCTGCATAAGCAAAAATACGTATGGGCTTCTGTTCCCGGAGAATATAATCCGCGCAGCGCCCGACGATGACGCAGTCGGATTTGCGGGACAGCTCACGAAGCAGTTCATGCTGCTTTGTATAGATGGCAAGATCCGGATAGAATGTGGGTTCTGATGTCAGATAAAAACTGTATCCGGTATGAATCGGAAAATTCATAATTGGGCGCTTTTCCTCAATCTGCCGGATATAATCTTCAGACAGCGCGGTTCTTTTGGCAATCTCTGTTATGATCTCCTGATCGTAGTAGGCGATCTCCAGCTTTTCTGCGATTCTGCGACCAAGCTCGCGGCCTCCGCTTCCAAATTCACGACCGATGGTGATGATCCGTTTCATATCGTGCTCCTTTCCGGCAAAGCCCTTTGGGGTAGATTGACCATAACTGCGCATAGGCCGGGAATGAAATAGTATGAAGAAATGGGTGGATGCAAGTTTTCATAAGATCTCATTCCTCTTTTTTATTATATCATGGGATGCGTACGGATAGCAACTGAGACCGCGGAGCATATCCATAGCACGCGCAGTCTGCCCAAGGTGCCTTTGGCAGATAGAGGATCACACATCGCACTTTCACTTCTGATTCAGGAGCCAGGCTGTCATGTCCCGCAAAATATCCTCCACCGGGCGCGGATGGTAGGCAAAGCATTCCGATGCTGCGGCATGACTGAATTGTCCGTTTGAGGCAAGGACGGCAACAGAATAAGGGGTGAAAAACAGCGGCTTTTTCTCCTTCAGGCTTCGACGTTCATAGTATGGAGCTGCCAGCTTTGCAAGACCAAGAGGCAGGCAGATGGGTCGATACTTCAGCTTTGCAGTCTTTCCTACAAGCTGAAGCATCTTGCGAATGGTGACATAGTGGCCGGACAAAATGTATCCCTTGCCGGGTTCTCCCTTTTCGGAACAGGCGAGAATGCCATTTGCCACATCCCGCACATCCACAAAGTCATATCCGCCGCGAACGGCTAAAGGCAGCTTCCCGGCAAGAAAGGATTTTGCCATTGAGGTGAAGCTCCCGCCCTGTAAATCGCCCGGTCCGATGATGCCGGAGGGGAATACAATGCTGGCATTCAGCCCGCGCTCCGCTGCATTGAAGACCAACTCTGTTGCAGTTGCCTTGCTCTTGGCGTAATCTCCGTCCACAAGCCCCGGAGAGAATTCGCAATCTTCCGTAATGATGCAGCCCTTTGACTTTTCCGGTATGGCATGGACGGAGCTGACATAGACCATTTTGCCCACATCATGCTCCATACATTGCCGGAGAACCTTCCATGTCCCACCTACATTGACCTGATAGAGCTTTGAACCGGGTCTGGACGCGACGGAGACGATACCGGCGCAGTGAATCACGCAGGTGCGGCTGTCGGCATCCGCAAAGAAGTCTGTCAGTGAGCTTTTCACGCACACATCACCGATGACGGTATGGACTTCTTTGGGGAGCAAATTGATATAGGGGTCATCATGCAGCACAAGCGCATGCACTTGCGCTCTGCGGCGCACCAACTCCTCCACAACAGCCCTGCCGAGGAAGCCGGTAGCGCCTGTAACAAGATATTTATCAAACATTCAAAAAGCCTCCTCTCAAATAAGCGTACAAGTGTTGATTATCTTTCACAAGTACAGTATACTTGAGGGGAAAGACAGAAACAATCAGCACTTGCCATACGACTGAAAGAAAGGCAACACTGTCTGCTGAAGTGCTGATAATCTTTGTAAACTTTTTTGGGGAGGGCTCGATATGGAGAAGATGGATGCAAGAAAACGCTATACGAAAATGGTGCTCAAGCAGTCTTTTTTGAAGCTGCTGAAGGAAAAACCTGTGAACAGAATTACGGTGAAGGAGGTTTGCGCGCTGGCGCAGCTTAACCGTGCCACCTTCTATGCCCATTACAGCGATTGCTTTGCCTTGATGGAGAGCATTGAGAATGAACTCATCGATGCATTTGAGAAATCCCTTCGCTATGTCAAATCGTTTGACGTGACGGCTCTGATCGAAGCCATCTACGATATGGTCGATCAGAATCAGGCGGCGTGTCGAGTCCTAATTTTGGGGAATACAAACTCAACGGTCCTCATGCGGATGATTGCCCTGGCCAAGGAGGACAGTATTGTCTACTGGCGGAAAGAGCTGCCCAATGCCAGCGAAACAGAGCTTGAAATGATGTATACCCATCTGTCAAACGGTTTGATGCATGTCGTCGTGGAGGGCTATGACAAGTACAGCAAAGAGGAAATGATCCATTTTGTCAGCCGGGTGGTAAAAGCCAGTCTTTCGCTGTTCCAATCTCCCCAAAGACCTCTTGCTTAACATAGATCTTATGCCTGAGCGGTATAATAAGCTGTGCAAAATGGTCGATAGTCAAGGGAAGGATGGAGCGGATTATGAAATCATTTCGGCAGATAATGCCGGCTATCTGTGTTATTCTTATCGCTTCCGCATTCGCGGGCTGCGGCGCGGACACGGATTCGCCGGATAAGCGTCCGGCATTGGAAAAAATAGAGTACACAAATCTCAACGACAGTGTATCACAGAAAACTTTGGAAGATATGCTTTCCGGCGCTGGGGTATCAGAGGACCGCATTCAGGGCTTCTTCAACCGTGTAGACAGCTTCAATGAAAGCGTGAGGGAGGAATGGCTGACGACGGGTTTTGAGAAGGCAAAACTGCTGGACACAAAATATGACCCATATGAGATGCAGGATAAGTGGGTGGCAAAGAACGGCAATTTTCCGGGCTATAACTGCCGGATAACCGCGATGGAGCTATTCGGGGACTTCGTGTCCGCAGGAGACGAAGCACAAATAGATACGGGCGAAGATGTGCTGTTCATGGACGAGGAAACACTGAAGACTGACCCGGATGCGCTGGGCGGAAGCAGTCTGACCGATTTTCGCGCCCTGTATTCCTCCATGAGGGCGGAGGACACCACGGATGTTCAGCGCCATGTGCAGACGGTGCAGGAGGAATGGAAATCCAGGGGCATTTCGTTCCGGGAGAACGAAAGAATACGCCTCATTACTGTGTTCTTCCACGACAAGTCTACTGAGGAGGAATCCATCCTGTTTGTCGGGCATGCCGGGGTGCTTCTGACGGCGGATGATGGGACGCTTTATTTCGTGGAAAAAGTGGCCTTTCAGGAGCCGTACCGGCTGCTGCGTTTTGCTGATCGAACGGAGCTGAGCGATTATCTCATGGGCAAGTACGATGTCTCATGGGGACAGAGCACGGCACGCCCGTTTATCATGGAGAACGATGAATGGATGGTTGGTTGGCGTCCAAATCCGGCGGCGCCGACGTAGCGCATCATGAAGAGAATATCCTGCGCACCATTGGTACACAGGCAGCGCTCCCGACACATGTCGGGAGCGCTGCTCGTCTTTTAAAAAGGAATGGACAGGATGTGAAGTTCCTCAAAGTGGTATAAAGATAGAAATGCGGGCAAAATACCCTTCCCATTTTTATAACACACTCCAGAAAACACAATGAAATTTATAGCGTTGCCATTTTTCTCTGATCCTGATTCTAAACGTTCCGATATCGCCGGGATGCAGCTGCCGCCGGCACTGCCGGATAGATTGGCCTCCTTTGCGGAGTTGCCTTTGGAACAAAACGCCGTCGCCTGCAGAACCGCGGGGATTGATTTTCTGGCGCTGCTGCTGTATGAAAAACCTGCGCCGGAAACCGTGCATCCGGTGTATTACACCCGGTCGTAGGCGGCGATTGCGAAACAGAAAAAGAGCCTCATCACATCGGATCTCGCTGTGCAGCACACCGACGTCAAATATAATTTTTATGGCCTGTGCGGTCAGAGCATCCCGCAGGGAGTTTGCCTGCACGCTTCTGAAATGCCGCAGAAAAAAGAGCGTATCGTCCGTGGGGTAGAAGCAGCTCATAAAACGAATGAATTGCGAATAAAGGGGAGAAAATGAAAAAGCGGGCTTGCGGGAGAGAAGCAGGTATTGTATAATAAAATTGAATCCCAAACATATTCGGTTGTGTTGTGACGAAGGCTTTCTGACAAAAGGACGGATCAAAAGGAGGCTGCCGGTATGACAAACGACTACGGAATCTATGATCGTTACAGTGACGAGATGCAGAATCTCTCCCTGCGCGCCCGGGAGCACGAGTGCGGATCCATGCTCAAAAAAGAGCGCGCTTTCTTCGGCTTTACGGAGGAAAAGCTGCGCGCGGCCGAAGAGCTGTGCCGCGAAAAGGACGAGCGCGGCTTTGATGAAGAGAGATGAAGAATTAACACGTCTCGCCTTGACTGCTTGCCAGCAAGTCGTTACCATGAAGAAAAAGACCGCCTCCCGGAGCCTGGCGGAATATCGTGGAGCACCACGGTGGCGCCGGGAAGGAGAACGATGATGAACAGCCGACCGCCTGGGCAATGAATTGTCCAGGCGGTTTTTGTCTGTACAGGATAGAAAGGGAGAAGACGCATGAATGAGATGGCTTGGAGAGGTTTCAAGGACGGCGAGTGGACCCATACGATCGACGTGCGCGACTTCATTCAAAAGAACTATACGCCCTATGAGGGCGGCAGCGAATTCCTGGCGGGCGCAACCGAGCGCACGAAGGGATTGAACGACAAATACCAGCAGCTCAAAAAAGAGGAGCTGGAAAAGGGCGGCGTGCTGGAGATCGATACCGAGCACGTTTCTTCCCTGCTCAACTACGGGCCGGGGTATCTGGACAAGGACAATGAGCTGATCGTCGGCCTTCAAACCGAGCGCCCGCTGTGCCGGTCGGTCAATCCCTTCGGCGGCATCCGCATGGTGGTTTCCGCCTGCCGCGCCTACGGCCAGGAGCTTTCCCCGACTGTGCGCGACGAGTTCCGCTACCGCACCACGCATAACGACGGCGTGTTCCGCGTCTACACCGAAACCATGCGCAAGCTGCGCCACGCGGGCGTGCTGACCGGTCTGCCTGATGCTTACGGCCGCGGCCGCATCATCGGCGATTACCGCCGGGTTGCTCTCTACGGCACCGACGAACTGATGGACTGCAAAAAGGCCGATCTCAAGGCGCTGGGCGAGCGCGAAATGACCGACGAGAACATCCGCCTGATGGAGGAAGTCGCCCGCCAGGTCGATTTCCTCGACAAGCTCTGCCAGATGGGCGCAATCTACGGCTGCGATATTTCCAAGCCCGCTGAAAATGCGCAGCAGGCCATTCAGTGGACCTATTTTGCCTACCTTGCCGCCATCAAGGAGCAGAACGGCGCCGCCATGTCTCTGGGCCGCGTGAGCACCTTCCTGGATATCTACATCGAGCGCGACATCGCCGAGGGCAAGCTCACCGAGGAGCAGGCGCAGGAGCTGATCGACCAGTTTGTGCTGAAGCTGCGCATGACCCGCCAGCTGCGCACGCCGGAATACAACGAGCTGTTCGCGGGCGATCCCAACTGGGTCACGGAATCGGTCGGCGGCATGGGCGAGGACGGCAGAACCCTCGTCACGCGCTCCAGCTTCCGCATCCTCAACACGCTCTACACCCTGCTGCCCGCGCCCGAACCCAACCTGACCGTGTTGTGGAGCAATCGCCTGCCGGAGGGCTTCAAGCGCTTCTGCGCCAAGGTTTCGATCGATACCGACAGCATTCAGTATGAAAGCGACGATCTGATGCGTCCGCGCTACGGCGACGATTACGCCATCGCCTGCTGTGTTTCCGCCATGCGCGTGGGCAAGCAGATGCAGTTCTTCGGCGCGCGCTGCAATATGGCCAAGATCCTGCTCATGGCGCTCAACGGCGGCCGCGATGAAAAGAGCGGTGACCAGCTGGGGCCGGAAATGCCCGTCGTGGGCCAGGGTGCGCTGGATTATGATGAAGTCAAGGCGCGTTTGGACAAATACATGGCGTGGATCGCGGGCGAATACGTCAAGACCATGAACGTGATTCACTATATGCACGACAAATATGCCTACGAAAAGATTCAGATGGCGCTGCACGATACCGATGTTCACCGCTTCATGGCCTTCGGCATGGCGGGGCTTTCCGTCGTGACCGATTCGCTCTCCGCCATTCGCTATGCCAAGGTCAAGCCGGTCTTTGACGACCGTGGCATGGTCTGCGATTTTGAAACCGAGGGCGAGTTCCCCTGCTACGGCAACGACGACGACCGCGCCGATTCCATGGCGAAGGATCTGTGCCATCAGTTCATCACCGAGCTGCGCAAGCACAAGACCTATCGCGGCGCGGAGCACACGCTGTCCATCCTGACCATCACCTCCAATGTGGTCTACGGCAAAAAGACCGGCAATACCCCGGATGGCCGCAGAGCGGGCACGCCCTTTGCGCCCGGTGCGAACCCCATGCACGGCCGTGAGAAAAACGGCGCGCTCGCCTCGCTCAACTCGGTCAGCAAACTGAACTACGATGATTGCCGCGACGGCATCTCCAACACCTTTACCATCACGCCCGCAACGCTGGGGGGAGATGAGGAGACCCGCATCGAAAACCTCACTGCATTGCTGGACGGCTATTTCAACATCGACGAAACCCACGCCGCGCATCATTTGAACGTCAACGTGCTCAACCGCGAAACCCTTGAGGACGCGATGGAGCACCCGGAGCTTTATCCCAATCTGACCATCCGCGTTTCGGGCTACGCCGTCAACTTCGTGCGCCTGTCCCGTGCGCAGCAGCTGGAGGTCATTGCCCGCACCTTCCACGAGGCGATGTAACATGGGGCGCGTTCACTCCATCGAGACGGGGAGCGCGGTGGACGGCCCCGGCCTGCGCACGGTCGTGTTCTTGCAGGGCTGTCCGCTGCGCTGCAAATTCTGCCACAATCCCGACACCTGGGATTTTTCAGGCGGTCAGGAGCGCAGCGCCGAGGAGATCGCGCAGACCGCGCTGCGGCTCAAGCGCTTTTACGGGCTGAAGGGCGGCGTCACCTTCAGCGGCGGCGAACCGCTGGCGCAGGCGGCGTTCGTGCGGCAGTGCATGGCGCTGCTGCATCAAAACGGCGTTTGCAGCGCGGTGGATACGGGCGGCGGCGTTTGGAACGATGAAGCGCGCGCCGCGCTGGACGAATGCGATTTGGTGCTGCTTGACATCAAGCACAGTGATCCTGACGGCTTTGAAGCCTTGACCGGACGAAAGATGGACACGTTGTGCTCTGCGATCAAACATCTCAAAGAGAGCGGCAAGCCCGTCTGGGTTCGCCAGGTGGTTGTGCCGGGGCTTACAGACAGCGATGAGCAGCTGAAGCGCGTCAAAGAGCGAATCAAAGGCCTAAACGTGCAGAAGATCGAACTGCTGCCCTACCACACGCTGGGCGTGCACAAGTGGCGGGCGCTGGGGATTCCCTACGAACTGGAAGGGGTAAAGGCTCCTGATGAAAGCACAATGGCCCGCCTGCGCGCGCTGCTTTAAGGAGAAAAAACAAATGGAAAAGCGATTGACAGTTCTTGTGCCGGAAAACATGGATGGCCGCATGGTCAAAGATGTGGCGAGGAGCTGTCTTTCGCTTTCTTCGACACGGCTGAAAAAAGCTAAGCGCATCCCCGGCGGCGTGACGCTGAACGGGCGGGAGGTCTATGTCGTGGAGCGCGTCCACGCGGGGGATACGGTTTCCATCTCCATTGAGGACGAAGCGCCCTCCGAAAATGTCACGCCGGTCGAGGGCGAAATGGACGTGCGCTACGAGGATGAATGGCTGCTCGTCATCAACAAGCCCGCACACATGCCGGTGCACCCCAGCGCAGGGCACGCGCAGGACAGCCTGGCCAACCTCGCTGCGGCCAAATGGGGCGGCGTGTTCCGCCCGGTCAACCGGCTGGACGCGGGAACCTCCGGTCTGATGGTCGCCGCGAAGGACGCGCACGTTCACGCGCTGCTGAGTAAAAGCCTGCATTCCGGGGACTTTGTGCGAAAGTACCTTGCCGTGGCGGAGGGGATCGTGGAACCGGAGCAGGGGCGCATCGATGCGCCGATTGCCCGCGCGCCCGGCTCAGCCATTGCCCGCTGCGTCAGCCCCGAAGGACAGCGTGCCGTGACCGATTATCGCGTGATCCAGAACAATGGAAGGGTTTCCCTCGTTGAACTTCTGTTGGAAACGGGGCGCACGCACCAGATCCGCGTACACATGGCGCACATCGGTCATCCGTTGGTGGGGGATTTTCTCTACGGCACGGAGGACAAAGCGCGCATCACGCGTCCGGCGCTGCATTCGTATTTCCTCGAACTGCGCCACCCGATGACGGGAGAGATGCTGCGCGTGGTTTCGGAATTGCCGGAGGACATGAAAAAGCTGTTGGAGGAGAAGATGCGTGGCAAAGATCAACACCTATGAGGAATTTGAGCGCGAAGTGCAGCACATCGGTTTTCTGCCGTATTTCGGACTGGACGACAAAACGCTCTTCTCACTCGAAGCGATGACGGACAATGCCTGGTATGACGATGCGCCGGACGATCCCTGGCGCTGGCGTGTTCGTGCGGCGGAAGAGGGGAAGATGGCCTACGGCACGTTTTTCTTGAAAAAGAAGGGCTTCATCTGGCAGAAGATGCTTCCCGCCATGATCGCCGTGCGGCGCGAGAACCGCATCTTTGAAGAGCTTTACGATGACGGCCTGATTTCCCGCACGGCGGCGCGAATCTGGAAGTGCTTCGAGTTGTATCCCGAATGGGCGCAGACCGACTTAAAGCGGGAAGCGGGCTTTGGCAAGGAAGAAAATTCGGCGTTTGGCAGCGCGCTGACCGAATTGCAGATGAAAATGCTGATCTGCATTTCCGGGCAGACGCAGCGGATCAACCGGAAGGGCGAGCCCTACGGCTGGCCGCAGAACCTGTTCTGCCGCATCGACGCGCGCTTTCCCCAGGTTGAGGAAAAGGAGCTTACGCCCGAGGAAGGACTGCATGCTCTGCTGGGCTGCATCGCCCGTGCGGGGGATTTCCCCGAAAAGGCAGCGCTCCGGCTGATCGGCGCCGGTCAGCCATGGTAAACTTAATCTTTTCGTGTTCCGCGGGATGTGGTATAATAACAAAAATGGATTGGGCATGGACAAGGAGGCAGCGCTTATGTATGAAGGCATTTCGCTCAGGGTTCCCGCGAAGGAAAGCGCACTGACTGTGGTGCGCCTGACCACCGCCGGCGCGGCGGCGCAGGGCTGCCCGGATTTTGAAACGCTGGAGGACTTTAAGACTGCGGTCTATGAGGCCTGCTATGCCATGACCAAGCAAAAAGTCACCCCCGAGGAGCTGCTGATCGAGTACGCGCCGGGCGAGGTCTTCTCTGTGAGCGTCCGCGGCTGCGGCGCGCGCCGGGAGACCGGCGGCCGCGTTCCCGACCAGAAGCTCTGCTATGCCGTTTTGACCACGATGATCCCGAATGTCGAGATCGATTGCGACAGCCGCGGCATTTGCTGCATCCGGATGCACAGCTGACGGCTGCGCGCAAGAGAGATAAAAGGGGGCGGGCGAGTGGACGAAAACAGGCAGGAGAGGCTGGAGAAGATGCTCAGCCGCTACTGCGAAACGCGGGATGTCGGTCTGCGCAACGAACTGGTGACGGAATATATGTATCTGGCGGACGCCGTCGCCCGCCGCTATGCGGGACGTGGCGTCGATTACGAGGATCTTCGGCAGATTGCCGCCATGGCGCTCATCGGCGCGCTGGAACGTTTTTCCTGCGGCAAGGGAGTAAAGTTTTCGACCTTTGCCCTGCCGACGATGACGGGCGTGGTTAAAAACTATTTTAGAGATCGTTCGCGCACCATCCGTATGCCGCGCACCATCGGCGAGCGCGTGCAGAAAATTGCGCTGGCAAGAGAAGAGCTGACGCAGGAGCTTGGCCGCACGCCCAACATTGAAGAGCTGGCAAAGGCCTGCGGCCTTTCCGAAGCGGACGTGCTGGAAACGATTGAAGCGACGCAGTCGCTGTCGATGACCTCGCTCGATCAGCAGATCGGGGACGAAGAGGATACCGACCTCGGCGCGATGCTGGGGCGCGAAGACGGCGGATTTGAAGATGTGGAAATGCGGGATCTGATCCGAAAGGTGATGGAAAAGCTGTCGGACGCGGAGAAAAAGATCTTGCAGATGCGATATTTTGAAGAACATTCGCAGCGGGAAGTTGCGGCAGAGATGGGCGTATCCCAGATGTATGTATCGCGCGTGGAGCGGAAGATGCTGGCGCGCTTCCGCGAGGCGCTGGCCTGATGCGGGAAAACGACAAAACGGCGGGGAGGGAAAGATATGCAGTATAACGGAGGAAACGGCCCCCGGGACGATCGCAACCGGCAGTATGCGCGTCTGCCCAGACAGCCGCAGACCTCGCCCGTTCGCCCGCCAGAAAATCGCCCTGTGCGTAAAAAGCGCCGCAGGATCGTTGTCAAGCCGCGTTTCTTTGTCTTTCTTGCCGTATGCGTGCTGCTTCTTGTCGGTTTGTTTTCCGGTGTGCGCGCGCTGGTGCGCCTGCTGGTCAACAACGATGCAGCCATCTCCTACGGCATGATTGAGGACGTGACGACTGTCGATGCGCTCATTGTTCGGTCGGAAACCTGCATCCGCGCCGAAAGCTACGGCAAAATTGATTATCTCGTGCCGGAGGAGAGCTATGTTTCCGCAGGGACACCGGTGGTCAATGTCTATGCCACGGGGTATTCCGGCGAAAAGATGACGGAGCTGGAAAACCTGATGACGGATATTCAGCAGCGGCAGAAGCAGGCGCTGGGCAGCATCATCAACGTCACCATCGACGATTACAACAATTCGATTTCCGCGCAGACCGCGGCCATTCGCAGCGCGATTGCCGGTGATCCCGCACAGCTGGACACGCTGGATCAGCATCTGCGCACGCTGATGAGCGCGCGGCAGGATTATATCGAAAAGACCACCGAGGCCAAGGAGGATGCGACGCTGGCGCAGTATTACGCGAGCAAGACGCAGCTCCAATCGCAGATTTCCACCTGGATGACGCAATATCCGGCGGACAACGCGGGTTTTGTCAGCTTTACCTTCGACGGGTTGGAGCCGTATCTAAATCCCGATACGCTTGACGCGCTGGACGGCGCCGCCGTCAAGGAGCTGCTGCGCGAGAGCAATCCCGCCGTGCCGGACGAGCTGCGCTCCCAGCAGAATCTCTACCGGCTTGTGCAGCCCAACGAATGGTATGTCGTTTTTACCACAAAGGCTTCTACCTGGAAGATCGGCATCGGGGAGACCTGTGCGCTGTACTTCCGGTCCTATGAAGACATCACCTACAACGCCACGGTGCGCCAGCTTTCCGGAACGGGCGATGAGTTGGTCGTGATTCTGGAAATGAGCGAGGATGTTTCTCCGCTCCTCAATGCACGGAAACTCACCGCTGTCATCGGCGGGCGCGTCGAGGGCATGATGGTGCCGCTGAGCGCCCTCAAGACCGAAGGCTCGCAGCAGGGCGTTTATCTGATGGACAGCAATACGTTTGTGCCGGTGCGCGTGGTGGGGCAGGATTCCAAGCACGCGCTGATCATGCCGCTGGAGGACGGCGCGCTGACCAGCGGCACGAGGATCCGCAAATAAAAGGAGATTCATAAGCGATGGATCAGGATTTGGAAACGCTGCGCACGAGAGTGAACGAAGTGCGCGCGAAACTGGATGCGGCGGCGCAGGGCCGCCCGTATACGCTGCTGGCTGCCTCCAAAACCCAGTCGGCGGAAACCATCAATTTGCTGCCGCAGTGCGGAATTTTCGATTATGGAGAAAACCGCGTGCAGGAATGGGTGGAGAAACACGAAAAAATCACAAAAGAGCTTCGCTTTCACCAGATTGGGCGGTTGCAATGCAACAAGATTAAGTATATAATAAAGGATGTCGTGCTGATCCATTCGGTGGACAAGCCTGATTTGGCTCGGGAGATCGACCGTCAGGCCGCAAAATGCGGCAGGGATTCCGTCGGAATCCTTTTGCAGGTCAATACTGCGCGCGAGGAGCAGAAGGGCGGGGTAAGCCCGGAAGAGCTCGCCGCGCTCTATGCGTACTGCAAGGAGCTTGAACACTTGAAGGTCAGGGGCTTAATGTGCATGGCGCCCAACACGCCCGATGAGGGCATAACCCGCCGCACCTTTGCCGATGCACGGCGCTTATTCGACGATCTGCGCGCGCAGGATGAAGAAATTCAGATCCTGTCCATGGGCATGAGCCATGATGCGCACATCGCTTTGGAAGAGGGTTCAACGCTGGTGCGCCTGGGGACTTCGATCTTCGGCAGGCGCGAAGGCTATGGTCCGGAAACGGAAGCTATAAAGTAAGGAGTGGAGCCAGTTGGCAAAGAAGAAAGGCATGAATTTCCTCAACTTCATCGGGTTGGGGTCTTCAGAGGAACCGGTTGCCCAGGAAGATATGGATTACGAGGAGGAAACCCCCGTGGCAAATAGACGTGACAGTTACTCGGCAGGCAGAAGCTATCAGCGTGAACCGCAGCAGGCGGAGCCGGATTACGGCTACGATAACGGATATGAAGAAGATTATCGCGAGCCCGCGCCTCAGGCCACCACGACCTACGGCTCGTCCTCCAAGATCATCAACCATCCTGCGGTCGCCGCGCGCCACCGCACGATGATTTACCAGCTCTCCAACTATGAGGACAGCAAGGATGTCATCGACGATCTGCTCGAGGGCCACAGCGTACTGATCAACCTCGAAAGCCTGGAGCTGGAAGAGGCGCAGCGCATCATCGATACCCTCATCGGCGCCTGCTATGCCATCAACGCCACCATCAAGAAAGCCGCTGCGCAGACCTATCTGCTCGCGCCCGAAACGGTGGAGGTCGCCGGAACCTATGCCGACGACGGCCGCAGCAGCACCATCTTTGAAGACGGTCATCACTAAGGAGATGCTGTGATCGGTACGATACTTTATCAGGTACTCAGAGGGGTCTACTGGGTGCTTCAGGCGGCGTCCTGGTGCATTGTGATCCGTGCGGTGCTTTCGTGGTTCCTGCGGCCGGATGTACCGATTTACGCCTTTCTGCTGCGCATCACGGAACCGTTGATTGCGCCGTTCCGCCCGCTGGCCTACAAGCTTTCGGGGGGACGTTTGCCCATTGACCTTGCTCCGCTGTTTTCTTACTTCGTGCTGATGATTCTGATGCGCGTGGTGAGCTACGGCATGGCCTATGTGTACTATCTATGAGAAATGAAAGCGAAATGCACCGGGAGATGGCGCGCTTTGCGGATCTGATCCGCGGAGCGGAGCGCGGCAGGCGCGCTGTTTTTTCTGAATTTCTCACGCCGGATGCGCAGGCGCGCTTGATTGCGCTGGCGCGGCGGGAGGGTTTGGAAACCGGTCTGTTTGGCGGCGGTGAGGACGCGGAACGCGCCGTGGTCGGCATTTGGCAGGAGGGCTGCGAGCCGGACTGTTCCCCGATCCGCATCGTGCGCATTACATGGGACGGTCGTTATGCGGCGCCGCAGCACAGGGATGTGCTGGGCGCCTGTTTGGGATTAGGACTGGAAAGAGAAACGCTGGGAGATGTTCGTTTGGAGGGGAGCAGCGCCTATGTGGCGGCGCTTCCGGCCATTGCGGGATATCTTGAGCAGCATCTCGACAGCGTGGGCAGCGCGTCGGTGCGCTCGTCGGAATACGACGGGGAAATGCCTGCGGCGGAGCAGGGCGCAAGGGCGGTGGTCAACGTGCCGTCACTCCGGCTGGATGCCGTTCTGGCGCAGACGCTTCGGCTCTCAAGAGCTAAGGCGCAGACCCTGATCCGCGGCGGTGCGGTGAACCGCAACTGGGCGGAGGAAAACCGGCCGGACGTTGAGCTTGCGGAAGGGGATGTGATCTCCGTGCGCGGCCACGGGCGTGTCAAGATTCATGCCGTGCAGGGCGAAAGCCGCAAAGGCCGCCTGTTTATCGAGGTGGAAACGTTCCTGAAACCATGACCCATTGAGCTTCGGAAAGGAAGATGCGCTGATGATTACCTCGGACCAGATTCACGAAAAAGAATTCTCGTTCAAGCTCCGCGGCTATAATGACGCCGAGGTGGACGCCTACCTCGACCAGCTTGCCGCATTCATCGACAACCTTTCCAAAGAAAATAAGGAGCTGCGCGAGCGCCTCAAGAGCACGACCGATCAGCTCACCTATATGAAAAATCTTGAAAGCACGCTGCGGGATACGCTGATTACCGCGCAGCGCAGTGCGGATGAAACCACGCGAGGCGCAAAGGCCAACGCGGAGGAGATCATCGCCTCGGCCAACGCGGAGGCGGCGCGCATCGTGCGTCAGGCCAATGGCGAGGCGGATGCGATTCGCCGTCAGTTGGGAACGCTGCGGCAGCAGGCGGCGGTTTACCGCCAGAACTTCAAAATGCTGCTGGGTGCGCAGATGCAGCTGCTCGATGATTCCGGCTTGGGACAGGAACGCGCGGACGCACAGCCTGCGCCGTCGCCCCGTGCGGCGGGCGCGCAGATGCCGCGCATTGATCTTGCGCAGGATCGCGCCGAAGCGGCTGCGGAGCGCAAGAACTTGCAGGATCATCCGCTGACCGCGCCGCGGCGCATCGTGCCCATCCCACAGGAGGAAGAATAATGCCTTTTGTCTACCTTGCCGTGATCGCGCTGGCGTATATTGGGGATCGTCTGGTCAAGAATTGGGCGGCCGGTGCGCTGGTGACAGAGCACGGCGGTTCGCTGCCGCTGATCGACGGCGTATTTCACTTCACTTATTGCGAAAACCGCGGTGCGGCGTTCAGCATGCTGCAAGGCAAGCAGGGATTGCTCATCACCATCACGGTGCTCATTTCCCTCGTGGCGGTTTATTTCCTGTTCTTTTCACGCAGAAAACTGCCCGTGTTCCCCAGCATCGCCATTGCGCTGGCGCTGGGCGGCGCGCTGGGCAACCTCTATGACCGTGTCGTGCTGGGTTATGTCATCGATATGCTGGATTTCTGCCTGATCCACTTTGCGGTGTTCAATGTGGCGGATGCCTGTGTCAACATCGGCATCGTGCTGCTGGCAATCTGGATGGTCTTTTTTGAAGAGAAGGACAAGCAGCATGCGGTTTACCGCTGGGGCGCGCCCAAGGCGGCTGCGCAGACCGAAGGGGGAAATCATGACCCCTCTGATTCCAAGGAGAAGAATGAAGATGCAGACACTGCACCTGATTGCAGATAACAACGACGAAGGCATCCGTTTGGATGCCTTTTTGGCGCAGAAAAGCGGGGAGACCCGCTCACGCATCCAGAACCTCATCAAGGACGGCTGCGTCCGGCGCAACGGCAAAGCGCCCGGCAAAGCGGGGGAGAAGCTCACCGCGGGCGACGAGATCGAATTGACGCTGCCCGACCCGGAACCGCTGGAGGCCGTGCCGGTGGAGATGGACATCCCCATCGTCTATGAGGATGCGGACATTGTGGTGGTCAATAAGCCGCGCGCGCTGGTGGTGCATCCTGCGGCGGGGCATCAGCAGGACACGCTGGTCAATGCGCTGCTGTTCGCCTGCGATGATCTTTCGGGCATCGGGGGCAAGATGCGCCCCGGCATCGTCCACCGACTGGATAAGGATACCACGGGGCTTATGGTGGTGGCCAAGAACGATGCCGCGCACGTCGATCTGGCGGAGCAGATCCGCGTCCACAGCGCAGGGCGCGTCTATTGGGCGGTGGTCGAAGGACATCTTCGGGACGACGAGGGCTTTGTGGATGCCCCCATCGGCCGCAGCCCCAAGGACCGCAAAAAAATGGCGGTTGTATCCGGCGGCAGGGAAGCACGCACCAATTACCGCGTGCTGGAACGCTTTGCCAGATGCACCCTGATCGAGTGCCGACTGGTGACGGGGCGCACGCACCAGATCCGTGTCCACATGGCGTCGCTCGGGCACCCGGTCTGCGGCGATCCGATCTACGGCTTTCAGCGATCCGGCGCGGGGAACTGCCCGCTGATGCTGCACGCGCGGGAGCTGCACATCCGTCACCCGAAAACGGGCGAGGAAATGAACTTCGTCGCCGAGCCGCCGCAGGATTACGCCGCCGTGCTGGAGCGCCTGCGCCGGGAAAGCGGGAAAAATGTCTGATTAAAAATTAACACAGGCTTTATGGGCGGATTTATGGACAAACCCTGCGGTCTGTGATATAGTAGCGAAGGTACAACGTTCCTTTAATCCGTTCCAGTGAGTTCGGCAAGGGCTTTATACGCTTTGCTGTGTGCAAAACGCAACTGCGTCTGCATCGCCTGGAAGGAATAGAACCTTTCAGGCGTTATTTTTTGCCGGAAAAGGAGAGAACACCATGGAGTTCCGCAAAAAGGCTGATATTATGGACGAAGCGGCGATGAGCCGTGCCGTCAAGCGCATTGCGCATGAGATCATCGAGCACAACAAGGGCGTGGAAAACCTGCTGCTGATCGGCATTCAGCGCCGCGGCGTGCCGCTGGCC
>Ga0129310_1001867_pt1 | contig 17137 bp, 15 predicted proteins | sample Go1ome_2_FD_94433 | JGI IMG/M metagenome (GOLD analysis project Ga0129310, IMG submission 94433) | Western lowland gorrila individual fecal microbial communities from Wisconsin, USA - Go1022A metagenome | ecosystem: Host-associated > Mammals > Digestive system > Large intestine > Fecal | place...
ACCTCTTTGCCAAGGGCTCTCCCTTTGAGGAAAGACTTCCCCCGGTCGGGGGAAGATGTCGCACAGCGACAAAAGAGGGAATCTGTCGAGCGAATGCGAGACTGAGAGGGCAAGCCACCGATCGTTTTACAATTCAGTTTCTAACCTGTAAATTATTCATGAAACGCTTGCGTTTTTGCCAAAAAGCTTTATGATGGAGAGGAAAGGGGCTAAATTTCTTGAATGCCCCGGAAAAGGAGACGCTTCATGAGCAAGATCATCCGCACCCGGAAACCCAGTGTCCTGCCGTTTTACGCAGGCGCTCTGGTGTTCGTGGTGCTCTGCGCGGTGCTCCCGGTGTACAAACTCTGGGCACTGCTGGTGGCGCTGGGCGGCGCTGCCGCGGCGTTTGGCCTGGGGCAGAAATTCTGCCCGCCCCATGTGGTGGAACACGAGGTGCCGTTCCACACCGGGCAGGACGATGTGGACGCCATGCTGACCGATATCCAGCAAAAGCTCGATACCCTGCACGGCCTCAATGCTTCCCTGCCGGACCCGGCGCTCTCCGCCGCCATGGACCGGATGGAAAAGGCAGGCCGCTCCATCGTGGAAGCGGTCGAAGCCAACCCCGCCAAAGCCAAACAGGTGCGGCGCTTTGCCAACTACTATCTGCCCGATGCGGTGAACATTCTGCAGCAGTACGCCACGCTGGCGCGGCAGGGCGTCAAGGGCGAGAACGCCGCCGCCATCCGTACCGAAGTGGAACACAACGCGGCATCCATTGCCACGGCCTTTGAAAACCAGCTGGACGCCCTGTATGCCGCTGAGAGCATGGACCTCTCGGCAGACCTGACGGTTTTGCAAAACATGTTAAAGGGACAAGGCCTTTAACGCGTAGATTTGGAAAGGAAGGAATCCCCCATGGCTGAGAACAACACTTTCAATTTTGATCTGGACGCACCCGCTACCCCCACCCTGACACTGGACCCGGTGGAAGAAGCCGCTCCTGCCGAGGAAAAGAAGCCCGAGCCCGCCCCGGCCCCGGAAGAAGTCAAGCTGACCGCTGAGGAAAAGGCCATGGTGGACGCCTTTGCGCAGAAGATCGACATTACCAACAGCCAGCAGGTGCTGCAGTACGGCTCTGCCTGCCAGAAGAAGATCGGCGATTTCTCGGAGGCCGCTCTGGCCAAGGTGTCCACCAAGGACCTGGGCGAAGTGGGCAATATGATCACCGACCTCATTGGCGAGCTGAAGAGCTTTGACGCCAACGAGGAGCAGCAGAAAGGCATCCTGGGTTTCTTCAAGAAAAAAGGCGACCAGATCGACAACCTGAAGACCAAGTACAACAAGGCCGAGACGAATGTGGAGAACATCCAGTCCATGCTGGAAGGCCATCAGGTGCAGCTGCTCAAGGACATCGCCATGCTGGATAAGATGTATGAGCTGAATATGGCCTACTTCAAGGAGCTGAGCATGTATATCCTGGCCGGCAAAAAGAAGCTGGCTGACGTGCGTGCCAAGGAACTGCAGCAGGCCATGGACAAGGCCAAAGCTTCCGGCCTGCCGGAGGATGCCCAGGCCGCCCGCGACCTGTCCGACCAGTGCGAGCGGTTTGAGAAAAAGCTCTACGACCTGGAACTGACCCGGAACATCAGCCTGCAGATGGGCCCCCAGATCCGCCTGCTGCAGAACAACAACTCCATGATGGCGGAAAAGATCCAGTCCACCATCGTCAATACCATCCCCCTGTGGAAGAACCAGATGGTGCTGGCCCTGGGCCTGGCCCACAGCCAGCAGGCCATGCAGGCCGAGCGCGCCGTCACCGACATGACCAACGAGCTGCTCAAGAAGAACGCCGACGCCCTCAAGATGGGCACCCTTGAGACGGCAAAAGAGTCTCAGCGCGGTGTGGTGGACATCGAGACCCTGCAGCAGACCAACAAGAGCCTTATCGAGACGCTGGACGAGCTGAACAAGATCCAGACCGAGGGCCGCGCAAAGCGTGCCGCCGCCGAGCAGGAGCTGACCCGCATTGAGGATGAGCTCCGCGCCAAAATGATGGAAATTCGGAGCTAAACAGAAATGGCAAACGCAGATTTTTCCAAACAGAGCAGCACCCAGGGCCCGCGCGGCTTTGACAGCGGCAGCTACCGTGAGGCAAAGCGCGCGGACGAGGATGCCCTGCACCTGACCCCTGCCCAGCAGAAGCTGGCAGTGCTGGAGAACAGGCTCCCCACGGCCCTGCGCAATCGCGGCGCGGCACTGGCGCTGAGCATCGTCGTGATGCTGGCCGCGTTCTTCGGATTGGGCGGGGCCAAACTCAAGGCAAAATACAACAGCGCCAGCCAGTGGTTTTCCTACGGTGTCGCCGCCGACAACGGCTATACCCTCAACGAGGAGCTGCTCACCCGGCTGAACACCGCCGCCAATGTCATCACGACGGGCACCAGCACTCTCGGGGCCGACAGCACCGAGGTGCAGGCCGCGCAGACGGCACTGGACGATTTCTCCGCCTGCCTGGACGCGGTGCAAGCCGATGGCAGCAAGCAGGATCTGACCTCCCTGCCCTACTATCAGGGCAGCACGATGCACGCGCTCTATCAGGCCAACGAGGCACTTGGTGCTGCCATCGACCAGCTCTATGCAAAGCTCCAGGAGCGGGCCGCGGACCCCATGAAGATGGGCGCGGTGCAGGGCCAGTACGGCCAGTTCAACAGCGCCCAGACCATCCTCAGTAATCTCAATTACAATCAGGCCGTTACGGCCTATCAGAATGATACCAGCGGCTTTCCGGCAGCTCTGCTGAAAGGCCTGTTCGGGATCAAGGAGGTGGAGCCTTTCGTATGAAAACGATGAAATTCCTCGCCCGGCGCGTCAGCGCTCTGGTGCTGGTGGCCACTGTAGGGCTGACAGCCCTTGTGCCGGCCGCCTTTGCGGCACCGGCCAGCCTGCCGGACCTGCCCAAAGACCAATGCGTTGTGGACGATGCCAATGTCCTGAGCAGCAGCACCGTGCAGACCATTCAGGATCTGAACACCCAGCTGGATGCCAGCTGCAAGGGTGCCCAGATCGGCGTGCTGACCGTGGATTACACGGGCAGCGTCTCCACGGAGGATTACGCCGTGGAGGCCGCCAACACCTGGGGCCTGGGCAGCAGCTCTGAGAACAACGGTGTTCTCATCCTGCTGGTGATGCAGAGCCCCGAGTACGCCGACGGCGACTACTACCTGACCTGCGGCGACGGCTTCCGCAACACAACGCTGGCCAGCCAGGCCAGTGCCATCGCCCAGACCATGGAGGATGACTTTGCCTCCCAGAACTACGATGGCGCCGTGACCACCTGTGCCCGGAACGTGGCCAACACCATTGCGGACATCTATGGTGTGAGCCTCAGCGGTTCTACAACCAGTAATGTGGCTGGCGGAAATTACAATGATACCGACAATTACCACGAAGCCCCGGTGGCAAAGCCCGCTTTCTGGGAGACAGCCGTGGACGGCCTGTTCACCATCCTGGCCTACGGCATTGTCATCATTGCCCTGTTCTTCATGTTCGTGGTTCCCTTCGGCCACTCTGCAGGCTGGTACTGGGGCCCGTTCGGCTGGTTTGGCTGGCGGCACCGCCGTGGTCCCCGCCGCCCGCCGTATGATGATTTCGGCCCCGGTCCGGGTGGTTTCTATGGCCCCCGTGGCCCGCGTGGCCCCAGAGGCCCCCGGCCTCCGCGGGGCGGTGGATTCGGCGGCCCTGGAATGGGCGGCGGAAGTTTTGGCGGCATGGGCGGTGGACGCTCGGGCGGCAGCTTCCGTTCCGGTGGCAGCGGCTCGTTCCACTCCGGTGGTGGCAGCTTCCACGGCGGCGGCGGTGGACGCGGGCGTTAAATAAGCATGAAAAAAACTCCTGCACAGAGGTGCAGGAGTTTTTTCATGCAAGCGAAATTACTTGGTGCCGTAGATACGGTCACCAGCGTCGCCCAGGCCGGGGACGATGTAGCCGTTCTCGTTCAGGTGGTCGTCCTTGGCGCCCAGGTAGATGTCCACATCGGGGTGAGCCTTGTGCAGGGCCTCGATGCCTTCCGGAGCGGCGATCAGGCCGATGAACTTGATCCGCTTTGCGCCGTGCTTCTTGATCTGGGTGATGGCGTCAATGGCGCTGCCGCCGGTAGCCAGCATGGGGTCCAGCACCAGCACATCACGCTCCGCGATATCCTGAGGCAGCTTGCAGAAATACTCCACAGGCTGCAGGGTCTGCTCGTCGCGGTACAGGCCAATAAAACCGACCTTGGCGGCGGGCAGCAGGGTGAGCATACCGTCCAGCATACCCATACCAGCGCGGAGGATGGGCACCAGAGCCAGCTTGCGGCCTGCCAGCACCTTGGTCTTTGCCATGGTGATGGGGGTCTCGATCTCCACCTCTTCCAGAGGCAGGTCACGGGTAGCCTCGTAGCACAGCAGGGTGGCGATCTCGCCTACCAGATCACGGAACTCCTTGGTACCGGTCTGCTTGTTGCGCAGAATGCTCAGCTTGTGCTGCAGCAGGGGGTGCTCAACGATCATGGGGGTCATAACAACACGCTCCTTATTATTTTATATTAAGTTATGGGATCCTTGTTTTGTTTGCCCTCTGGGGGAGCTGTCACCGCAGGTGACGGAGAGTACGTGGAATCAGCGATTCTCAATGGCCATCAGCTTGGCGACGCGCTTCTCGTGGCGGCCGCCCTCAAACTCGGTGTTGAGGAAGATATCCACCAGCTGGCAGGCAAGGCCGGGGCCCACTACACGGCCGCCCATGCACAGGGCGTTGGCGTCGTTGTGGCGGCGGGTGTACTCAGCGCTGAAGCTGTCGGAGCAGCAGCAGGCACGGATGCCCTTGACCTTGTTGGCGGCTATGCTGATGCCCACGCCGGTGCCGCAGAAGAGCAGCGCCTTGCTGCACTCGCCCTTGACAACAGCGTCACAGGCAGGCAGGGCCATATCCGGGTAATCCACGCTGGCGGTACTGTGGGTGCCGTAGTCGATATACTCCAGCCCCAGCTCTTCCAGATGGACCTTGACAGCCTCTTTCAGTTCAAATCCGCCGTGGTCGGCGGCCAGTGCGATGGGTTTTGCCATTGGTATCAATCCTTTCCCTTTGTTGCTCGCTTTTTTGCTTCTTCGGTCTTGGATGCTTCCGCCTGGGCAGCCAGGCGCTCGGCGCGCTCACGCTCGGCCTGGCTCAGGCGGTGATAATCCGGCAGCAGAGCCTCGGGCAGCACGGTCTCCCCGTGCTGAGCCATCTGCTTTGCCACCAGTGCCACGGCGGCGGCACGGCCTCCCCGCAAAGCGGGCGGCACGGCCAGCACACCGGGAATTTCGCCGTACTTATTATAGCACAGAGCAGCCCCATCACCAACAAAAAACAGGGGCTTTTTGCAATTTTCTACAAATTCGGCCAGGTCAGCCACGGCACGGGCATCATCGTCCATCAGTCGCTCATGGGTCGCCAGGTCAAAGGCGGCGCTGTACACCTGGGCACGGCGGGCATCCAGCGCGCAGAGCACAGTGCCCTCACCAGTGTGAGCAGCCGCCAGTGCTTCCAGGGTCGAGACCGGCGCGCAGAGCGTCTCCCGGGGGAACGCCAGCCCCTTGACGGCGGCCAGACCGATGCGCAGCCCGGTAAAGCTGCCGGGGCCTGCATTGACGCCGTAGACGTCGATGTCGGCGCAGGTCAGGTGGCAGAATTTGAGACAGTTGTCGATCAGAGGCAGGATCGTCTCGCTGTGGGTCATGCCCGCGTCGAGATAGCACTCGTACAGCAGGCGGTCATCCTGCAGCAGGGCCACCCCCGCGGTCTTGCCCGCGGTATCCACGGCCAGAATGTTCATAGCGTTACCCCCTCTATGGTGATGCGGCGGGTGTTCTCATCCACGCGCTGGATGTCCACCCGGATGGGGTTTTCCGGGGCCAGCAGATCCGCGAAATTTTCGCTCCACTCAGCCGCCACGATGGCCCCCTGATCCAGATAATCGTAAAAGCCTGCCGCGCACAGATCGTTCTCGGTGGAGATGCGGTACAGGTCAAAGTGGGCCAGCGGGCGCGGCCCACGGTAGTAGTTGACAATGGCAAAGGTGGGGCTGCTGACCGGGTCGGTGCAGCCAAGGCCCTCGGCCAGGCCCTCGGTGAACGCGGTCTTGCCCGCACCGAGGCCGCCCGTATAGGCAATGAGCGCTCCCGGCTGGAGCACTCCGGCCATCCGCCTGCCCAGGGCCACGGTCTCGGCCCGGGAGTGGGTAATGAATTCAGACATAAATAACACCTCATACAAAAGGGGACGGCAGGTTTCTGCCATCCCCTAGTATAGTATACTTTTGCAAAAAGTGCAACGCTCAGGCTGCAAGGTCCGCGCTGAACATGCTGCGGTTGCTCTCCGGTACATTGAGCGCCGCCTGGCTGTTGCCGTAGAGCACTGCATAGGAAGCCGCTGCATGGGGACGTCGGCCGCCCTGCGCATGGTACCAGATAAGGTCATCCTCACCATAAGTCGCCTTGGCGTGCTCCAGCGCCTGCCCGACATTCTGCCCCATGATAAGGTGATTGATGGTATCCCAAAGCATACTGCGGGAGTAGACGGTGTAGACGTTGTTGACGTAACCAATGACCGCCCGTGCCCCGCCGGAGAGGAGGGCATCCGCCATGGCGTTGTCCTCGCTGCCATCCACGCCGAGGAACTCACAGGTCTCGGAGTAGACGATGGTGTTGGAAAGCTTGCCGCCTTTATAAGCATTGCGGAAGAAATCCGGGGTAATGCAGTACATCCCGTTGACCTTGATGACCCGGTGGGCCAGCAGGTCGAAGCCGTAGCGGAGGTCTTTGCCAAAGGTGGACTCCTCCGTCAGCAGCATAATGGGCTCCGTGCGGGTGCGTTTGAGGAACTTGCCATAGCTGTAAGTGTAGTAGGAGCCATGGGCGCTCAGAACGCTGACGTTATAGTTGCCCATCTTCTTGAGGTCGGCCACGGTGACATGAATGTTGATCTTGGTCTCCAGCCCCAGCGCCGACCAGAAGCCCTGCATATAGGAATAATACGGGAAGCGGGAGCTGTTGATGGTGTTGTCAAAAGCGTAGTAGATGACTGCCGTGCCGAACTTTTCCACCGCCTGATTTTCGGTGCGGCGGAGCAGGGCCGCCCGGCTCATCTGCATTTCAGCCCCCAGATCCGGCGGGAGCCGGAGCGAGAGGGCATGATTGGAAGACGAGGTTTCTGTCTCGGCGTTTTCCTCGTCCAGCGTCTCGTCCTCGGGTTCCGTGAGCAGGATGCCGCCCAGCACGCCGCAGGGGTACCGGAAGCTGACCATCCCGTTTTCTTCGTCGATATAAATGGAGCCCTTTTCCACAAGGCCCTTGGCCGCCAGCGTGTCCAGCTGGGCCAGCGCCGCGTCTTTCCGGGCGTCGGTGTCCATTTCCTGATATTGTTCACTCTCGGTCAGCGCAGTAACCGCGGCATCTGCCTGCTGCATCTCGGCTGCATCCGCCCGGGTGAGCGTCTGCTCTGCCGCTGCCGCGTCCACGGGCTGCTCCGCAAATGCAGCCGTCGGGAACACCGTGCTGACCAGTATCACCAGTGCGCAGAACGCGCACAACATGCGATGATGTTTCTGCTTCATCTTTTCTGTATCCTCCAGGAGAGCGCCGCCGGGCGGCGGTACTCTCTTTCGCGCCCGGAGAACGGCATCACGATCCGCTTTCGCCAATGTTTGCCGCCCTTTTGACGCGTTTCCCTATGCTCATTTTAGAGAGTCCCGGAGGCTTTGTCAAGCATTCCGCGCCGATTTTGCAAAGCTGTCACAGAGTGTGAAAAATCCGCGCCATCTTGCACAGAAATGCCCCCTGCTGTATAATAGTTGTGTATCTGGTTTTTGCAGTTTGCTCCCCAAAAGCAGCCGCGGAAGCCATTTTGTGAGAAAGGCGGTGCTTTTTTGGAAAGCATTCAACGATATTGGAAGCGTACCGATAAAACTTACCTGCTTCTGTGCATCCTGAGCAGCAGCTTCGCAGTGCTGGCCCTCTCCTCCTGGGCCGCCAAGCAGGGCAACGGCTTTGCTCTGGACGATGTTACCGGGCAGATCGTGGGCGTAGGCGATTACCGCCGTGCCGTGGTGCAGGCAGGCGCAGCTGCCATTGGGCTGTGTGTTGCAGTTCTGCTCTCAAACGTCGATTACCGGAGCCTCGTCAAGGTGTGGCCAGTCCACGTTGCCGTCACCTGGGGCATGGTGCTCCCCACCCTGTTCATCCGCAACGTGACCGTCGGCCCGCTGACCATCGGCTACAATGCAGGTGACACCGACAACTACTCCTGGTACAAGCTGGGCGGCTTTACCCTCCAGCCCACCGAGCTGGCAAAGATCAGCTTTATCCTGACCTTTGCCATGCACCTGAACAATGTCCGTGGTAAGATCAACGAGCCCAAGGAGCTGGGCAAGCTGCTGCTGCACATGCTGGTCCCCATCCTCATCATCCACATCCAGGGTGACGACGGCACGGCCATCATCTACGGCATCATCGCCTGCTGCATGATGTTCTCCGCCGGCTTGAGCTGGAAATATATCATCGGAGCCATCTCGGCGGCGGCCGCTGCCGTGGCCGTGGCGTTCGGCTTTTTCAGCGATAAGATCGGCAAGGGCTACCAGTGGTACCGCATCCTCGCCGTCATCGACCCTGAAAACAAAACGGGCTGGGCCCCCAGCGAGGCTGTCTGGAAGAACATCATCTACCAGCAGCAGCGGGGCGAGATCGCGCTGGGTTCCGGCGGCATCTTCGGCAACGGTATTTTCAGCGGCAGCTATTACAGCGTCCCCAACGCCCACAACGACTTCGTCTTCAGCTGGATCGGCAACGCCACCGGTTTCGTGGGCTGCTGTGTGGTGCTGGGCATCCTGTTTGCGCTGGTCTGCAAGACCTTTGCCACCGGCGCCCGCAGTGAGGACATGCTGGGCAGCTTTATCTGCGCCGGCATCGGCGGTGCCCTCATGGCGCAGATCGCCGTCAATGTGGGCATGAACCTCCGCGTCCTCCCCGTCATCGGTGTCACCCTGCCGTTCTACTCTGCGGGCGGTTCCTCGGTCCTGATGCTGTATATTTGTGTTGGATTAGTACTGAGCGTTTATATGCACAATACCAAAAAGCTGTTTGGGTGAGCTTGAATCAAGTGTAAAGTTTTCGCGCTCTGCTTGACTTTTTTCCGGAATCGCATATAATAAAAGTAGAAATGATGCACACAGTCTCATGTATGCTCACCAAAATGAAGAACCCCCTCGGAGGTGCGACTCCAAGGGGGTTCTTCATTTGCATCATTGATCCAACTCATCGGTGCAATTCGTCTTGTAAAGCAACCAAAGTCGTGGTAAACTGTGCTTTATCGCATTTTATTTACTCAAACTTTGGAGGTTTTTCATGAAACAGAACCGCATCCGGAAATGTCTGCGGACGGTGGCGCTGGCTGTCGTGGCACTGATTCTGGTGCTGGCGGGCACCGTGTTCGCGCTGTGGCACAACGAGTTTGCCACGCTGGGCTCGTTCCGTAAGCTGTCCGACCGGGACACTGCCCATCACGACGGTGCCGTCTATGAGCTGACCGTCTCCGGCGACTACTATTTCGATGATTTTCTCGCGCAGGGCGGTGCGTCCAACGATGCTGAGCTCATCTCGTTCGTGACGAAAAGCATCACCAAGGGCATTATTCCGCTGCAGCTCAAAACCACGGACATCTCCTGCTCCGCTTTTACGGCGGACACCGCTGACGGCGACCGGGTGTTTGGCCGCAACTATGATTTTTCTTCCACCAACACGGCCATCGTCTACACCAACCCCGGCAAGGGACGCCATGCTTCCTACTCCACCGTGGACCTGCACTTCCTCAGCCTGGACCCGGACAAAGACGTGGAGGGCCTGGGGCATAAGCTCCTGACACTGGCCGCTCCCTATGCCCCGCTGGACGGCATCAACGACGCCGGTGTGGCCTGCGGCATTTTCATGTCCTATCAGGGCGATGGCAAGGGCACTTCCACGGACATCGACACCGACAAACCCGACCTGACCTCTACCACCCTGCTCCGGCTCATCCTGGATTACGCCGACTCGGTGGAGGATGCCGTAGCGCTGGTGGAGCAATACGATCTCCACGACTCCACCAACTGCGTGTTCCACTACATGGTGGCCGATTCCACGGGCCGCAGCGCCATTCTGGAGTGGGTGGGCTCGGATGCCGACCACGACAACGACGGCTCCCAGCGCCGCCTGAATGTCCTCTGGAACGACACCGACAGCCTCTCGGACTCCGCAGACTGGCAGGTAGTGACCAACTTCATCAAAACGCCGGACTACTACACCTCTCCCGACCAGATGCGCGGTCTGGACCGCTACGAACATCTGGCCGACCGCCTGCGCGAGGCCAACGGCATCGTAGCCGACGAGGATGCCGCCATGGCCCTGCTGGCCGAGGTAGGCCGCCGCACCTGGAACAACGACGACAGCAACAGCCTCACCGTCCACAGCGCGGTCTACAACCTGACGGACAAAACGGTCCTCTGGGTAGGCAACGAGCACTACGGCGAGGATGGGGATACATTCCGCTACAGCCTGCAAAAGTAAATTTTCAAAGCACACAAAAACAGGAGCTGCACCCGTTTGGCGGGCACAGCTCCTGTTTTCATTTGCTTTATTTTACTTCATCACAGCGCCGAAGTTTGCACTGGTGACGTTGCGGGCATAGCGGCTCAGCCAGCCCGTTTTGATATTGGGCTCCGGGGCAACATACTTGGCCTTGCGCTCGGCCAGGACCTCATCGGAGACTTCCAGCGTGATGCTGGCGTTGGGGATGTCGATGTGGATGATGTCACCCTCCTCCACGAGGCCAATGGGGCCGCCGGAAGCCGCTTCGGGGCTGACGTGGCCGATGGAAGCGCCGCGGCTTGCGCCGGAGAAGCGGCCATCGGTGATGAGGGCCACGGTCTTATCCAGCTTCATGCCGGCCAGAGCAGAGGTGGGGTTGAGCATCTCCCGCATACCGGGGCCGCCCTTGGGGCCCTCGTAGCGGATGACCACCACGTCGCCCGGGACGATCTGGCCTGCGTAGATGGCCGCAATGGCGGTCTCCTCGCTGTTGAAGACGCGAGCCGGGCCAGAGTGCTCCTGCATCTCGGGAGCCACGGCGCTCCGCTTGACCACACAGCCGTCCGGTGCGATGTTGCCCCAGAGGATCTGGAGACCGCCGGTGGGGCTGTAGGGGTTGTCGATGGGACGGATGGCCTTTTCGTTGAGGATGTGGGCCCCCTGGATGTTCTCCCCCAGCGTCTTGCCAGTCACGGTGGGCACATCGAGATCCAGCAGGTTCTTCTTGGCCAGCTCTGCCTGCACCGCGGCGATGCCGCCGGCGGCATACAGGTCCGGCATGTGGGTGGGGCCCGCGGGAGCCAGATGGCAGAGGTTCGGGGTGCGGGCACTGATCTCATTGAAGAGCTTCAGGTCCACAGGCACGCCTGCCTCATAGGCGATGGCCAGCAGGTGGAGGACCGTGTTGGTGGAGCAGCCCAGAGCCATATCGCAGGTCAGCGCGTTGCGGATGGAGCGCTCGTTGATGATCTGGCGGGCCGTGATGCCCTTTTTGACCATCTCCATAATGGCCATGCCGGAGTGCTTGGCCAGCTGCAGGCGCTTGGAGTAGACGGCCGGGATGGTGCCGTTGCCGGGCAACGCAATGCCGATGGCCTCGCACAGGCAGTTCATGCTGTTGGCGGTGTACATACCAGAGCAGGAGCCGCAGCTGGGGCAGCAGTTGCAGGTGCAGTCTTCCAGCTGTTCGTCGTTGATAAGGCCCGCTTTATAGGCACCCACCGCCTCGAACATCTTGGAGAGGCTGACCTCCTCGCCGCCGTAGGTGCCGGCCAGCATGGGGCCGCCGGAGCAGACCACAGCAGGCACATCCATGCGGACGGCTGCCATGACCATGCCGGGCACGATCTTATCACAGTTGGGCACCAGCACAAGGCCGTCCAGCTGGTGGGCCATGGTCATGGTCTCCACGCTGTCGCAGATGAGCTCGCGGGAAGCCAGCGAATATTTCATGCCCACATGGCCCATGGCGATGCCGTCGCACACGCCGATGGCCGGGATCAGGATGGGGGTGCCGCCTGCCATCTGGATGCCTGCCTTAACGGCGTCGGCCACCTTATCCAGGTTCATATGGCCGGGCACGATCTCACTGTAGGCGCTCACCACGCCGATGAGGGGACGCTCCAGCTCCTCCGGGGTGTAGCCCAGTGCATAGAACAGGCTGCGGTTGGGCGCGCGCTCCGCACCCTTGGTCACGTTGTCGCTTCTCATGGTTTCCGATCCTCTCTTTTTTCTAAAACAAATGCCCTCTCTGTCACGCGGCTCGCCCTCTCCGTCACGCCTGACGGCGTGCCACCTCCCCCAAAGTGGGAGGCCTTGGCAGGCCGTAAAGTTTCTGCAAAACGCCATGCGTTTTCAAAAAACAGACCTCTTTGCCAAGGGCTCTCCCTTTGAGGAAAGACTTCCCCCGGTCGGGGGAAGATGTCGCACAGCGACAAAAGAGGGAATCTGTCGAGCGAATGCGAGACTGAGAGGGCAAGGATGTTCAAAGGAAATCGCTTACTTCTTCAGCCAGCTCATCATGCTGCGGAGCTCTGCACCGACTTTCTCGATGGGATGCTCAGCCTGCATCCGGCGCTCAGCCAGGAAGTGGACCTTGCGGCCGCCGTTGGGGCTCATCTCGGTCAGGAACTCGGAAGCAAAGGTGCCGTCCTGGATCTCGGTCAGGACTTTCTTCATCTCCTTGCGGGTCTCAGCGGTGATGAGGCGCTTGCCAGTGCGGTAATCGCCGTACTCCGCGGTGTTGGAGATGGAGTAGCGCATCTTGGAGAAGCCGCCCTCGTTGATCAGGTCAACGATCAGCTTCATCTCGTGGCAGGTCTCAAAGTATGCCATCTCGGGCTCGTAGCCAGCCTCCACCAGGGTATCAAAACCAGCGTGGATCAGCTCGCACACACCGCCGCAAAGCACTGCCTGCTCGCCGAACAGGTCGGTCTCGGTCTCCTCCTTAAAGGTGGTCTGCAGGATGCCTGCACGGCCGGCACCAATGCCGGAAGCATAAGCCAGAGCAATGTCCTTTGCCTTGCCGGTGTAGTCCTGCTCCACGCAGATCAGAGAGGGGCAGCCCTCGCCCTCGGTGTACAGGCGGCGGACGATGTGGCCGGGGCCCTTGGGAGCGATCATGATGACGTCCACGTTCTTGGGAGCGGTGATGGTTTTGAAGTGGATGTTGAAGCCGTGTGCAAAAGCCAGAGCCTTGCCCTCGGTCATGTAAGGAGCCACCTGCTTGTTGTAGATATCGGCGCACAGCTCATCGGGCACCAGCATCATGACAACGTCGCCAGCCTTGGCAGCCTCTTCCACTTCCATGACCTTGAAGTTTTCGTGAGTAGCTGCGAACTCGGAAGCCTTTTCCCAGTGGGCAGAGCCTTTGCGCAGACCGACCACGACATTGACGCCGCTCTCGGCCAGGTTCTCAGAGTGGGCATGGCCCTGGCTGCCGAAGCCGATGACAGCGACGGTCTTGCCGTCCAGCACGCCGAGGTTGCAGTCGGAATCGTAGTATTTCTTGATTGCCATAATAATGTTCTCCTTTTTTCTTTTCGGATCGTTTTTCTATGATCGTTTTTTTAATAAAGGCTTATCGGGTGGGGCATTTTGTGCCCGGCAGCGGGAACTGTGCTTCCCGCACTTCCTGCGAGGGCTTCTGCATGTGCTGGTGCATCCCGCCCCGCTCCAGCGCGGTCACGCCGGTGCGGCACTGCTCCAGAATTTTATAGTCCTCAAACATCTTGAGGAATGCATCGATCTTTTCCGGTTTGCCGATGAGCTCAAACACCATGCTGTCCGGGGAAAGATCAATGATCTTGGCTTTGTAGATGCTGCCGACCTCCCGCAGCTCCGCGCGGTTGTGGACGTCAGCCTCCACTTTCAGCAGCAACAGCTCCCGCTCCAGGGCTTTATCGTGGTCCAGCACGAAGACCTGCCGCGTGACTTCCAGGCGCTCGGTCTGCAGAATGAGCTGCTGGAGCTCTTTATCGGAGCCGGACACCGTGACGGTGATGCGGCTGATGGTCGGGTCGTTGGTGGCGGATACCGTCAGGCTTTCAATATTGAAGCCGCGGCGGCAGAACAGGTTGGACACCCGGGCCAGAACACCGCTCTGGTTGTCCACAAGCAGGCTGATGACCCTGCGCTTTCTGGTTTCCATTTCCGCACCCTCCTTATTTCATGATGATATCGTTGATATCGCCGCCGCCGGGGATCATGGGCAGGACTTTCTCGTCCTTGTCGATCATGCACTCGATCCAGGTGGGGCCTTTCTGCTTGAGGGCGTCGGCAAACGCGGCCTGGAACTCCGGGAGATTGGTGCAGCGGTAGCCTTTCAGGCCAAAGCCCTCGGCCAGCTTGACAAAATCCGTCTTGCGGTGGGGGTCGGTCTGGGAGAAGCGCTTTCCATAGAACGCGGTCTGCCACTGGCGGACCATGCCCAGCACCTGATTGTTGAAGATGACCGTGATGATGGGCAGCTCATAACTGACGGCCGTGCAGGCCTCGTTGAGGTTCATGTGGAACGAGCCATCGCCCGTGAACATGACTACCCGCTGGTCACGGCCCAGCGCCATCTGCGCGCCAATGGCCGCGCCGTAGCCAAAGCCCATGGTGCCCAGACCGCCGCTGGTAATAAAGCCGCGGCTCTTGGCGTGGCGCAGGTACTGCGCCGCCCACATCTGGTGCTGGCCCACGTCCGTGACATACACGGCCTCGGGGCCGCACTGGTTGCACACTTCGCCGATGACCTGATGGGGCATCAGGCGGGTGGGGTCGGATACCGGGTGGTAATCCTGTGCCTGCCACTCGCGGATCATGGCCATCCAGTCGGGGTGCTTCTTTTCCTCGATCTGGGGGAGCATGGCGTTGAGGACGTAGGCGGCATCGCCGGTGATGGAAAGATCCACATCCACGTTCTTGCCCAGCTCGCTGGGGTCAATGTCGATCTGAATGATCGTTGCGTTCTTTGCAAAGGTCTTGGGGTTCAGAGCCACACGGTCCGAGAAGCGGGTGCCCACCGCGATGAGGACATCACAATCCGCCACGGCCCGGTTGGAGGTGTAGCAGCCGTGCATTCCCACCATCCCGATGTTCATGGGGTCGCCATAGGGCACGACGCCTGCCGCCATCAGGGTGTAGGTAGCGGGGATCTCCGCCTTGTGGATGAGGTCGCGCAGGGGCTGGCAGGAGGCCGCCGAGCGGACACCGCCGCCAAAGTAGACCAGCGGCCGCTGTGCCGCGTTGATGAGGTCCGCCGCCCACTTGACCTGCTCTGCATTAAAAGTGGTCACCGTGCGGATGGGCTCCGGCTTTTTGGAGGTAAACTCGCAGACCGCCGCGGTCACGTCCTTGGGGATATCCACCAGCACGGGCCCCTTGCGGCCGCTCTGTGCAATGCGGAACGCGGCCCGCATGGTGTCGGCCAGGTCTTCCACCCGGCGCACCGTGAAATTGTGCTTGGTAATGGGCATTGTGATGCCCTCAATGTAAGCCTCCTGGAAGCTGTCCTTGCCCAGACCGCTGGTGACAACGTTGCCCGTAAAGGCCACCATGGGGACCGAATCCATGTAGGCCGTGGCAATGCCGGTGACCAGGTTGGTAGCACCCGGACCGCTGGTGGCCAGCACCACACCGGTGCGGCCCGTTGCGCGGGCGTAGCCATCCGCTGCATGGGCCGCGCCCTGCTCGTGGGCTGTCAGCACATGGGTGATTCGGTCGGCGTTCTTATACAGCTCATCGTAAAGGTTGAGCACCGCACCGCCGGGATAGCCAAAGATGGTCTCCACGCCCTGCTCACAAAGGACCTCTACAAAAATCTGTGAACCATTCAACTGCATGGTGTGTTTCTCCTGTTTCCTGTTCCCTCATGACATACACTTCCAAAGAAAGTGCTTTTACACGTCATTTTTTCCTATCTCTCGGCTTTTTTGAACGTTGGGTCAATTATACTATAAATCGGGCCGTTGTCCAGCGACGATTTGTAACGTGAGTCACCGCAAAGATGAAGATAATTGAACACCATCTTGCGCGGTGCCAAAAGTAGCGATATAATTTGGAAAAGAAAAGAGAGGGAACAACGATGACATTACGTGAATGGAACGCCCGCCTGCACGGGCTTGTGGTATTTCGTGCCCTGCTGGAGGACCCGGTGGTGGCAAAACTCGTCGATTTAACGGACCGGATGGACGCCGGGGCCTCCGGCATGGGCCTGGTGTGCGACGCCGTGGCCGCCTTTGAGGCCGCCCTGTTTGAGCACACCCCCAACTGGAGCGATTATCTTTCCAACGCCGTTCTGGAATCGGAGACCATCTGCGTGCGGCAGGCGGCTGCCGGACAGCTCTCCCCCGTTTTGCAGAGTGCGCTGGACAGCGAGCTGGCCTTTCTGCAGGCGCTGTGCGGTCTGACACTGGACAAACTGTTCCAGACCGCTTATTCAGAGCAGAGCCAGCGGCCGGAGCTGGCTTTCCTGCCCCGTTGGGAAACGCGGGAGCTGGACCTTGCCGCCGCATACGCCCAGCGGATGAGCGAGGTGGGCAAAAAGGGCTACGGCATGTTTGCCAAGCACCATGTTTTCACCGTGGAGAACGGTCAGCTGGTGCCGGTCAAGTATCCGGACCCCCAGAAGCTCTCCGAGCTGCCCGGCTACGAACAGGAGCGGGAAAAGGTTCTTGCCAACACCCGGGCTCTGCTGACCGGGATGCCTGCCAACAACGTGCTGCTCTACGGCGACGCGGGCACAGGCAAATCCAGCACCGTCAAAGCCATCTGCAATGAGTTTGCCGCCGAGGGCCTGCGAATGGTGGAAGTCAAGAAAAATCAGCTCTACCAGATCCCGGACCTGATGGACAAGCTGGCCGCCAATCCGCTCAAGTTCATCCTCTTCATTGATGATCTGAGTTTTACCGCCAACGACGATAATTTCGCCGCCCTGAAAGCCATTCTGGAGGGCAGCGTGGGCGGCCGGGCCCGGAACATCGCGGTCTACGCCACCTCCAACCGCCGCCACCTCATCAAGGAGACGCTGA
>Ga0129310_1001868_pt1 | contig 17134 bp, 21 predicted proteins | sample Go1ome_2_FD_94433 | JGI IMG/M metagenome (GOLD analysis project Ga0129310, IMG submission 94433) | Western lowland gorrila individual fecal microbial communities from Wisconsin, USA - Go1022A metagenome | ecosystem: Host-associated > Mammals > Digestive system > Large intestine > Fecal | place...
GGTGCACCTCCAGGGACTCGAACCCTGGGCCCACTGATTAAGAGAGCAAGCCGCCGGTTCGTCTCAATTTATGGAAGTTTCGAGTCATCGTTATTTTTAATCAGAGTAACGTAATTTTTCACCGGTAATTTCTGCACCCTTTGTCGGATTTTGCAGCAAAAAGCACCCTCTGCACGTTTTGAAACCGTGCAAAATCCGTGCAGAAACCGTGCACTTACTCTTGGACAAATAAAATCGCCCTATCCCCTACCGGCTTGACGGCATTGGTTTGAGTGGTCACACACCAAAATCAAGTCTAGGAGGATACTACTGTGATGAAACTGCTTTCCTGCCACTACAACATGGACACCAACCGGGTAGAAGCCCGATTTGAGGATGACACAACCCTTGCCATCGACTGCATCGCCATTGAGGACGAGTACGGCAACACCCCGGCACAGCGGTTCGAGCTGGACTGGCTGCTGTGGAACAAGCCATTGGAGTATGCCCAGCTTGTGCTAGGTGGGGAAATTAAGCATTATCTCTCGCTGGGATGTGACCATGGCAGACTGGTGTTGTACAATAAAAGTCCACATAGGAAACTCAAAGAGCCAATATATAGAAAAGGATAAACAGGCGGCAACAAAAGATGGCTCGGAATCAACGAAAATACAACACGGAATATAAGGTGCAAGTCGTAAAACTATCGAATGAAGTAAAATCATCGAAAGCAACAGTCGAATTGGGGATACCAGTAGATACGCTATACGGATGGGTCAAGGCCACCAACGAGGGGCGTTTGGGCATTGGATGCGGAGCGCATGCACCGCAAACTGCAATGAGTCTGGTCGAAGAATCGAATACCCTATGCAAGCAGGTAAAAAAGTAGGAGAAAGAAATACGGCGGATAAAGGAAGATCATGAATTTCTAGCAGAAGCCAGTGCTTTTCCGCTGCCAGCCGTCGGAAGTCAGCAAAAGGCAACGAATGAAATTCATCGCTCTAAAAGCAGAAGACAGCAAGAGAAAAGGGAGCACTGCGTTTTGCTGCAGAATGCTAGGCGTCCCCCCACACACAAGGTTGTTGTCCGGTACGTCTTTGGTCACAACATCACCCGCCGCCACAACGACATTGTTGCCGATGGTTATACCCGGTAAAACGGTCACATTGCTGCCCAGCCAAACGTCGCTGTCAAATGCATCGAGGTCGGCAGATGCTCTAGCCAGAATATCAAGGAAGCTGATCGAAGGATGTCGCTTCTTCTGCGTTCTCTTTTTCCAGAACGTACAGATGGCGCTTGACCAGCGGTTTGAAATTCTTTACATAAGGTCTCAGAACGGCATAGCGCTGTTCGATAGTGCTGCTGAACTGGCGGTTCTGATCCAGATCATAGGCGGACTGGTAGGTCTTCAACGTCTTAGCAAGATACTCCTGATCTCTGAAGCTATCAGCATGGCACTTGGCGTCCATCGCGAGAGCCTTTCTATAGACGAAGAAGCAGATCAAGGCCGAAGGCTGTTCCTGTGTTGTATTCCGCAATCCGATCTCGGCGACGTCAATAATATCCTGGTAGTTACTGCTGTCATCCAGCGTATTGAGAAGTGTGACACAACACTGGGCGGTAACAAGCCGGGATTCTGAATCTTTAGGATCAGGGGAAAGACTCTTAATGTATTTCTTCAGAATTAAAATCGCCTCACTGCGTTTATTCATCATTAAGAGAAGCTCGGCTTCCTGGTTGTACCCATGCTCGTCAAATGGGTAAAATTTTTGATACTCTTTTGAAAGCTCAAGTGCGCGCTGATACAACTGCACATCCATTGGATAGGCGCTGAGCTTGTTTTTTAGAAAGCCTACCGAGTAAAGAAAAAGGCGGAACGACCAAAGCTCCTTGGGGATCTCCAAAGCACGGCCGAGGTATTCTTCCCCTTTTTCAAACTGGCTGCTTTCGGCGCAGGCGTTGATTGCGTCTGCGAGCATATCGCGGTTATAGGGTGCAAAGGACAATGCGAAATCGCAGATATGAATTGCGAGAAGGAAATCACCACACCGGGAGAGATCCATTATAAAGTTATGATACACATCGCACTCACTCCGCACCTGATTTGCCGGATTGGTAACGTAACTGACCAGACGCTTGCGGTACGCTGCGCTGTTCTCATCCATATGCTTCTTAAGAAGGATATGGGCATCGCGGATCGATGAAACATAAATGTTCTCAGAATCTTGTGTTTTAGGGTTATCGTGATCATTCGCATCTTGCAGTGCCTTTAAGAGTGCCAGTCTTTTCAGCATGTCTTCATCCATAGTGCATTACTCCTTGTTTGTAATAATGGTGTTCGAAAGGTTGTTATTCCGATAGGTGGAACCTGCATCAGAAAATTTTTGCGACGGATTCTTGAAACAATCATCTATTTGTGGCGTAAGAGAAACCGCTTTCTGGAATATTTCCTGAAAAGATTCCTGAAGTGCTTTCAATTCCCGTTCTTCTTTTGCAGGAAGCTTCTGGAATAAAAGCCAAGAGGAATAGAAACTTCCTTTTTCAGCAATGTCTTTAACAAGATCCAGTGCTGTCTCAATTCCGCGAGGAAGCAGATAATTTCTGATGTAAAAGTCACAACATCGGGGACAGTTGAGCCGTTCGGCAGAATCTACAAGTGGTTGAGCCGGGTCGGTTGGTCTCCCAAGCATGACATACATACACAGCCGCTTTTCGGCCTCATAAGGGGCGATGAAATTGAGAAACCGGACCTCAAAATAGTATCCAAATTCATTTTTGGGCTCCATTTTTTCAGCGTTTTTGCATAGGAAAACCCTTTTTCTGCATATTCTTTTTGTTGCGCTCCAGGAAGAATCTCGACCAGAGACAGGAGCAGCCGGCAAATCGCTTTGCCAAGGCGGTAAATGGGATACCGCTGAAATTCGAGATTGAAATTCCCTATCATCTCGGATGAAACAGCAATCACTCCGTTGAGCTCAAGGAGTGCTTCGATCTGAGCTGCAAAAAAGTCGCCTTTCTTCGCACAGAAAAGCAGAGCATATGTACATAACTCAAGGGAGAGAAGATTCTGTCCTTGATCCAGAAGAAGGTCAACAATCTCGAGAAACTGCTGATCACTCCCTTTGAGCTTTTTTCTGGTAATGGAGTGGACAATCCTCTTTGCCTGGCAGGGGTTTTCCCGGATAGCAGCCACTTCATCGGGAGAAAGGAATTGATGTGCATTTTGTTGGTAGATAAAATCGCCAAAAAACGCTTGGTTTGACCGGAGGCTATCGTTCAGGGATGTTTGATCAAAGGAGAAATAAGACTGCTCTTCCGAGGATGAAAAGTTGCTGATGTTGTCCACCCCCTTGAGATCAGGGTCACATCATTGGTCGAACATTCTGCGCAGCTCAGACGGGCTGTGTCTTGCAAGGTGCGCAAAGCCGAATTCTCCTTTTCCTAAAAGCGCAAAAAGCACTAGCAGCGCAAGCCCCTTGCTGCGGTCACCGCCGGAACACTCCAAAAAGCAGCGCTGAAAGTAGTCAATGTCATCCCCGGGAAGGTGAAACAGCAGGTTGATATCCGTATCAAAGGCTCTTTCTGAAGTCAGCAGGGAGCGGCAGATTGCAAACAGGCGGCTCAGACCGTAATTCATAAACATCGAGGAAAGCTCTCTTTTCCAGAGATCGGGATAATTACCGGACATGATCTGGCCAAGAGTCTGCCTTGGGTCGGGTGAGGCATTGATCTTTTTTTTGAGGTAGTCGAAGATCTCTTCCGGAAGGATTGTTTGCAGGAAGCAGCGGTCATCCGAAAAACGTCCGCTGGGAATGCTGGCAATCGGATAGCAGGCGAATTCCGGGATATCAATGGACGCGCTGCGCCGGTCGCACAATTCGTTCGCCCAGCTGTAATGGGTGGCTCGGCTGCCTTCCATTAAAAATTTCAGAGAGTACAGTGTAAAAGCGTCGGTATTGTTTTCGTTGATAGGATGAAGCGGCATCGCATCCAGAAGCTCCTGCACGGCTTCCTGCATTACTCTGGCAGATGGATAACGCGCAGTCATCTGCACGGCTGTGGCTTTTTGCAGGATCGCCGATAAGGTCTGCCGGTGCCTGTCAGGGATCTTCAACTGCCGGATCTCGGCTTCCGGAGTCGTATACGGCTCAAAAACGCGCTGTCCGCGGCAGAGAAAAGCCAATAGCCGCCCGACGGCATAAATATCTGTCGTGCAGTCCAGCTTTCCGCCCCGATATTCGGGTGCGGCATAGTCCCTGCTGCAGCTCAAGACGTACTCAGACGGAAAGGAAGAGCCTTCTGCAAGGAGCACGGAACAGCCGAAATCGGTGAGGAATGCTGCTCCGTTCTGCGGAGAGGTACGGTTTTGGCTGGCCCAAACGATATTGTTCGGGGAAATATCCAGATGCAGTAAATGAAGCTGCTCGTGGAGGGCGGAGAGTGCGGTCAGCAGACTGCTGATGATGACCAGCGCAAACCGTACACGGCCAAGGTCGGAGAATACCGGGTCGATGGCGGCGGGCGGAGAGTCGAGCCATCCGCTTACCAGATCCTCCACAGAACAGGTGTCGCTGCTCCACCCGGGGAGGACCGCATAGCCGTCGCCGCAGTCGGCAAATGAGATGACCTGAAAATTGGCCAGACGCGCAGCGCTCCCGAGCTGGCCTTCCTGTTCAAACGCTTTCAGGCAACGCTGGAACCGTTCTTCAGAACCAGCCTCGGCATAAACGCAGCCCTTGCGTACCAAAATAGTCCCGTCTGCCGCCCTTACCGGTCTGACTGCCCGCTGGGCGTACCCGTAAGGAAAAAACTCTTTAATGATGACAGGATAGCCGTTTGTCATCGTCTTTGCGGAGTAAACCAAGGAGAGTCCGCCTTCCCCGATCTTTTCCTCAATGATGTACTTGCCCTGATTCGGCATCCTGATGACGGTTCCCGCCTTGAGAGGAATACGAATCCCCATAAAAGCTCCCTCCTTTCCGGCAGAAGATTGGAATGTTTATTCTGGAGCAGAGCCGACACTGCGCGAGCTTTTACCGGTTCCTTTTCTTTATGAACGCAACGCAGATGTTCTCATACACCACTGCCGGCGAATGCTCCGGATCTTCCTGCACAATGCTCATCAGAATGGCCTGTTCAAGGACGCTTGGCGGGTAAAACGCAGGGAGGAGCGCCGCTTTCAGCACGCAGGAAGCGGCAGCGAGGAAATCATTCAGGAATGTTCTTTTTTCGGCAGAAGAGCCGGTATCCTCGCCGATCCACTGGAACCCGGCCACCACCCACAACAGGTAAAGAATGTCGCTCTTCTGCGGGACAGTTTCCCCCATTAGGATCCGAGTGATGCGATTCTGGATATTGTTGTTCAGTGTCCCGCGAACATTGACTTTTCCGTGCCCATCCACAAAGGGAACGTGATAAAACAGCTTCTTGTCCCTTTCGCGAATGCTGAAGTCGGTGGCAAGTTCGCAGTTCTCAGAGACAAGAATGTCGGCATACCGGCCGCATTTTTCTGCATCCGGTTTGAAATTGGTGAAGAAAAGAGATTTTGCTTCCCGGCTCAGGCCACGCAAAGCCATCAGTTTGGCGATTTCATCGTTAAAATCGGAAAGTGTCCTTACGGTGTCGTCATGAATCGTAAAGCCCCCGAAGAAGAGGGACGCGTATCCCGCAAGGTTCAGATAGACCCTGTGGGCAGTTTTGGGCTTGAGGTCGAGAACGCATGCATTCTGGGTCATGTAGAGTCGGAAATCTTTTTCTGTCATCTTGAGAAAGCGTTTCTCAAGAGAATTGGCGATATCCTGCGTGCAGCAGATGCTTTTTTCTTCCTCCTCGACTTTTTCGCACGTCGCGGGTCCATTGGCGTACCAGCGCTTGAGCCTGTTGACTGCATCAGCGTTCTTGTGCTTTAAGAAACAATAAATATCGATCAGATCGGACGATGCACTAAAGGAAAAACCCACCTCGTTATCACCCAGAACGTGAAGCAGAAGAAACTGCATGTCCGCATAGGAGAAATCCACAAGGTGGCCCAGCAGAATGATCTGTTCCCTTGACAGAAGGCTCTTGGAACCTTCTGCCGGAAGTGCCAATGCTGAATCAATCAAAGTGTCTGCCTGTTCAAAGAGTCTCGGCTTGCCTTTCGGGTTGCTTTCGGTTACACGCTTCAAAAGCAGATCCTTATATTGCTGGATCTCGGCCGGGTCCAGCTCCTCTGCGTGGCAAATCGTAATATCAGGAAAATCGCCAATGCCCTGCACCGAAAAGCCTTTTTTCAAATCACTGTCTGTGATCTTTTCGGGCGGAAGGTCACTGGCAATTTCAAACAGGATCCTCATAAGGGCAAAGCGCATGGATACTTTGTATTTTGCCACGACGCTAGTGAAATAAGCCTTCCAATCCTCAGAGGTAATGGCAGCAGTGTTGATATTCAGTTCAGACCAGATGTCTGTAATGTCCTTTTCGATCATATCATAGAAGCCGCTCTGAATCGATTTCGTATAATTTCCCATCTTGCACCTCCGGATTGAATGATATTGCATAAAACATTATATATTTTTCTCAGAATACCGTCAATGATACACAATACAAAGATGTCAGGCAAAAACTGTTAAAAATCGACAATGATGCAGCTGGCATCATCTTCGGGGGCGCTTTGCCGGATCATTCCGGGGATCCTGCTGCAGGCATCGGCAGTGGTAAGAATGTTTTCGTGCGCAACAATGTTGCAGCCGCAGCAGAGTACCGTCGCGCCATCCGTTACCATCACAAGGCGCTTGATGTCCGTTGTAGTCCCCTGTTGGATCCGCAGGTGCTGCATAGAATTTGCCGAAGTGGTAAGCCATGTGTATTCATGCGTAATACCGTTCTCTGCTCCGGAAAGAACCGAAATATGGTTATCCTGATCAAGTGCAAGGATATTGCCATCGCCAAGATGCACAGCGATATACTCCTGCGTAACAGGGTCCTGTGCAAACGCAAGGAGCGTGGATGCAAATTCCGAAGGGTCGGCCTGGTATTCTTTGCTCAGGGCAGTCAGACTGTCGCGGATGACTCGGATCAGTTCGTACTGCACTTCATCAAGATACCCATGCTGTGCAAGGGTATGCAGCCCCTTCTTCTGCAAATAGGCAGCAACAGCATAAAGTACGGCCCTGCCGCCGGTTTTGCAATATTTTTTTTCGGACTGGCCATCTGCCAGTCCCCAGAAGCGGAAATCCGCTTGTTCGATCACGACCGAGACATCCTCACAGTCACTCCCCTCCTGAATATGATGGGTCCCGGTCTGGTGGAAGCATACGATACTGCTGAAGGTGCTGGTAGTTTTTTCTTCCATGTTAAAAGAGTCCTTTCTTACGTTGCTTGACAGATAAAAGCGGAAGGCCACTGGTAGCCGTTCCGCCGAAGCTGCTGCTCGGTCCGGAACGGGGATGGGTACAGCGGCATACCGTGAAACCTCGATTGGAGCATACCGGTCACGTCCAAATACACCCGGCCGTATGGGGTGAGCTCGACCATGTTCCAGGCATGGGGTACACCGTGGAGCGTGCCGGTAACGATCGCACAGGGAAGTCCGGTGCGTTGGCAGCAGAAGAGAAAAAATTTTGAAACGCCTTCGCATACTGCCGTGTGCCGGAGTGCCGGCCCCACCAAAGTGTGATCCCAGAAAACGTTGCCGGAGTCCACATATTTTGTTGTGGATGCGATCTTCTTTGCAATTTGAAGATAAGCGTCTGCCACTGAGGGGCTGTCTGCAAGCGTCTGACTCAGGCAGACTACTTTGGCGTTCAAAGAGTTGCGGATCGCCGCAGAGGGTCCGGGCTCCAGCATCCGTTGAAAACGGAGATATGAACCGTCCGGCATCGCTGCAAACTGATATTCCCACCACTCAATTTCAAAAAGCTCAGGATGGTCCAAGTGCACAGCCTGAACGACCCGGTGCAGCTGCGCGGTCGGCACCATGCCTTGAGGAATAAAGATGGTGCTTTTCCCTGCCAGAAGGCCGATAACGAGCTCCCGGTAGGCAAGCTGTTCTACCGACGTGAGGAGCGAGCGGTAGAAAGCAGGTGCAATCATCCTCCAGCACTCTCCTTCCTTACCATTCATTCCCGCATTCATCGCAGTGCCAGACGGGCCGTCCGTCCACCATGCGTTCCCGGAGCTTTTTCCCAAAACAGACCGGACAATATTCGGCTTCGGTGCTTTTCACAATGCTTCCTTCGGGCAGCATCCGTGTATGAAGCAACGTCGGCTTGAAGCCGGGCCGCGGTGCGATGCGTTCCTGCTGAGCGCAGACATAGCCCGGTGTCGGAGTCACTCTGTCCAGTGCTGCCATATCGTTCACTTCCTTTTCCGGCGCTTTTCTTTCCGATGCTTGTGCTTGGCGTTTTTTGCTTTATGCGGCGGGGCACTCCGCTGCGGTTCAGAAACGGACGACTCCGCCAGCATGATAGCGGGGACCTCCACGGCATCGGCGCCTGCAAAGGCTTTCCAGACTCCCCTGTGCGGGTTCAGGACCACAGCATATTTTTCGGCCTTATAATACTTCAGACGCTGTGTTTCCAAATCCGTACTGCTGAAAAACACAGACAGCTCATTGGGATGCGTGTGCCACCACCCGATGCAGGCAAGCTCCTCTGCACCAACAGGGTCGGATACCGCCAGACGCTCTTTCAGGCCGAAAAACTCCTGCTGCAGGCGGATCTCCTCCATGGCGCTCCACTCGATATAGCCGGGCTGCCGGCAGTCGGCTTTGGCTTCCAGAAGCTCCGTGACTTCGGCCTGCACGATCTTGCCGGAAGCATCCCGGAGATAGCGGCCGATCAGCCAACCGCCCTGCTCGTTTTTATTACGAGGGAAATCATCGCGCAACCAGCCGATCAATTCCTTCTGCCGCCGGGCTGCGTAGGGAGTGTAGACCAACAGCCGCGGCGTGCAGCTGGACCATGCTTCGGTGCCAGTCTCGGGAGTCTGGCGGGATAAAACAGTATGCTCCATAAATTTCGCTCCTTTGTTTTGTTCGTTATTCGGAAAAAGATGCCAGAATGCCGATCAGGAGAATGCAGCCGATCAGCGCTGCTGCAACAGCAAAAATGAGCAGCACACACCAGACAGCCGTAAGGATCAGGTAAGGTGCAGCCGCCGGGATCAGAATGAGCAGACCTCCCCCGCCATTCCGCCAAATGCGCTGATTGTCCTGATCGGCATAGAGGAGGAATGCTGCAATCAGACTGCTTGCGCAGAAAAACGCAAACAAATAAGGGGCCGAAACACCGAAAGCTGCTTCCTGCAGGAAGAAAAACGCGGTCGGAAACAGGAGCGGAAACATGGCAAACCCAGCAGAGCCGATCAGAAGCCAGAAGAATGTTTTGAGACTGCCGGCTTCCACGGGCTGCTCCCTTGCAGATTGGACCGAGGCCGGAACGAACCGGGCACCGCAGAGCGGACAGCAGTTATTCGTGATAAAGCTGGTCTTGACCACTGCGTGGCAGCTGCCGCAGCGGACGACTTTATCCCCCACCTGATAAGGCGAGTAACTCACCAGATCCCGTTCTCCGCGAAAGTGATTTTCCAGATCCGCCTGAGTGATCGTCATTTCGTAGCGCACACAGAAACCTCCTTTCGTGTTATATGGATTTACTCCGGCAGATTGGGCAGAACTTCTTCGCGGTCACCGGTCAGCTCGAGGTACAGGGACTCGCCGTTCCCGTCACGGGGGCTGAACTCTACAATATGCATCAGCGGAATACCCATTTCCAGCAACGTGAGCTCCTGCAGACGCTCCTCATCCGAAGAATCAAACAGGCTTTTCAAGACCGCGTTGGAAAGCTGCATCGGCTGCTTGCCGTAGCACTTTGCGCAGAGCAGATCCTCGTCCTGCAACGGCTGCGGACGATATACCTCGATCGGTTCTCCGCAGTGCTTACAGCACGCTGTGGTAATGAAGCTGCGCTCTGCACAAACACAGTCCTTGTAAAGTGCAATGGCATAGTCATGGCCATACTGCGCCCGTACCCAAGCAAGAGCATCCTTCAGCTTCCAGTGGGCGGAGATCGGCGTCTCTTGCACGCCGCCGTGCGCTTCGTAGCTGTCGTGGTGGGGGCAACTCTTCCGCACCGGAAAAAAGATATTCTGCAGACGGTTCTCTTCCGCAGTGAAGTGGAACATCCATCCGAAGCGCGGCGGATAGAGACGGCTGTCGGGGTTCTTCTGGTGGTGAACGATCTTGATGGCTTCCTGCACAGCCAGACAAGCCGCCGCGCCTGCGGAAATGCCGATGGTTGGAATATGACCGGCCTGCGCTGCCTTGCGGCGGGTCACGTCGCAGCTATTGCGGACACGGTTCAGTGCGGCACGCTCCTGCCCGGGGCTCAGTGTGCAGGCATAGCAACCGCAATCAGCGCTGCCCGAAGCGACATAAACATTCCAGTTAAATTCCCCGATTCCCGTGTCGATATACGGCTTATTTAGCAGCTGGCAAACATTAGAAAGATACAGCCGGGTCTGCTCGTTGTCCACGCAGCCAATCACAAGATCCATATGGTGGATCACGCCCTCTCCAATCTTCTGGCAAAGGTCACCGTCAAAACTGTCCGCCTTAGCGGTGTCTTCAATGTTCATTTCCAGAAAACGTTCGGCCGCAGTCGTACTTTTCCGTTTACCCACGTCATCCGCGCGGAAAAGCACCGTCCGGCTGAGATTCGAGGTTGAAACATCATCGAAGTCGGCCACAAAAATGTACCCGAGACCGATGAGCGCAAGATTCTTCAGCACCTCGTTGCCGCTGGCTCCAGCGCCCACTACCATAACCTTAGCATCGCGGATGCTGGCCTGTTCAAAATGCGGGATACGCTCCTGCCGGTCTGTTTTGGTCTCCATGATATGTGCTCCTTTCATAAAGGCCGGCGGCCGGACACTCCGGCCACCGGACGATTTGGAAAGACGTTCTGCTTAAAAAACTCAGAATGCCAGAGAGGCGCCTGCCTTCGTGGGGAGTGCGAGATCGATGACATCGTTGTCCTGAATACCGTTTTCTTCCAGCGTTGCTCCGAAATCCAGCGCAGTCTCGGTGCCGTACTTGGTCGCAACAAAAGTCTGGTTGGGCAGCACGCCGCGGTCAGACAGCTGCTGCAGCAGATCCTCAAGAACGATGTCGCTCTGGGTGGGGACAGTATGCTTTTCGCCGATGTAGCGAACGATGATGGTGAGCTTCGTCATAATAGTTTCCTCCATAAAAAGAACAGTGTTGTGTAAACAATCAGTAGCCCACGGGATGCGGGAAATCTACACGCCCGCAGGGATAGGGTTTGGAAGTGCGCATTTTCTGGTTCCAGTCGGCCGCAGCTGCGGGGTTCGCAGGGCTGTTAGGGTTCGTGCAGTCCGGGCTGAAGGCAAGCACCTTGCCGATACGGATCACCAGATGCCACAGGTGGGGGTCTTTTTCCCAGAAATCGCCAATGCAGAAGTCTCCATTGGGGTAGATGTTCGGGTGGTACGGGATGGCACCGCCAACGATACGTGCGGCCGGCTTACCGGCAGGGTTCTCCGGCATAGTAATGAGGACCTCCGTCCGCAACTGCGGGTGCAGCGTACCATCACCATCGGAAGAATGAACCATCGTCTTTACGTTGTAAGCAATGCGGTAAGCCTTAACGGTCGGCGGCTTTTGGCCGGGCTCGATCTTCCAGGAGAAGAGATCGCAAACGGGGAAAGCCTGCATTGCTTCGAACTCATGGCGGAGCCGGAGATTCCAGGTAGAAGTGGAGATCAGCATTTTTGCACACATCCTTTTGATAAACAGCAGCGTATTTTTCGTCAGGCCTTATTCGGCACCGTGCTCACGGTTGTACTCATATTCTTCAGCCAGAGCGTAGGCGTTCTCGGAGACAAAGTCGTACACAACATCCACCTCGTTGCGGTCCAGGTCATGGCCGGACTCGATGCATACGGGAGAGAGCCAAACCTGGGCTACACGCCGACCATTGCGAGTGATATGGCAGTGGCTAGCTTCTCGGTTGCAGTCATCCTTTCGGACATCGACCTCGCACTGCAGATTGTGGTTGATACGCATTTTCATATTGAACATCCTTTCTGTTGTGGGTGAATATCATACAGGCTCGGAAAAAGCCGATTCATCGGGGCTGATGTCCGTCCGCGCAGTCTTTTCCCGACCCCTGATCCTATTGTAGCAAAGTATCAGAACGCATTTTTTAAGAGCTGCTCTGATGCAAGCAGGAGCGATTCGCAGTTTCAGCGAATAAACCCGGTGCGGTGCTTTACCGTACCAAGAATACTCTGTTCGGCATCTGCAAGCATGGCTTCGGTGACAGAGACCGGGTCATTAGAATCCTCCTGCACGAGTGCTTCGTTCAGTGCACAATCCAAAACAGCTTCGATCATCTGCTGGTGTTTGCGCAACGATGTGATGCCGTACTGGCTCAGCTTATCGATGTGGGCATCCAGCTGGTCGTAGTCAAAGCGTATCATGCGGTAAAGCGGGCCAGACTGCTTCTGCTCGATATACTTGTGGGAAATTGATTTGATGCGCGCGGCGTCTGCGTTCGGGAACTGGATCACCGTGCACCGATCAGCCAGGAGAGGAGAGACTTTCTGAATATCGTTAGCAGTCATAAAGATGGGGCAGTGCTCCAGTGCGACGACCCTGCTTTCCAGATAATTATCGTAAACATCGCAGCAGGATTCATCCGTGATGGATAACAGTTCGTCCTCAACGCTGGCGTGACTGCTGTCGTGAACAGCCTTGTCGATCTCGTCAAACACATAAGCCACCAGCAGACTGTCTGCACGGAGCTGCGCCTTGGCAAGGCAGCCTGCATCAGCAGACTGGTAGCTCCCGCAGGTGCCGGTCATACCGTGAGAAAAGCTCATCTGAGGCACCTTGATCACATAGGTGGGCAGATGCAGCGCTTCCTCGGCTAGAAGGTGGACGGCCGTCGTTTTACCGCAGCCTTTTTCGCCGACAAAGATGATCGGCCGCATATGGCCGGTCTCCAGATAATCCACCAGAGCGGGCACAACGCGGTGCATGATCTCTGCAGGAATATCATGCACCTGGCAGAAATCGACCAGATGGCGATAGAAAGCCTTGGGCTCAACCTTACTGCGGTAAAATTTGGGAACGGTCAGGCGCATCTTCCGGAGTTGTTTCAGGTAACGGAGCTGCTTTTGATCTACGTGCGACGAACCGCCCAGAGAATGAAGCTGTTTGGTCAGTTCGTTCAGATGTTCCTGCCCCTCTTTGGACAGGCCGCTAAGAGGTTTGTCGAACCAGCGGACTGCCGCCGGGCCTGCGCCGGATCCGGCAGCGGGCCGAGTCAGTAACAGTGCCAGAAGCGAGGTTTCATCTTTCTGCAGCTGGCTCAGGAACTCTTCCCGGCTCATGCCGGGATACAGCCGGTGCAGATCTTCGTCGGAGAGTCCCTGCAGAGTTTCACGGATATCCTTCAGCAGCTTTTCATGCGTAGATGTATCAAAAGTGTGGTCCATAGGGACTCCTTTCTTATAGTCAGATAATAAAACGCTTTTGCCCTGCGAGTTATTCAGAGAAAGCTCAGTGAGCGTGCTCAACCAGATAGTTCAGCAGTTTCTGGCTGCGGGGACTCAGGCTGCCGCCCAATGCTTCGGATGCGCGGTCAAAGACGGCCTGATTCTCCGGCTTAACGCGGGAGGACAGGTTGACAGACAATTCACCGATCATCCGGCGTACCAGCTGGCGCTGCTCAGGGTTCAGCTTCTTGGAAGCGATGCGGGTGAAGTCCTGCAGATATACGCTCAGTGTTGCGTCCAGCGCATCCCAGTAGCGCAGGAAGGCTTCTTCCGAAAATGCACCGTAAAAACAGGAGGAATATTCGATTTTCTTCTCGCCATCACTGTGATCCATGATTACACTGCCGTAGCGCAGGGGAAAGTTCTTGTCCTGACAGAAGTAGTCGATCAGAGGAGTGCGGCCGGGCAGGTTCTCGGCGTTGATCCGGAACTCAATGCGAAAATTGCACAGCTTGTACTCGCACAGAATGTGGCCGTCCACATCAATGCCGTGAGCCATTTTATCAAAGGAGAACACCTTGACGCCTTCGCGGATGGTGTGAGGAATCGGATGCAGACCCTTCTTCTGTGCGAGCCGTAGCATGGACTGAACCACCGCGTCGCAGTAAGCGGAGTTGCTCTTAAAGCTGCTGCGCAGGATCACGCCTTTGCCGACGGGAGCATCCCCAAAAGAGGCGTCGGAATCTTCAGCGTCACAGTTTTCTTCGTCGTCATCGTCCTCTTCATCATCCACCTCATCTTCTGCATCGTCATCGTCAAAATCGCCGCTGTCGTCCTCTTCATCGGAAATATTTTCCTCCCCGCCCATATCGGTGACGAGATTGCTCATGCCGGACATCAGCTCAATGAGGCGATTCAAAGCTGCGATTTTCTGGGCAGTCTCGGAGTCCTTGTCATTAGAGCACTCGGGGCTTTCCTGGATCATGGAATCGGGAGTGAGCTCCGCATGAATGACCGGACCAGAGCAAGCAACTTCGGTCGTCTGAGGATTCATCATTTCATTTTTAGCAATGCACATAGTCTTTTCTCCTTTTCTATGTTGCCTTAGGCTGTCAGGTTTGAGGTACGATACTATTAAATCATGTTGGCGAAGGGTCATTTTTTAGGCAAAAATTCGAAAGTTGTAAAAAATTGCGTAAATACGTCTCTTGTGAAAAATAAAACCTTGAGCGACCAAAAAAAATCAGAAAAAATACTTTTAAAATACATTTTTGCGTCCAAAGATTCTGCTGTATCTCGCTTTTTACGGCAAGTGTATTGAGAACGTCTGCCAACATAATGGCAACGGCGGAAAATTTTTCGGTGTGAAGGCTTTGGTGCACCAAAGCCGGTCAGCCGCCGACGGGCATTCATATGGGCATAAAAAGCCGGAACATACCAACCAGATGGTTCGCGGTATGCTCCGGCAGAGTGCTGCTGTACAGCATATCATATAGCGTATACAAAGGCAGTGAAGAATCTGCTGGACAGTTCTAGGATTCGATACATTTATCTTCCACCGTATAGACCCGGCCTGAATTTCATTGAAAAGCTCTGGTCGAAGGTAAAAGTAAACTCAAAGCTAGGACACTGGAGATCCTGATGCAGTCCAACGTGCTTTTCAGATTGTTTTTCCTTCTGACTGCTCAGGTTGGTTCCATTTCTGCGGCTATTCGCCTTATTTTTGAAAATTGCTATAATCATACTCTCTTTAACGCTAAAATCAACGTACTATGGTCAATTGCAATATGTAATAGTTGCACACTCCTGCGGAATGTCAAAAAATGTTTTACAAAAATGCACAGCCTGCATCGGCACGATGCAGTTCAAGGGTTTGGGTGTTCCCAACAAGTGTTTTGCAACGCAAAAATGGTCTTTGTATATACGAAGACACTGCTTGCTACAACTATGAAGCCTCTCAATGTACTTCCCAGATTTGAAAATCCTTTTGCGATCAAGACCGTCCGTTTTCAAGTTCAACTTGAAGCGGACGGTTATTTTTTCTCAGAAAATTTTCGTGTTTGCATCCGCAGCAAGCAAGGCGAGTTGGTACCAACTCGCAATTTTTGAATCTAATTTTACAAAACCGACTTCAAAAATACTTGTTGGGCTTCGCCCAAACCCGATATTCAGCACATAAACTGTGCCGACTGCGTATCCTCACAGACGCTGAATAAACAAATTTTCTTAGGAAAAATTTGTTTTAGAAAAATCGGCGTTGATTCATTCAATATTGCATCAAACCAGACCTATTACTTCCGGTTTTGAAGATAAAAAGCGGAACTAATAGGTCCTAAAAAATCGAGTGATTTTATGGTATGCTCTATCCAGAACATTTTCCAGGAAGCGGAAGCATTCCTTCCGGTTTTCAGTGGATTTTAGAAGGATTCTAAGGAAAAACCGGAAGGAATGCTTCCTAAAAATTTCTGCTTCATTGTGATATGCTTTCTGCAAGTCCACCTTGAACCTTGAAAACCGCATGACCGTCTGCATGGAATACCCGGCGATGACCCCCAAGTGGGAGAGCCGGAAAACGCCGCCGGAAGGGGGCAGGAAATCCATGCAGGGAGAACGGCACTCCAAATTTGAGATCACGTTGATACGCAAAACCGGAACCAGTAGTTCCGATTTCACTTTTGAATTCACTTCAAAATCCTTAAAAACTGGAACTACCAGTTCCTAAAAACAAAATTTACGATGTGATACACTAAGCCCACAGAAGCACATTCTTCATTGCTTTCACACCAGTTCAGGCATTGAATGTCCGATTTTTAGCAGAAATTCAAATCAACTTTCGTAAAAACCGGACGTAATGTGTCCTAAAAAATCTCCCATGAATGTGTTAACCTAGTTTCAAATCTATCATTGAACCTTGAGAACCGCATGACCGTCTGCATGGAATACCCGGCGATGACCCCCAAGTGGGAGAGCCGGAAAACGCCGCCGGAAGGGGGTAGGAAATCCATGCAGGGATAACGGCTGAACTACCAATAAATTTTTGAAAGGAGATTTTGCCCATGAAGAAAAACAAGTTTGAATTTATCATCGACTCCGAATTTCAATCTCATATTCCTGCATTGACCGATGAAGAATTTCAGCAACTGGAAGAAAACATCCTTTCAGAGGGAGAAGTCCTGTCTCCCCTGATCGTCTGGGGCAACATTCTTGTTGATGGCCATAATCGCTATAAGATTCTCCAGCAGCACCCGGAAATTCCTTATACCACCCGTTCGATTTCCTGCACCTGCGAAACCCGTGAAGATGTTCTGGCATGGATCTGCAAACATCAGCTGGGTCGTCGGAATCTGACACCCGAGCAGAAAAAGTTTCTGATTGGAAAGCAGTATCACTCTGAAAAATCCACTCGTGGGGGAAACCATGGCAATCAGTACACACAGGTGGCAAACTGTCAAATTGACAATTTGCCATCGGTAGAAAACACGACTGAACGAATCGCCAAAGAAAATAATGTAAGCCCTTCTTTCGTAATTTAAACTGTACCCCATGTCAAGGACAATTTCAAAGATGTGAGCCCGTTTCTTTGGACGGGCATCACTTTTACTGTCCCTGAAAATTATTCAAAAGCACTTTGACTGAACCCTTGAGTATAGAC
>Ga0129310_1001869_pt1 | contig 17112 bp, 13 predicted proteins | sample Go1ome_2_FD_94433 | JGI IMG/M metagenome (GOLD analysis project Ga0129310, IMG submission 94433) | Western lowland gorrila individual fecal microbial communities from Wisconsin, USA - Go1022A metagenome | ecosystem: Host-associated > Mammals > Digestive system > Large intestine > Fecal | place...
AGCTTGCTCACTTTTGGCGAATGGCGAAGTGATTGAGTGATGAAATCACGAAATAATGAGCGCAAATGAGTCAACATGCTGGCATGATTGACGAGTGGCGAATGTCGATCATGAACTGCTTTTGTTCATGATATACTCTCTATATAGTATGAGCAAAAAAAGGTGAAGCTATGATTAATCAGGACAGAGTCCGTGAAATGACCAGAATGGCCATGCTGGAAAACGGACCCGGAGAGAGAGAACTGAAGATCAGCACATATCGCCGGAGCGACTATGTGATTTTGCAGATGGTAAAAGGATTTGTCCTTGGAACGATCTGCTTTTTGGCTGTTCTGATGCTGTGGATCTGTTCCAAATGGGATGATTTTAATCAATACTTTGCCAATGTAAACTATGGGGTACTGATCAAAGAAATTGTTGGGATATATCTGGTGTTTCTGGCCTGTTATCTGGTGATCTGCGCACTGGCTGCAGTTCACAGACATAAGCAGTGTCGGGATCGGAGAGATTTGTACCTGCATTATCTTCATCGGCTGAACAAATCTTATGCTGCTGAGGAGAAGGAAAATATACAGGAAGAGTAAAATTCTGAAACCTGGGCAGGAGGTAACTTATGGTTCAGCTGTTAAAAATAAAAGAATATATCTACCGTTTTATCGGAAAATATGAGATTTATGTCGTAGCAGTATGCAGATTTTTGGTTGCGTTTTCTGCATTTACGCTGATCGATCACAAAATTGGATATATGGATGTGCTGAAGGAGTATCCGATCGCATTGCTCTGTGCACTGCTTTGCTCATTTCTGCCGTCAGGCGTTATGCTGTTTTTCGGTGCTTTGCTGGTGCTGCTGAACTGTTATGCACTGTCGCTGGAATTATGTGGAATCGTTGCGTTGATTTTTGTTGCGTTGTTTTGTCTGTATTTTCGGTTTACAAGCAAAAAAGGAGTTTACACGGTGCTGACACCTGTGTTGAGTGTGGCGGGAATCCCATATGTAATGCCGGTAAGTGCAGGGCTGTTGTCGAGAGTCAATACAGCCATTGCGGTGGTATGCGGTGAATTTATTTATTTTTTACTGAAAAATATTAATGAGAATGCAGCACTTTTTTCGGCAAAAGAATCCATTACAAAAAAAAGTGTGGTAACCCTTGCTGTGACAGAAATTTTTACAGATAAAGAAATGTATTTTTATCTCGGCGCATTTGCGGCGGCATCTGTCATTGTTTATTGTGTGAGAAAACTGAGTGTGGATCATGCGCGGACCATTGCAATCGTACTTGGAATGGCTGCACAGATGGGCGTGATCTGCAGTGGAGAGATTTATCTGGGCGAAAGCGGCCGTATCATAAAAGTGATCGCAGGATGTGTGGTTTCTCTGGCGATCGTACTGGTGCTGGATTTTATGTCTCTGAGTGTGGATTACAGCAGGGTGGAACATACACAGTTTGAAGACGATGAGTACTATTATTATGTCAAAGCGGTGCCAAAGGCATTTGTGTCCGTGGAAGACAAACAGGTGAAGCATATCAATGCAAAGCGAACCAAGAAAAGAAAATCCACACGTGGAAAGAAAGTAAATTCCGTTCATGTCAGCCATTCGGAAGATGATCTGGAAGAACAGGTGATCAGAGAACTGCATGACAAATAAAATAAGAAACAGGGAAATCAGAGAGGAAGTGAAAAGATGCGGGAAATAGGAGCAGCATTATATGCTTTTATGGATAAATATCTTTCCTGGATAGACAAACCAAAGATCGGTCCCACCGATATCATAGAGATTATCATTATTGCCTTTGTATTATACCAGGTCATGGTATGGGTCAAAAATACCAGAGCATGGATGCTGTTTAAAGGTATCATTGTGATATTGATCTTTCTTCTGATCGCGGCACTTTTCCAGATGAATACGATTCTGTGGTTGTCGGGAAAAGTAGTAAATGTAGCGGCGATCGCACTGGTCATTATTTTTCAGCCGGAGCTGCGAAATGCACTGGAACGGCTGGGAAGAAAGAATTTCCTTACGGCATTTTTCAGTTTTGATTTTCAAAAGGCAAATGCGGTCCGCTTCTCTGAGAAAACCATCAATGAAATTGTAAAAGCATGTTATGAGATGGGCAAGGTAAAGACAGGTGCCCTGATCGTAATTGAGCGGGATGTGATGCTGAATGAGTATATCCGGACAGGAATTCCGCTGGATTCCCTTGTTTCGAGTCAGCTTCTGATCAATATTTTTGAACACAATACCCCTTTGCATGATGGCGCGATCATTGTGAGGGGCGATCGTATCGTATCAGCGACCTGTTATCTGCCGTTGTCGGATAATATGGAATTGAGTAAAGAACTTGGAACCAGACATCGTGCCGCTGTCGGAATCAGTGAAGTTAGTGATTCCATGACCGTTGTGGTTTCGGAAGAGACCGGAGCAGTATCTCTGGCAGTGGAAGGTACTCTGTATCGTAATATTGATGCAGATTTTCTGAGAAGCAAATTAAAATTTGCCGCAAAACTGTCCGGAGAGACAGAGGGCTATTTCGAAAAATTGAAAAGGAGGCTGAAAAATGCTGCGCAAAGTAACAAAGCGGATAACAAATAATTTTGGCCTCAAAATACTGGCGGCAGTATTTGCTATTGTTATATGGCTGGTTGTTGTCAATATTGAAGATCCGGAAAAAACAAAAGGTTTTGTGATTCCGGTTACCATTGAAAACAGTGATTATCTGACCGATATGGGAAAGACATATGATATCCTGAACAATTCAGACAAAATATCCTTCACTGTTACCGGAAAACGTTCCATTATTGAAGAACTGTCTGAATCAGATTTTACGGCAGTGGCTAATATGGAAAATATCAACGATGAGATGACAACTGTTCCGGTCAGTGTTACGGCGTCCAGATATGCAAGCCAGATAGAGATTAATAAGCGCGATGCAACGTTAAAAATCAGTGTGGAAAACCTGAAGACAGAGCGTTATACCGTACAGGTTGAGACGGAAGGCTCACCGGCGGCCTATTGTTATATAGAATCAGCTGTGGCGGATCCGAAGAAGATCACAGTTACGGGACCGGAATCCGTTTTGAGTCAGATTGCAACGGTGCAGGCAACCGTAGATGTAAGTGGAGCTGAGGAGGACATTGCGACAAACAGCAAGATCGTTCTGCTGGACAGCGACGGAAATGAGATTCCACAGGATCGTCTGACCCTGAATCGTACGTCAGTGGCAGTTGATGTGACGGTTACCATGGGTAAGTCCGTTCCGTTGAAATTTGTGACAAACGGTACGCCGGCAGATGGCTATCGTTTTAAGGAAGCACAGTGCAGTATTTCCAGCGTAAACCTTGTGGGGAGCAGTGAGGCGCTGGCTGCTATCAGTGAGCTGGAGATTACCGGTTCGCAGATGAATATTACGGGAGCATCTGCGAATGTTGCAGCAAGTGTAGATTTATCGAAATTTTTGCCGGATGGTGTGACACTGGCGTCTGATCAGTCAAAGCAGATTAGTGTGACATTGGTTATTGAAGGCAGAACAGCAAAGGCCTATGCGGTACCAGTGAAAAATATTACGGTGAAAAATCTGCCGTCCAATTATCAGCTGGAATTTAATGCGGATACGGTTACAGTAAATCTTTTGGGATTTGCAGAGGATTTTGCAGATATTAACCCGGATAATATCAGTGGAACGATAGATGCATCCGCTTTCAGTCCGGGGGTCATGGCAGCAGAGGTTTCTATTGATGGTGCATATACAGTTAGCGAGACACCATATACGTCTGTGACTGTGACGGAGAAGTCCGAGAATACGGGAACTACAGAGGGTACAGGTAATACAGGCGGAACAGACAATTCTGCGCAATAAGAAGGTAACAGATACCAAGGATGTATTTGGAGGGGATACAAAATGGTTTGTCAGAAAGTAAGAATTAAAAATCCTGCGGGGCTGCATCTGCGCCCTGCAGGCAAATTATGTGATGAGGCGATCAAATATAAGTCAAAAATTTCTTTTCAGAGAGGAAATATGACGACAAATGTAAAGAGCCTTTTGAGTGTGCTGGCGGCAAGCATCAAATACAATGATGAAATTGAGTTTGTATGCGAGGGAGAAGATGAAGAAGACGCGCTGGCAGGAATTGTATCAGTGATACAGAATGGTTTGGGGGAATAACAGGAAAAGAGGAAAAACGTATGGATCATTTGGATGAACTGGAAGCGGAAGCAATATATATTATGCGTGAAGTGGCAGCACAGTGTGAAAAACCGGTAATGCTTTATTCTATCGGAAAAGATTCCTCTGTGATGCTGCATCTTGCGTTAAAGGCATTTTATCCGGAGAAACCACCATTCCCATTTTTACATGTAAATACTACATGGAAATTCAAGGAAATGATTGAATTCCGGGATAAAGTAGCGGAAAAATATGGCATCGAGATGCTGGAATATATCAATGAAGAAGGTGTTCGCCAGGGCATCAACCCATTTGACCATGGAGCTGCTTACACAGACATTATGAAGACACAGGCCTTAAAGCAGGCACTGAATAAATACGGATTTACCGCAGCCTTTGGCGGCGGAAGACGTGACGAGGAAAAGAGCCGTGCAAAAGAGCGTATCTTCTCATTCCGTAACGCAGAGCATGCATGGGATCCGAAGAATCAGCGCCCGGAAATGTGGAAACTGTTCAATACAGAGATCAACAAGGGTGAGAGTATTCGTGTATTTCCAATTTCAAACTGGACAGAGAAGGATATCTGGCAGTATATCAAACGGGAAAAAATAGACATTGTACCACTGTATTTTGCTGCAGTCAGACCGGTGGTGGAGCGTGACGGTAACCTGATCATGGTTGATGATGACCGTATGCGTCTGCTTCCGGGAGAAAAGCCTATGATGAAAAAAGTACGTTTTCGTACCCTTGGATGCTATCCACTTTCCGGCGGTGTAGAATCTGAGGCGGATACGTTGGATGCTATCATTCAGGAGACCTTAAGCGCGGTATCTTCTGAGCGTACCAGCCGTGTGATAGACAAAGACGGCGGCGCAGCCAGCATGGAGAAACGGAAGAGGGAGGGCTACTTCTAGATGAACGCATTATTGAAATTTATTACATGTGGAAGTGTAGATGATGGAAAATCCACACTGATCGGACATATGCTTTATGATGCAAAATTATTATTTGCAGATCAGAAACGTGCACTGGAACTGGATTCCAAAGTCGGCTCCAGAGGCGGTGAAATTGACTATAGTTTACTTCTGGACGGCCTGATGGCGGAGCGTGAGCAGGGAATTACCATTGACGTTGCTTACCGCTATTTTACGACGGAACGCCGTTCTTTTATTGTGGCCGATACACCGGGTCATGAAGAATATACAAGAAATATGGCAGTGGGTGCGTCCTTTGCAGATCTGGCTGTGATCCTTGTAGATGCAAGCCAGGGCGTGCTGACGCAGACACGGCGCCATACCAGAATCTGTTCCCTAATGGGAATCAAGCATTTTGTGTTTGCCATCAACAAGATGGATCTGATCGATTTTGAACAGGAAAAATTTCAGAAGATTAAGAAGGATATCAAAGTGCTGCTGGCAGAATTTGAGTACAGCACTGCGCAGATGATTCCGGTATCTGCCACAGAGGGAGACAATATCACAAAACGCTCCTCCCATATGCCGTGGTATACAGGAAAGACACTGCTGGATTATCTGGAAACCATTGATGTGAAGGAAAATCCGACAGAGACAGGGTTTACTATGCCGGTACAGCGTGTCTGCAGACCGGATCATACCTTCCGTGGATTCCAGGGACAGATTGAAAGTGGCAGTGTGTCCGTGGGTGATACTATCCAGGTACTGCCAAGTGGTGAGACGGCTGTTGTAAAACTGATTTACGAAGGTGATAAAGAAGTGCAGACCAGTTCTGTTGGCCGTGCAGTGACAATCCAGCTGGATACGGAAATCGATATTTCCAGAGGCTGCGTGCTGGTAAAGGATACATCACTGAATGTAAATTCCATGTTTTCTGCGACACTGCTCTGGATGGATGATACAAAACTGGTGGCAGGAAAGAATTTTCTGTTGAAGCTGGGAACACAGAGCGTGCCTGCAACCGTTATGAAGATCAAGTACAAGATCGATGTTAATTCCGGCGAGGAAGTATATGCAGATGCGATTTACAAAAATGAGATAGCACGTTGTGAAATTTCAACTGCTTCCAAACTGGTTTTTGATAAATTTGAAAAAAACAATGCGTTAGGATCTCTGATCCTGATTGACCGTGTGTCACATATGACATCCGCCTGCGGTGTGGTAGAACATACCTTAAACAGAGAGAATCAGCTGACCTGGCACAATATGGACATCACACGGAAATTCCGTGAAAAACAGCTTGGTCAGAGTGCAAAGACCATCTGGTTTACCGGACTGTCCGGCTCCGGAAAGTCGACATTGGCCAATGAACTGGAGAAACGTCTGGTGGCCATGGGCAAACATACTATGCTGCTGGATGGAGACAATGTCCGTATGGGGCTGAATAAAAATCTGGGCTTCCGGGAAGCAGACCGCATTGAAAATATCCGCAGAATTGCGGAGGTATCCAAACTGATGAACGATGCGGGACTGATCGTGCTGACTTCGTTTATCTCGCCTTTTGCACAGGATCGACAGAATGCCCGTGAGATCATCGGGGATGCATTTATGGAGGTGTATGTAAGTACACCGATCGAAGAGTGTGAGCGCAGGGATGTCAAAGGGTTATACAAAATGGCCCGGGATGGAAAACTGGATCACTTTACCGGGGTGACCAGCCCGTATGAAGTGCCAGAGCATCCGGATGCGGTAGTTGATACTGCAGCGCATAGCGTGGAAGAGTGCGTAGATCTGATTTTAGAACAGTTAAAGGACCAGCTGTAGATTTATGCATTTTGAAATAATTATTATATAATCATCAGGTTAAAACAAATGGAAAGGAACGAAAATGGGAAGATATTTTGGAACAGATGGTTTCCGTGGAGAGGCCAACAAAACTTTAACAGTGGAGCACGCCTACAAAGTAGGACGTTTTATCGGATGGTATTATCATCAGATTACAGGAAAAAAATGTAAAGTTGTAATCGGAAAAGATACCAGACGTTCCAGCTATATGTTTGAATATTCTCTGGTTGCAGGTCTGACCGCTTCGGGCGCAGATGCATATCTGCTTCATGTAACCACAACACCGTCCGTATCTTACGTGACAAGAACAGAGGATTTTGATTGCGGAATCATGATTTCTGCAAGTCACAATCCATATTATGATAATGGTATCAAGCTGATCAATGGAAACGGTGAAAAAATGGATGAGAAAACCATTTCCTACATCGAAGATTACATTGATGGAAAACTCAACCTTTTCGGAGAAGAGATGGCAGATGTACCGTTTGCTGTCCGTGAGGAGATTGGCTGTACCGTAGATTATGCAGCAGGAAGAAACCGTTATGTTGGTTATCTGATCTCACTGGCTACTTATTCTTACAAAAATGTACGTGTCGGACTTGACTGTGCAAACGGAAGTGCATGGATGATCGCAAAGAGTGTGTTTGATGCCCTTGGCGCAAAAACATATGTCATCAACGCTGAACCGGATGGAACAAATATCAACAATCACGCAGGTTCCACACACATTGAAGTACTTCAGAAATTTGTAAAAGACAACAATCTGGATGTTGGATTTGCTTATGACGGAGATGCAGACCGTTGTATCGCAGTAGATGAAAAAGGAAATGTCATCGATGGAGATCTGATCTTATATATTTATGGTAAATATATGAAAGAAAGAGGAAAACTGCTGAATAATACGGTTGTAACAACCGTTATGTCCAACTTTGGTCTGTACAAAGCTTTTGACGAAGCCGGTATTAATTATGAGAAGACAGCAGTTGGAGATAAATATGTATATGAGAACATGGTACAGAATGGCCATCGTATCGGCGGTGAGCAGTCCGGACACATTATCTTCAGCAAATATGCAACCACAGGTGATGGTATCCTTACCTCTATGAAAATGATGGAAGTTATGCTGGCAAAGAAACTGCCGTTAAGCAAACTGGCTGAGCCGGTTACCATTTATCCGCAGGTACTCAAAAACGTAAGAGTAAAGAGCAAACCGGAAGCACAGAACGATGCTGATGTACAGCAGGCAGTAGCAAAAGTTGCAGATGCACTGGGCGATACCGGACGTATCCTTGTTCGTGAGAGCGGAACAGAGCCGGTGATCCGTGTTATGGTAGAAGCAGAGACAGAAAGCCTCTGTGAAAAATATGTAGATCAGGTCATTGACGTGATCAAAGCAAAAGGACATACTGTATAAATCGATATGTCAAAATTAAGCAGAAATGGATCCGACGCAGTTCTGGTTCATTTCTGTTGATTTATAAACAGGATGAAAAATCCTGATCAAGAGAAAGAGGTGATTTCGGTGGTTGAATTAGACCAGTTCAAAACAACGTTGAACGCATACAAACACCCGCTCCAGGAAGTAAGGGATTCACTTTGACCTCGCTAACAAAGAGCAGAGGATTCAGGAGTTAGAGCGGAAAATGGAGGAACCGGATTTCTGGAATGATCCGGAACGTTCACAGGAGCTTATGAAAGAGCTCAAAAGTAAAAAAGATGATGTGGAGATTTATCGTCAGCTGACTTCCCAGATGGAAGACATGGAACTCATGATCGAGATGGGATACGAAGAAAATGATCCGGAAGTCATTCCGGAGATTCAGGAATTGCTGGATGAATTCGAAACAAGTTTTGAAAATATTCGTATGAAGACATTGCTTTCCGGCGAATATGACAGAGACGATGCGATCGTAACTCTGCATGCAGGAGCCGGCGGCACGGAGTCCTGTGACTGGGCAAGCATGCTGTACCGTATGTATACCAGATGGGCATCTGCCAAAGGATTTGAGGTGGAAGTGCTGGATTATCTGGACGGAGAGGAAGCCGGTATCAAATCTGTGACATTTCAGGTGCATGGCGAAAATGCCTATGGGTATCTGAAATCAGAAAAAGGTGTTCACAGACTGGTTCGTATTTCCCCGTTCAATGCAGCTGGAAAACGTCAGACATCCTTTGTATCCTGTGATGTTATGCCGGATATCGAAGAAGATGTAGAAGTAGAGATCAACGATGATGATCTGCGTATCGATACCTACCGTTCCAGCGGAGCCGGTGGTCAGCATATCAACAAGACATCTTCGGCGATCCGTATCACGCATTTACCGACCGGTATCGTGGTACAGTGCCAGAATGAACGTTCTCAGCATATGAATAAAGATAAAGCAATGCAGATGCTGAAAGCAAAACTGTATTTGTTAAAGCAGCAGGAAAATGCAGAAAAAGCGGCAGACATTCGTGGTGATGTGACAGAGATTGGCTGGGGAAATCAGATCCGTTCCTATGTTATGCAGCCGTATACGATGGTAAAAGATCATCGTACCAATGCAGAAACCGGAAACGTGGACAGTGTGCTGGATGGAAATATTGATCTGTTTATCAATGCATATCTGAAATGGATCACATTGTCCAAGAACGACCAGGAAGCATAGAACTTTGTATGCTCAGACCTTCTCATTTCAAAGATTTTGAGCATACATAAAAGCATAAAGGAGAAATTACCATGGGAATCATTCGAGCAGCAGTAAAAAGTATCAGTTCAGGTCTGGCAGATCAGTGGCTTGAGGTGATAGAACCGGCGGATATGGGGGCACAGACCCTGATGACACCGGGTGTTTTGATGAATAAAAAATCCCAGAACCGGAAAGGCAGCAGAAATGTGATTTCTGATGGTTCTGTCATTCATGTATATGATAATCAGTTTATGATTTTGACGGATGGAGGAAAGATCATTGATTATACGGCGGAACCGGGCTATTTTGAAGTGAAAAACGATATGGAGCCATCTTTGTTTAACGGAGATTTCTCCAGTGCCATGGAGTCCACCTTTGAACGTATCAAATACGGCGGACAGTCCCCGACAGAACAGAAAGTATATTATCTGAATCTGCAGGAGATCAAAGGCATTAAGTTCGGAACAAGAAATCCAATCAATTACTTTGACAATTTCTATAATGCAGAGCTGTTTTTACGGACACATGGAACTTATTCCATCCGTATCAGTGATCCGCTGAAATTTTATGCGGAAGTAATTCCACGGAACATGACACAGGTGGAAGTATCGGATGTAAATGAGCAGTTCCTGGATGAATTTTTGGAAGCATTGCAGTCAGCTATTAATCAGATGTCTGCAGATGGCACGAGAATTTCCTTTGTAACATCCAAAGGACGGGAACTTGGCAAATACATGTCCAATATTCTGGATGAAGACTGGAAGCAGGAGCGTGGCGTGGAGATCGCATCCGTTGGTATTGCAAGTATTTCTTATGATGATGAGTCAACGAAACTGATCAACATGCGAAATCAGGGAGCAATGCTCTCAGACCCGACCATTCGTGAGGGATATGTACAGGGCTCGGTAGCCCGTGGAATGGAAGCCGCAGGTTCCAATGCCGCAGGTTCTGTATCCGGCTTTATGGGTATGGGCATGGGAATGCAGGCGGGCGGAAGTGTCATGGGGGCAGCATCTGAGGCAAACATCCGTCAGATGGAGATGAAACGTCAGCAGGCGCAGGCAGCACAGCAGAATGGAACATCCAATGGATGGACCTGCAGCTGCGGAGCGACAAACACCGGAAAATTCTGTTCTGAGTGCGGCAAACCAATGCCGTCTACATGGACCTGCAGTTGTGGAGCAGTAAACAGTGGAAAATTCTGTACAGAGTGTGGAAAACCGGCACCGGAAGCACCATGGACCTGCAGCTGTGGAGCAGTAAATACCGGAAAGTTCTGCTCTGAGTGTGGAAAACCGAAAGCGTAAGAGGAAATATATGTCAACAATCAGTATAAAATGCCCAAATTGTGGCGGTGAGTTGATTTTTGACCCGAAAAGTCAGAAATATAAATGTGAATATTGCGGTTCTGATTTTGCGTTGGATGAGATCAAAACCGAAGATACGAAGACACAGGAAGCTTCAGATTCTGCACAGACAGCAAGAGTTGGAACGGATACAGGAACATCAGCAGAAACAGGCGCAGACGCATCCGCTGAGACAGAAGCAGCGGGGGAAGAAGCATCTGCTGTTGTGTATACCTGCCCAAGCTGCGGTGCGCAGATCGTGACAGATCAGACTACGGCAGCAACATTCTGTTATTATTGCCATAATCCGGTGCTTCTTTCTGAACAGCTGACCGGGGAGTTTCATCCGGATCAGATCATTCCGTTTGAAATAGACCGGAAACAGGCAGAACAGCATTTTCTGGATTTTGTGCAGAAAAAGAAATTTGTGCCAAATGCATTTTTTCAGAAGAATCAGATTGAAAAACTGACCGGAATTTATTATCCGTATTGGGTCTATGATGCCGAGCTGGATGGCGCGATATCGGCAGAAGGAAGCAAGATCCGGGTATTTATGTCCGGAGATGAAGAAATTACGGAGACCCGCATTTACCGCATGGAGCGTCAGGGCGAAGTTTCCCTGCGCGAGATCACAAAGCATGCGTTGAAAAAATCAGACCGTCTGCTGGCGGAAGGTGTGCTGCCTTATGATTTTTCTAAGGCAGAGCCATTCCATATGGGATATCTGTCTGGTTTCTATGCGGAGAAACGTGATATTGAACGAATGGAACTGGAGCCGGAAGTGCGCAGTGAGGTGGAAAATTATACCAGAGATTTGCTGGAGGACACCATTCAGGGTTATACAGGTGTACATATTATATCTGACAATATCCGGCCAATTCAGGAAACGTGGCATTACACACTGCTTCCTGTATGGACGGTGACGTATAAAGGACTGAATGGAAAAATGTATTATTATTCCATGAATGGTCAGAATGGAAAGACATACGGAGAACTTCCCATTGACCGAAAGAAAGTGTTCCTGAGTGGCATCCTGATCGGCGGTATTGTCTTTGCGATTATGCTGCTACTTGGATATTTTATGTTTTAGGGAGAGCAAAATGAAGATAATACAGCGAAAAACGAGATATCTGGTCTGGTTTGCGGGATTGCTGCTGAGTATAGTGATGTTTATGGCGGGCAGTTTGTCTGCTTATGCAATGGGACGGCAGGTATATGACGATGCCGGACTGTTTTCTGATGAAGAAGTAACGGAACTTACGGAAGCGGTAGATGAGGCGGAAAATGAGACTGGATGGGATTTGATGCTTCTGACTGTGGATGACGCCTCAGTGGTATCTACCCAGGATTATGCAGAAGAAAAATTCAACGAGTACACAGAAAGCGATGACGGAATTGCGTTTGTACTTGATATGAATGCGCGGGTTTTCTATATTGCCACAGCCGGTGAGACTTATGAATATATCGTGGATACCAGGCTGAATGAAATGCTGGATCACGCAATGGAGTATGCCGGATCCGGAGATTATGAGCAGGCGATGATCGCTATGCTGGAAGATACCGTTACGTATTATCAGGAAGGAAAGCCGGATAATCTGGCAATCTATGATGAGGACAGCGGTATTTATTACCGTGACAGTCAAAATGGTGGTGCACGGAGTCTGAGCAGCGGAGATTTTTTGATCGCCGCATTGCTTGGTGCGGCGGCATGCCTGATCTTCTGTCTGGTTATCACAGGAAAATACAGATTGAAATTTGGCAGATATCATTACAATGCCAGAGAACATGGAACCGTAGACCTTCACAGAAATGAAGATCATTTTGTGCGTCAGTTTGTTACGCGCAGAAAAATTCCAAAGAATGATCCACCATCAAAAGGCGGTGGAACAAGTTCCGTGCATCAGGGCGCCGGCGGGCGTTCTTTTGGCGGTGGCGGCCGGGGATTTTAAAGATCCCCGGTTTTTTAATATGCGGATATGGTACCTCGAAAAACACAAAAACGGGGTTGCATCAAAGTTTTGATTATGATACTATATCTTTACTGTGAAAACAGATGTATTTCTCAGAAATACACAGAGGGGGAGCACAATGGCAGAAAAAACGAAATATTTTGTCCTGAAACAAAAAGCAGTGCCGGAGGTTTTACTGAAGGTAGTAGAGGCAAAACGGCTGCTGGATTCGGGGAAAGCCGCTTCTGTGCAGGAGGCAGCAGAGAACGTAGGCATTAGCCGGAGTTCTTTTTATAAATACAAAGATGATATTTTCCCATTCCATGATAATGCGAAAGGAAAGACGATTACCATGGTCGTTCAGCTGGATGATGAACCAGGTCTGCTGTCCGTGGTTTTGAGAATCGTAGCAGATTATCATGCGAATATCCTTACCATTCATCAGAGTATCCCGGTTAACGGAATTGCTTCACTGACACTAAGTGTGGATGTGTTGAATGAGACCGGGGATATTTCCCAGATGGTAGATACCATTGAACAGCAGCAGGGCATTCATTATTTAAAAATATTAGCAAGGGAGTGACAAACGATGATTCAGATTGCAGTATTAGGTTACGGCACGATTGGTTCCGGCGTGGCCGAAGTATTAAAAATCAACAAAGAAAGTATCACAAAACGTGTGGGAGATGAAATCTCCATCAAATATATCCTGGATCTGCGTGATTTCCCGGGAGATCCGCTGGAGGACAAGATCGTTCATGATTATGCAGTCATCCAGAATGATCCGGAGATCGCAATCGTGGTTGAGGCCATGGGCGGTGTGGAACCGGCGTATACATTTGCAAAGCAGGCACTGGAAAGTGGCAAGCATTTTGCTACATCCAACAAAGCACTGATTGCAGAAAAAGGAGCAGAGCTCATCCGCATTGCAAAAGAGAAAAACGTGAACTGTATGTTTGAGGCAAGTGTGGGCGGTGGAATTCCGATTATCCGTCCGTTAAATTCCTGTCTGACCGCAGATGTGATCGAGGAAGTATCCGGTATCTTAAACGGAACAACCAACTATATGATGACAAAAATGTCTGAGGAAGGTTCTGAATTTGCCGATGTGCTGAAGGATGCGCAGCAGAAAGGTTATGCTGAGGCAGATCCGACAGCAGATATCGAGGGGCATGATGCCTGCAGAAAGATCGCAATCCTGACTTCTCTCGTATGTGGACAGCAGGTTGATTTCCAGGATATCCATACAGAAGGAATCACAAAGATTTCCGCGACAGATATCAAATATGCAAAGGCACTTGGAAGAAGCATCAAACTGCTGGCTTCCAGTTACAAGACCGGCGACAGCTACTGTGCACTGGTTGCACCGTTTATGCTGGAACCGACACATCCACTGTACAATGTAAATGATGTATTTAATGCAGTATTTGTACACGGAAATGTTCTTGGTGATGCAATGTTTTATGGAAGCGGAGCAGGAAAACTCCCGACTGCAAGTGCGGTTGTAGGCGATATTGTTGAGATCGCAAGACATCTGGATGAGAATATTCCGGTGGAATGGAGCGAAGAAAAGCTGGAACTGGCTGATTATAAACAGCTGAAAAATAAATATTTTGTCCGTACAACAGCAGACAAGGCAGCCATTGAGCAGGCGTTTGGTTCGGTTGCCTATGTACAGGCAGAAGGTGTATCCGGTGAGACTGCATTTGTGACAGCCGAAATGGATGGTTTTGCATATGATAAAGCAGAAGCAGCACTTGGCAATGTTCTTCAGTCAATTCGTGTGAAATAAAAATCATAGAAGCCTTTTGGCAGATATGAAAGTGTTTGTGAGAATAAAAGTAAAAAAGTAGACAGAGGTAAAAAGTGATGAAATACGTGGTGGTTTTAGGAGATGGAATGGCAGACCGTCCGATCGCAGAACTTGGCGATCAGACCCCGCTTGCCTATGCAGAGACGCCGGAAATGGATCAACTGGCAGCAGTATCGGAAATTGGAATGGTACACACAATTCCGGATGGAATGAAACCGGGCAGTGATACCGCAAACCTGTCAGTACTGGGCTATAATCCCAGAATTTATTATTCCGGTCGTTCTCCGTTGGAGGCATTAAGTATTGGTGTGGACATGAAGGATACCGACATTGCACTTCGCTGCAATCTGGTTACCTTGTCCGAAGAGGAAGAAAATTACGAGGATCGTACGATCATTGACCACAGTTCCGGTGAAATCAGTACTGCAGATGCGGCAGTTCTGCTGGATGCAGTCAGAGAAGGGCTGGAGAATGAGACATACAAATTTTATGTCGGAACCAGTTACCGTCATCTGCTGATCTGGGATCGTGGGGAAGTGGTGGAACTGACGCAGCCTCATGATGTGCTGGGACAGACCATTGGCCAGTATCTTCCGGAGGATGCCGTGCTTCGTGAAATGATGAAGAAAAGCTATGACATTCTGGTAAACCATCCAATCAATGTGGAACGAAAGAAACAGGGTCTCAATCCGGCAAATTCCTGCTGGTTCTGGGGCGCAGGTACAAAACCGGCTCTTTCTTCCTTTGAAGAGAAGACACATCTGAAAGGTGCGATGATCTCTGCAGTGGATCTGTTAAAGGGAATTGCTGTAGGCGCATCCATGAAAGTAATTGAAGTAGAAGGCGCCAATGGCGGTTTGAACACAAATTATGAAGGAAAAGCACAGGCAGCGATTGACGTATTGACCAAAGAGGGGTATGATTTTGCGTATATCCACGTCGAGGCTCCGGATGAAATGGGTCATCAGGGCAGTGTTGAGCGTAAGGTGAAGGCAATTGAATATCTGGATTCACGGATTATCAAGCCGGTGAGAGAAGGACTTGAGGCAGCGGGAGAGGATTTTCGAATGCTGGTTCTTCCAGATCATCCAACGCCAATCTGCATGCGGACGCATTCATCTGACAGTGTGCCATATCTCTTATATGACAGCACAAATCTTCAGCAGCATGACTGGAAGTACAATGAAGCTGAAGGTGAGGCCAGTGGAAACTACGTGGCGTGTGGCCATGAAATCATAGATTACTTATTTGGGAGGAAGACATGCTAATTGTAAAAAAATTCGGCGGCAGTTCTGTGGCTGATAAAGAAAGAATTTTTAATGTAGCAAAGAGATGTATCGAAGATTATGAAGCAGGAAATGACGTGGTTGTTGTTCTGTCTGCAATGGGAAAGACAACAGACCACCTTATCGAGATGGCGCGTGACATCAATCCGAAAGCTTCCAAAAGAGAGATGGATATGCTTCTGGCAACCGGAGAGCAGACATCTGTTGCGCTGATGTCCATGGCAATGCAGTCTCTTGGCGTTTCAGCAGTATCTTTGAACGCATTTCAGGTAGTTATGCATACAACATCCGCATACAGCAATGCAAAATTCAAACGCATCGATACCGAGCGTATTTTTAACGAACTGGAGCAGAGAAAAATTGTTATCATTACAGGATTCCAGGGCGTAAACAAATACGATGATATTACAACACTGGGACGTGGTGGTTCCGATACGACAGCCGTAGCTCTAGCAGCAGCTCTGCATGCAGATGCCTGCGAGATCTACACAGACGTAGAAGGTGTATACACCGCAGATCCGCGTGTGGTTCCAAACGCAAAAAAACTGAAAGAAATCACATACGATGAGATGCTTGAACTGGCAACACTTGGAGCAAAAGTTCTTCATAACCGTTCTGTTGAGCTTGCAAAAAAATATGGTGTGCAGTTAGTCGTACGTTCAAGTTTAAACAGAGCAGAGGGAACAATTGTTAAGGAGGAAACAGAAATGGAAGGCATGCTTGTTAGTGGTGTAGCAGTAGATAAAAACGCAGCGAGAATCGCAGTAATTGGTATTAAAGATGAGCCGGGAATGGCATTTAAGATTTTTGATCTTCTTGCAAAGAAGAATATAAATGTAGATATTATTTTACAGTCTATCGGACGTGATGGTACAAAGGATATTTCCTTTACTGTATCCCGTGACCAGATGGATGAGGCTGTAAAAGCACTTGAGGAGAATCAGGCACGTATCAAAGCTCAGAAGATCGAGGCAGATCCGACTGTTGCAAAATTATCTATCGTTGGAGCTGGTATGCAGACACATCCGGGTGTAGCTGCAGGTATGTTTGAGGCACTTTACAATATCGGTGTAAATATCCGTATGATTGGAACATCTGAGATTCGTGTGACTGTTCTGGTAGACGAG
>Ga0129310_1001873_pt1 | contig 17093 bp, 14 predicted proteins | sample Go1ome_2_FD_94433 | JGI IMG/M metagenome (GOLD analysis project Ga0129310, IMG submission 94433) | Western lowland gorrila individual fecal microbial communities from Wisconsin, USA - Go1022A metagenome | ecosystem: Host-associated > Mammals > Digestive system > Large intestine > Fecal | place...
CCTCCTATGGTTTCTATTATACCATAGGAGGCTCTTTTTGTCATTGTACGTTTTTACTGGGGCGGTTCATAAGGCGGGCTGCGTTTTTTGCTATTTCTTTTTAAAAAGACCTCTTAACCAGTATAATACTATGAACAATGCCACCACCAGAGTTACCAGAATTATCCCCAGCGCGGGATTGAGTGTGTCTTTATAGATGTCATTAATGGTCGATGCAGGAGCGCTGTTGACTTTCTTTTCGTCTGAGCCGCTTTCGTCTGATGCGGCGCGGATCACGTTTACAGTGTACACGGTCGAACTTCCGTCGGCAGAAGTCACGGTGACAGTCCTCAAATTGCTGCCGACTGCCAGTTCGTCACTGCCCGTGTAAGATATCACATCGTTATCGTCTGACGCTGTGCCGCTCAGCTGTGCGCTCTCAGCCGAATACGCCGCATAGACAGTGTACTCAAATACATCGGGTGAAAAAGCAGGAGTCAGCAGACCTGCGGTACAGCTAAGGTCTGAAAGAGTGCCTGAAGATGCCTGATGTTCAGGTTCTTCTTCTGTTGATGGAGTCACTGCTTCGGTTTCGGAAGATGAGTCGTTCTCTTCTGTGTATTCGGGCGATGGTACAGCAAGCGATCCATCCGGTGATCCTGTTTCTTCATACTCCCCGCCATAGTCATCTACATGAACATACGCCACCGCTGACGGCTGTGACAGAACTATGCCGTCAGTCGAGAAAACATATCCGTTGGAGAGTGAAACTGTGCAGTCACCCTCACCGACCGCCACGAAAGTAAGCTGACATTCAACGGTATCAGGTGAAACAACAGGAAAGGCGTTCAGCGTAAGAAAACCGCCGCCGCCCACAGCGTCGCCGCCAACATATTCGATAACGCTGTCATCATATTCTACAGAAGTCTGCATATAACCGATGTTTTCATCAGAATATACATTTATGCCGACGGTAAAAGTGTCACCTGCATTGGTCGTGCCGTCAACTGTGATGCTGTCATATGTATCTGCGCAGGCAGTAAGCGGAAACAGTGCGGCTGTCAGCAGCAGTGCGATGATAGCTTTCAGCTTCATTTTTAACTCTCCTTTGTTTTTTCTATAGCAATCCAACTATTTAAATTCACAAAATCCGGTCGCTAAAGCTCGGATCTATGGATTTTGTCTGAATTTTAAGGCGGATTGCTATAATTATGACTATCCCTTTAGCACACCGGCTGAAAATGCTGTAAACAAAAGGATAATTGAGCACCATACGCCAACCACCTTAAGTTCTGTAAAACCGCCGTTTTTGTGGTGTGTCAGCGGGATAACCACGTTTCTAATTATACATCACTTTTTTCCGCAGGTCAACCGTTTTCATATTCTTTGAGCAGTTTTTTCATAAAGCTGTCAGTTTTGTAAAAACCTGAACGGTTATATCTGTGCAGTCCGAAAAGACATTCGCTGTCACCTTTGACGATGTAATTCGGCTTCTCCTCGACTCCCATCGAGGCTTCAAAACCAAGTCCTTTGACAATGTTTTCTGCTTCGGGGCTGATGAACCCGTAGGGATATGTAAAGCAGTTTGGCTTGAAAGCACAGTTCTGGTCGAACAGCTTTTGCATACCTTCGATATCTGTCAACAGTGCATGCTGATATTCTGCATCGTTCTCGCCCTCTTTCCTAAGAATGCCTCTGCGGTCATCAAGGCTGTGCATATCGTAGCTGTGATTGCAGAACTCATAATATCCGCTTTCACGCATCTCGTTTATGTCACACCACCTAAGATATGAATATGCCGCAGACGGCATGTCACCGCTCTCGGAAGCATCAAGCGTATATGAACCCACAACAGAGATAGTCGCTTTGAAATCCTCTTTTTTCAGCAGACCGATAAGGTATTCATAATTGTTGTAACAACCGTCATCAAATGTCAAGATAACCGGCTTGTCAGGAAGTTCTCCATTGTAGTTTACAAATCTTATCAGGTCGTTGACGAAAACAGGCGTAAAGCTATTTTGCTTGAGCCACTCTATGTCAGCCTCTATCTGGTCAAGACTGACCACGTATTCACCGCATTTGTCACCGTCAAGCGTTATACTGTGATACATTATTATCGGTACTGGTATACCATCGGTCTTTTGGTGCTTTTCTTCCTGCTGAGATGCCGCAAAAGTGCTTTTTATCCCCGCTCCTACTGCTGCAGCGATAGTCAGCAGCACCGCTGCCATCACTTTGTTCAGCTTTATGGTCTTGAACATTTTCTTACCTCCGGATCATGCTTATTGTATCGTTTTATAGTTTATATGCAGATGCTCCAAAAAAAATTCAAAAAAATTGCATTTCGCTCTTGAAAAAATTGTGCAAATATGATATACTTTTAATTAGACGTAAAGGGATTTTAAGCGTTTTGATAAATTTTTTAACGGGAGGCTTTCGGACTATGAAAACCATACGTACAAAATTGATGTTGATCATGTTCGTTGCTGCACTGGTCATAATATCTGTGCTGGATTTTGTCGCTATCAAAGCGATCGACCGAACCACGAAGAACACGCTTGTCAGTTCGGCAAAACCACTGTCTGTTCAGGGTTCAAAGAATTTCAACAACTCTGTTCAGGAGTATGTGATAGACCTGACGCAGGGCGCTAAATCCTCGTCATTCTCTACCGCTTCCACAGAACAGGGCATGCTTGGCGTGCTGAGAAGTGAGTTCCCCGAAGAAGTGCGTGAAAAGATCTCGGTTTCTGTGTTGTGGGCTGATGGTTCGATCATGTGCAGCGATGACAAGGAAAAAGCCGCAGCTGTCACCAAAGAAGATGTTGCAATGGCAGTCAAAGACCTTCAGCCTGTTATCAGTAACTTCTTTACTCTCACCGATGCTGACGGCAAGGAACAGCAAGTTTTCTATGTGCTGCAGGCTGTGCCTAAATCTGGCAACAGTGTGGTGACTGTTGCGATGATCGAGTCATCGGTGTTCGATGATGTTTTCACGAATACTGCAACAGGCGGCAACGGCTTTGCATTCATCATCGACAGCAGCGGCAAGATACTTATGCAGTCAAATAACGACAGCGGTCTTAAAAATGTGAATGTTCTTACCTCTGCCGAAAGTGACAAAGCGTTCAGATCATTTGCTGCGGCAGCAAATAATATCATCGATAAAAAAGATACCTCAGGTGAGTATACCTATGGCGGACACGATTATGTCTACGGTTCGTCAGATACAAGCTATTTCAATTCCATCATGGTATATGCGCTTACTCCCGATGATTTCAGCGATGCTACCGCGACTACGCTCAGAAACATAATTATTATCGCAGTCATACTGCTGGTGCTGACTGTCATCAGTTCCATGATATTCTCCATGAGGATATCCAAGCCCATCGTTTCGGCAACCACACGTATCCGTCAGCTGGCGCAGGGCAATCTTTCTGCACCTGTTGATGTCTGGTATTCAAAGGATGAACTTGGCGTGCTCACAAGTTCGCTGGAAGAAACTATCGTCTGCTTAAGACAGTATATCAATCTGATAACCCTTGCACTCAACCAGATATCTGACGGCAACCTCTGCCACCGAATGGAAGGCACTTTCAAAGGCGATTTCCAGCAGATAAAGAATACCTTCAACGAGATACTCAATTCGCTGTCAGATACTTTCGCTTCCATAAATACCGCCGCCGAGCAGGTAAATACCGGTGCGGTGCAGGTGTCTAATTCGGCACAGTCGGTATCACAGGGTTCGACCCAACAGGCTTCTGCCATCGAAGAGCTTTCTGTTACTCTTAAAGATGTTTCAAAGCAGGTAGAGCAGAACGCAAACGATGCGAAGAATGCCAACACGATAGTCGGCAGAAATGCTGATGCGATCGGTACCTGTAACGACGATATGACAAACATGCTCGATGCTATCAACGAGATAAGGATATCTTCCGACGAGATATCCAAGATAATCAAGGTCATAGATGAGATAGCGTTCCAGACCAACATACTTGCACTCAATGCCGCAGTTGAAGCTGCGCGTGAGGGTTCTAAAGGCTTCGGCGTTGTCGCTGATGAAGTAAGAAGACTTGCTTCACGTTCGGCTGAGGCGGCAAAGCAGACGGCATCGCTTATCGAAAATTCTTCTGCCGCTGTTTCAAAGGGCTCGCAGATAGCTGAAAAGACCGCTGAGTCGCTTGGCAGCATAGTCGAGGGTTCTGCTGAGATCCAGTCGCTTGTCAAGAACATCTCGGAAGCATCGGAAGCACAGACAGAAGCTATCGCACAGATAAACACAGGTCTTGTACAGATATCTTCAGTCGTTTCGGCAAACACTTCTGCATCGGTCGGCACTGCATCAGCCAGTGAGGAACTTTCCAGCCAGTCGCTCATACTCAAGAACATGATAGCAAGGTTCAAGCTGAGCGATGAAGAAAAGCCCACGAGCGGCGTTATGAAGTATGACTATTCGGTACCCGATGACGAACCTGCCGGACTTGATAACAGCGTGTCGGCTCTGATGGGGTCTGATTACGATGATGAAAGATTCACAGATGACAGTGATGATAAGTATTGATAAATAATTGGGAAAGGAATTGATAAAAATGAAAAGAAGAATAGGCATACTCACCAGCGGCGGTGACTGTCCCGGGCTTAATGCTACTATCAGAGGTGTGGCAAAAGCATGTTACGAAAAGTTTGGTGATGATGTTGAGATAATCGGCATACACGATGGTTACTATGGTCTGATAAACGGACTCTGCAAAGAGATGAAGCAGTCTGATTTCTCAGGTATCCTCACCACAGGCGGCACTATCTTCGGTACAAAGCGTACTCCTTTCAAGATGATGCAGGTCATCGAGGACGACCATGTTGATAAGGTAAAGGCAATGAAAGCGACCTATAAAAAACAGAAGCTGGACTGCCTGCTGACACTGGGCGGCAACGGCACACATAAGACCGCAAATCTGCTCTCTACTGAGGGGCTGAATGTTATCGGTCTGCCTAAGACCATCGACAATGATATCTGGGGTACCAGCGTGACTTTCGGCTTCCATACCGCTGTTGACACTGCCACCGATGTCATTGACAGACTCCATTCCACCGCAAATTCTCACGGCAGGATACTTGTTGCTGAGATAATGGGCAACAAGGCAGGCTGGCTGACCCTCTATTCCGGCATCGCAGGCGGTGCTGACATGATAGTCATCCCCGAGATACCATATGACATAGATAAACTTGCCGAAGCCTGCGAAAAGCGCGATTCAAAGGGTTTCTCCATAATGGCAGTGGCAGAAGGCGCATTCGATAAGGCTGAGGCTAAGATGAAGAAGAAGGAACGTGCTAAGGCTCGTGCCGAACAGGGCTTGACCACCGCAACTTCCCGCATCGCCAAGCAGATAGAGCAGATGACAGGCAGAGAAACAAGAGTCTGCATACCGGGGCACATGCTTCGCGGCGGCAGTCCGTCAGCTTATGACAGAGTGCTGGCTACCAAGTTCGGCGTACATGCGGCAGAACTGGTGGCTAAGGAGAAGTATGGCTATGCTGTTGCCATGATAAAGGAAGTTGTTTCCGAAAACAAGCTGGAAGACGTTGCAGGCAAGACAAAGTTCGTGCCTGAGGACGACCAGATGGTAAAATATGCAAAGGCGCTGGGCGTTTCATTTGGTGACTGATAAAATTATCCCGACATTTCCTGTGAAGTGTCGGGATATTTCTTGCGCTTTGATGTTTTTTGTGGTATAATAAACATGGTAAGGAGGAATGAAAATGACAGAGGTCATTGAAAGATTTTTGAGATATGTTAAGATAGACACTCAGTCTGACGAAGACTCGCAGACTCACCCCAGCACCGCAAAACAGCATGTGCTGGCAAAACTGCTCTATGATGAGCTTAATGAGATGGGCGCATCTTATGTATTCTATGATGAGGAAAACTGCTATGTTTACGCAAAGATACCCGCTAATGACGGTGGTGCGCAGTCAAAAACGCTGGGCTTTATCTCCCATATGGACACCTCACCCGAAACTTCGGGCGAAAATGTCAAGCCGCGAATAATAGATGATTATGACGGCGGGGATATAGTTCTCAATGAAGAAAAGGGGATAGTTCTTAAAACCGCCACATACCCAGAAATAAAGGCGTATAAGGGGCAGTCTGTCATAGTCACCGACGGCACTACTCTGCTGGGGGCTGACGATAAGGCGGGCGTTGCCGAGATAATGACTATGGCTCATCACCTGCTGACACACCCGGAGATAAAGCATGGCGAGATCGCTATAGCTTTCACGCCCGATGAAGAGATAGGCGCGGGCACAGACCGTTTTGACCTTACTCGTTTCGGGGCTGACTACGCCTATACTGTCGATGGCGGCGGCATCGGTGAACTGGAGTATGAAACATTCAACGCGGCATCAGCCGATATATCCATCTGCGGCGTGAATGTGCATACAGGTGAAGCTAAGAATAAAATGATAAACGCCGCACGCATCGCGGCTGAGTTTGACAGTATGCTTCCGCCCGAACAGAGACCCGAATTTACTGAGGGCAGGGAAGGTTTCTTCCACCTGATGAACATTGAGGGCAGTACCGAGCATGCTTCGCTCAGCTACCTTATCCGCGACCATGACAGGGCAAAATTCGAGGAAAAGAAACAGACGATACAGCGCGTGACCGACCTGCTTGATCTGCGTTACGGCAGTGGGACTGTCACAGCGGTGGTCAAAGATACCTACTATAACATGCGCGAGAAGATAGAACCTGATTTCATGTTCCTTATCGACAATGCCGTTGAGTGTATGGGTGAACTGGGCATCACCCCGATAATACAGCCTATCCGCGGAGGCACCGATGGTTCGAGCCTGTCTTTCAAGGGACTGCCTTGCCCGAATATCTGCACAGGCGGTCACAACTATCATGGCAGGTATGAATACTGCTGTGTTCAGTCGATGGAAAAAATCGTCGAACTGCTTGTAAAGCTGACCTCAAAACCGATGAAATAACAATATGAAAAACAACCATTTTGTGTCATCAGCGATACATGTAAAAAAATAGATATTATGACTATCCCTTTAGTACACCAACTAAAAATGCGGTAAACAAAAGGATAATTGAGCGCCCCATATCTTTCCCCCGCCGCAGGCGGGGGAAAGATATGCGCCAACCACCTTAAGTTTTGTAAAACCGCTGTTTTTGTTGTGTGTCAGCGGGATAACCACAATAGATATAAAAATAACGCCTCTGCTTTTCATTCAGCAGAGACGTTTGCATTTTAGCCTTTGTATTCAAATTTCGGCATTGGCAGCAGCTTGTGCAGATTTCTTGCGTGCATGCCGTCGATGCGTGTTTTCAGTTCGGGCTTGTCAGCGAGGTCGGTTTCCTGACGGATATAGCTGTCAAGTTCAGCATAAGTGAAACCGAGATTGTCCTCGTCTGTTTTGCCGCACAGACCGTCGATAGGTGTCTTGTGAGTCAGTTCGTAAGGTATGCCCAGTTCGTCGCCTACCGCGATGACTTCGCGTACTACCAGTTCGGAAAGCGGGCTGAAATCGCCTGCGCTGTCACCGAACTTAGTTGAATAGCCCACCCAGTCCTCAGACATGTTGCAGGTGTTTACAACTCTTCCGCCGACACAAGCTGCAACGGCGTAAAGGGTGGTCATTCTGATGCGTGGCGGGGTGTTGACCCTTGCCTGTTCAGCCACATCGAGTTTGCTGCCGAGTTCGCCCAGCAGTGCCGAAACGGTGCTGCCGACATTTATCTCATAGCTTTTTATACCAAGATGGTTCACCAGCTGTTTGCTGCAATCAATGTCGAACTGTTCGCCCTGCGGCATCAGCACACCGATAACTCTGTCCTTTCCCAGTGCTTCAACGCAAAGCGCTGCCGCTACCGAACTGTCCTTGCCGCCCGAAATCCCTATTACTGCTTTTGTTTCGGGGGTGGCGTTTTCCTCAAAATAGTCTTTGATCCACTGAACTATCTCGTCTTTTACCTTTTTTGCATCAAATTTGCTCATTTTTAACTCCTCTCTGACCCTCATAAGGATCTTTCCTAAATTGTTGGCACCTTCGCCGTTCACCTTGCCCCATATCTTATCGCCGTGATCGTTGCCTTCAACAAGTTCTTCATCGCCCGTTGCCAGCAGCTTTTCAGCAATGTCACTGTTCTGTGTGAACTTTGCCTTGCATATCTCATACATAACATTTATTTTTATATCTTCCCAGTCCCCGCGCAGGCTTACATTTCTGCCTGCTTTTTTGGCTTCGGCAGGGTCGAGATCGGCAAAATCCCTGCGCTTTGCCATGTCTGTGGTCTTGATCGACTGAAAAGCCGCTTCGTTATTGAGGTATGTTATCCCCTCGTAAGTGACCTTAGCTTCATAAAAATTGCTCAGGAAACAGTAGTCGCCTTTGAAACTGTCTATCATCCGATACACCTCCGTGTTCAAGCCTTAGTGTACAGCCTTGATGTCCTGTGTGCTGCTGCTTCTTCAAAAAGTTCGGTCTCTTTCAGCTTGCCTATCATTTTTTTGCGGAAACCCTGCGGTGACAGATGTATGCCTGTTATTGCTTCATAAGGCTGTTGAAGATCGGATATTGAGAAACATTCAGGCATAAGGTCGAATATCATATCATGATTTATGACCTCATCGCGCAGTTTAAGAAATGCCGCCAGTATCATCTCACTGTGGTCAAAAGCCAGCTTGTTTACCTGCGTTTCACCACTGCGGTACTCAAATACCGTTTCATCACCTCTTCGGACTGCGATAGCAGTATCATCGCCCTCACTGCTGCTTTCAAGGTCGAACCAGTGTGCCGAAACAGCATCAGAGCCTTTTTCGGTCGCAAGTTCGACAGTGTTTGTCAGCGCTATAAAACAGCAGGAGATTATCCAGCCGCGCGGGTCGCGGTCGGGCTTGCTGTAGACCCCAAGTTCTATCAGCTTTGGTTCGATAACGCCTGCTTCTTCTTTAAGTTCGCGCACAGCCGTTTCTTCGATCGTTTCGCCTTTTCTGAGAAAACCGCCCGGCAGACTGAAACAGCCCTTGAACGGTTCTTCACCGCGCTCTACCAGCAGAAGTTTCATTTTTTTTCGGTCAAGACTCTTGCGGTTATCAGCTTTCACGCTGTCCACCCCAAAGACTACAGCGTCAGCCGCTACCGACGGGCGGTCATAATCTTCTATTGAATACAGAACGTTCACCTTCTTTTCATTGTAGCAAAGAGTTAATAACTATTAGTTTATTACAATATACCACACAATGATCGGCATGTCAATATAAATAAATTCCGAAATATAAATATATAAACAAGATTGATCTTATCCTCTGATAATAGGTGTATTTTCGTACTGTGCGGGACATTTTATAATAGAAAGCGATAGCTTTGTAAAAATCGAACAAACTTTCGATTTTTCATTGACAATCGAACAAATGTGTGCTAAAATAAAAATAAGAACAAATGTACGAATTGGAGGCCGCGGCTGATGGATAAGATATATATCGCGATAGATCTGAAATCATTCTATGCGTCGGTCGAATGTACCGAACGCGGGCTTGACCCGCTGGATACAAACCTTGTCGTTGCCGATAAGAGCCGTACCGAAAAGACCATATGCCTTGCAGTAACGCCTGCATTGAAGTCATACGGCATTTCGGGCAGGGCGCGGCTTTTCGAGGTGGTCAGCGGTGTCAGGTCAATAAATATACAGCGCAGAAACCGCCTGAAAAACAGGCGGTTTTCAGGCAGTTCATGCTTTGCAAGTGCGCTGAGAGCCGATCCGACCCTTGAACTTGATTATATCGTCGCCCCTCCGCAAATGGCGAAATATATGGAAGTCAGTTCGCAGATATACGGCATTTATCTTAAATATGTCGCGCCTGAGGATATCTTTGCCTATTCCATAGATGAAGTATTTATTGATGCCACAGGCTATCTGAAGACATATAACTGTTCTCCCCATAACTTTGCCGCCATGCTGATACGTGATGTGCTGAGCGTTACGGGCATAACTGCCACTGCGGGGATAGGTACGAATATGTATCTTTGCAAGATAGCTATGGATATAGTTGCAAAGCACATGCCCGCCGATGAATACGGCGTGCGTGTGGCATATCTTGATGAACAGCTTTACCGTGAACAGCTTTGGGATCATACGCCCATAACCGATTTCTGGCGCGTTGGTAAAGGCATCGCACGCAGGCTTGAAAAACTCGGCATATATACGATGGGGGATATCGCAAAAAATTCGGTCAGCCGCAGTTCGATAGGTCGGCTGTATAAGACTTTCGGGAAAAATGCCGAACTTCTCATCGACCACGCATGGGGGATAGAACCTGCCACCATAGCAGATGTAAAGGCGTATCGCCCTGAAAATAACAGCCATTCTTCGGGGCAGGTATTGCAGAAGCCCACAGGTCACAAAGATACAAGGCTCATAATCTGGGAGATGGCAGATGCCCTCTCACTGGAACTGGCAGAAAAAGGTGTCGTTACTGACAAACTGGTGCTGACCATCGGTTACGACAGGGCAAGCCTTGCTGATGGAAATTACAAAGGCAATGTGGTGTTCGACCACTATGGCAGGGCAGTGCCCGAACATTCTCACGGTACGATAAATCTCAAACATCACACTTCATCTTCTAAAGAGATAACCGAAGCAGTGATGGAATTGTTCGACCGCATATCTCAGCCGTCACTGCTTTCACGCAGGCTCAATATCGCCGCCTGTGATCTCGTCAGCGAAAAGGATATACCATATGCCGAACAGTTTGAGCAGCTTGACTTTTTCACCATAGCTTCTACTCAGCAGGAGAGTGAGGAGAAAGAAAAAGCCCGTCATAAAGAGAAAGCCATACAGACTGCTGTTCTTGAGATCAAGCATCGATATGGCAAAAATGCTGTGCTGCGCGGCTCAAATTATCTTGAAGGCGGCACAGCACGCGAACGCAATCAGACCATCGGCGGGCATCGTGCGTGACAATTATATTAAACATTATGACTATCCCTTTAGCACACCAACTAAAAATGCAGTAAACAAAAGTATAATTGAGCGCCATACGCCAAGAACCTTAAGTTCTGTATAGCCGCTGTTTTTGTGGTGTGTCAGCGGGATAACCACATTAAACATTGAAAATTTCAGGATATTTTGTAGAAATATATGTTGTTTACTATAAGAAAGGGAATATGTCAATGAATGAAAGATACTATAATATAAGGTTTATGTCCCGTCCGCAGTATGCCGACCTGCCGCCCATGTCTATCCATGACCGTGCGGCACAGTTCGCACCGTTTGCGGCGCTTACGGGTTATGATGATGCAGTAAACGAAACAGCACGCCTGACAGACAGCCGCCGAGAACTGACAGAAGACGAGATAGACAGTCTGAATGGCGCGCTGAACAGGCTTAAGGACAGCCTTCCATACTGCCCCGATGTAACAGTGACATACTTTCTGCCGGATGAAAGAAAAAAAGGCGGCAGATATGTTACCAAAAGGGGAGAGGTGCGCATCATTGACAGCTATGAAGGCACGATCGTCTTTACCGATGGTGTCCGTATACCAATAAAAGCACTCTCTGAACTAAACCTTGATAAATAGAAAAAACAGAGCGTTCACGAGCGCTCTGTTTTGTTTATTGATATGTCTTAACAGCCAGTCTTTTGCAGAAATCATCAGACATAAGCGGTTTATCATAGAAATATCCCTGTATCCTGTGGCAGTTCATGCTTGTGAGGTTGTCGCGCTGATCGTCGGTTTCAACGCCCTCAGCGACTATCTCGACTCCAAGATCTTCAGCCATATTGATTATGTGTCTGAGTATGACATTCTCACGCTTAAGATGGTCGTTGGTAACCTCTGCAATAAATGCCTTGTCTATCTTCAACACATCTACAGATATTGTCTGAAGCATCAGCAGTGAGGAATAGCCTATCCCAAAATCATCTATCGCAACGGTGAAGCCGTTTTTGTGCAGTCCGTCAACATATGACAACAGCTGATGTATCTCATTGACATCGACCGTTTCGGTCATCTCTATCTCGATAAGCGAATGTTCGATATGATACCTGTCAACTATCTCGGTTATGCGCTTCACAAGGTCTTCATCTCCAAGATGGTCATTAGAGAAATTGACAGATACCTTTACCGGTTTCAAGCCGCTGTCGAGCCATCTGCGCATATCTATGCAGGTGTGTTCAAGCACATAGAAATCAAGGTCGGATATAAGATGTTCTTTCTCGAATATCTCAACAAATTCACCGGGATAAATGACCCTGCCGTCATTATTCCAGCGTACCAGTGCCTCTGCACCGTAAAGCGTGTTGTTCTTTGTGAATACCTTTGGCTGGTACACCACAAAAAATTCCTGCTTGTCAATGCCTGTCCTGAACTTCTGGCAGAACTCCCTGTACTCTATTACCTTGTGCTCAACATCTTTATTGTAATAGACAATATTTTCTCTGGCATAGTTTTTTGCGTAATTTATGCTGTTGGAAAGATAACTCATTATCTTGTCAAAAGGCTTATCAGGTTTGGTGACCATATAAATGCCTGTCCTTGCAGAAAGACTGAACTTTATGGTCGAGGAATTTACTCTTATCCTCAGCGATATGCCTTCAACTATCTTTTTTATCTTTTCAATGTTCTCTTTTTTGAAAGCGATAACAAAATTATCACCGCCCGGTCTTGCGACCATTTCGTCTTTTGCAAGCTGTTCCTTGAGTTTTGAAGCATACATCTTCATCACTTTTGTGCCCGCTTTGAAGCCGACCTTTTTATTTACATAATTAAAGCCCACGATATTCAGGAACGCAAAACCATACTCTGTGGACTTACCGCGCCTTATCAACTGTTCGGCAAATCTGCTCAGACCGTTTATGTTGCTGACGCCTGTTATCGTATCCATATAGAAATAGCTGTTTGCCATAGCACCCAGTCTTAGCTTTTCGGAAAGCGCACAGGCAGTTTTGCATATATAATTTATATCGTCGATATCTTCTTCCGACCAGGTATGTCCCTCACCGCATACCCATGTTATGACAGTCTTTCCGCCTGCATTTGGATCGCCCTCGCAGGTTATGACCTGATTGCCGTTTATCACAACATTCTCATCGCCATATATATAATGAAGCTGACATTCGCTGAATTTTAACGGCACTTTTATGGTAATTACAGAAGCACCATATGCTTCTGCCAAAGGTCTGACAGCTTTTCGCATAACTTCGGGATCAAATTTACCCGCATTTGCAATTTTCTCGTATGCCTGTTTAATTAGTTTGAAATTTTCGTTCAATCGATCACCCCAATATCGACCTATACTATATATTGTCTTACGGATAAAGTATATCTATCTTATATTTTTATACTACCTATTCAATTATACAACATCTGAAAAAAAAATCAAGTGTTAAGTTAAAAGTTCTAAGATTATTACAACGGTTAGTCAAAATTAAGCGAGCTATTGTACTTCTTTAACAAATGCAAAATCCTTTAAAATAGGCGTAAAAATTGAATGAAGCCCATGTGATGAAGCAGATGGATATATCCTTTGGAAGTTAATATAATATTTACGAAAACGTTCGGGGTCAAAAAATACAGGATAATTAAGTTCACAAAATATTAATTAATTTTGTTCGCTAAAGAACTTTTATACTCTTGAAATTAATAATTAAATGTGCTATAATAATTAACGAATCGTGAACCTGAAAGGGAAAGGTGAAGGTAAAATGTCTGTAAAGGTAAAGATCTGTGGTCTGACTTCTGTTGAAGATGCAAAAAATGTTTCGGAAGCGGGAGCAGAATTTGCAGGTATGGTAGTTTTTTTTCCTAAGAGCAAGAGGAATATTTCCCTGGAAAAGGCTGCTGAGATAATGGCTGCACTTTCCGATAATGTCAAGACCTGCGCGGTGACAGTTTCACCAAGTAAAGAGCAGGTGCGGCAGATAAATGATGCGGGTTTTGACTATATCCAGATACACGGCAAACTTGATGATGAAGCCTACAGTGCCGCAGAATTGCCGATAATAAAGGCTTTTAATGTCACGGATATAGCTGAACTTGACAGATATAAGTCTTCTGAAAAGGTGTGTGGCTATGTTTTTGATGCGGCTGAGTATGGCAGCGGTAAGTCATTTGACTGGAGTCTGCTTGACAGCATCGAACGTGACGGCAGAATGTTTATTCTGGCGGGCGGATTATCGCCCGAAAATGTTTCGGAAGCTGTCAGACGTGTACATCCTGACTGTGTCGATGTGTCATCGGGAGTCGAAAATGACAGTGGTTCCGGAAAGAACAGGCAAAAAATTTTTAGCTTTGTAGAAAATGCACGAAGCGTGTGATTTTGTTTTGTGATATGTTAATAATATGTTTCTGACAAATATAAATATATTGCAATCATCAAAATCTTAAATAAAACTTGGAATTTATCACAAATCATATTGACATTTTGAATTAAATATTGTATAATATATAAGAGCGATGAAAACGGTACCATCTGTAGTGTACTATCGCATTGTAGATGGGGAAAGACCGTAATTTGCATGGAAGGATTGATTGTTTTGGCTAAGAAGCAGGAAAGCACTAACGAAAAGATCGTCCGCTTGTATAAAGAGGGCTATTCTTTTGACGAGATCTCCAGAACTATGGAGATACCAAAGGGTAATGTAATAGGCATAGTTGAGAAGTATTTCCCTGATTATCAGACTTATGTTCAGCCGCAGATAGATCATTCTGCGATCGAAGCAAAGACTGATAAAGGCAGCAAGAGCAAGTTTCACGGCGTATCGTTCCTGAAAAGGGGCGGTAAGGATAAGGAAGAGCATGCTGATATCACTGTCAATCTCGAAATGGGCGAAGACGGTTTCCTTGACAGGACTTCGATAGGCATCGCCAAGATGCTGAAAAACGGCAGAAGTGACGGCGATACTGCTGAGTTTTTCAATAAGACAAAAGCCGATATACAGGCAGTTCGTGAGGTAATGGATGAGCATTTCAGAAGAGTTGAGGCTAACAAGAAGCCTGAGCCTGCAAAGGCTTCCTCCTCTGATGACAATAAGTTCAGCAACTTTGCAACGGGTCTTGAAGATGAGGCGCCCAAGCCGTCAAGACCAAAGTATACTCCGCCTACATATTCCAAGCGTGATGACCCTAAGCCTGTTTCGGCATCATATGGTCTGGCTGATAATAAGCCCGCTTTTGAAGCTCCTGTTGAAGAAGAAAAGCCTGTCGAGCCTGAGGTGACCGAAGCGGCGGCTGAGAACACCGAGGTCATCGATGAGGCAGAACTGCTGAGAAAGGCAGTGGAAGAAGCTAATCTTCCGCCTATAATCGAAAGGGCAGAAGAAGAGCATAGGGTCAGCCTGTTATCAGATGATAATGAAAGCGGCGCTTCTGTACCCGCATCAGAGCATAAGGTCAGCCTGCTGGATGATGATGTTCCTGCGCCTGCCGCAGAAGAAGCTGTTACCGAACTGACCGACATGTCAGATGAAGATTCCGATACCTCTGATGTATCGGAAACCGATGAGATGCCTGAGATAGACGAGATACCTGAGATACCGTCCATCGAGCCTGTTAGCGGCGAGGCTCTTGAGAAAGAGCTTGTAAAGGCACCGGAACCAGTTGAAGATATCCCTGAGATCGGATATGAAAATACAATCGAGGAAAATAATTCCGAGAATAAGAAGGAGGTTTATCCGGGCATGAGCGCTTTGGAGAAAATGAAGCAGTTTGCACAGGAGCAAATTGCACTTAATAACAAGAAGATCGAGGAACTGAAGTCTAAGAAGACTGACGCTGAGAACGATGCGTTTGACTGCAATACAAAGGTCGAGGCTATGAAGAAAGAGATCGAAGATATGCAGGCTAAACTGCTGATCCTGATCGATGAGAAGGACAAGGCAGGCAAGGTCGTAAGCGATATCAATGATGAGATCGATGCGATCAACAAGGAGAATGCTGATTACGGCACATACCTGTAAATTATTGTCTTTAAACTCCGTCCTTTGTGGGCGGAGTTTTTTGTGTGAGGTGGTAGTATGCTTTTTACCGATCCGTTGTACAAGTATATCATTGACCTTGTTATGCCCAACAGCTGCCCGTTTTGCGGCAAGCTGTTGATCTGGGACAGACTGCTGTGTGATGATTGTGAAGCGGATATGCCCGAAAAATTTCGAGAAGAACTGAAAATCGGTAATGTTGACGGGGCAGTAGGGGCATTTTATTACGAGGATAAAATAATCGGTCAGATATATAGTCTTAAGCGCGGCGGAAATGTAAATAATTTTGCTGAACTAAGTTCCCGTATAATAGCCGAACGACTGACCGAACAGGGCATTTCCGACAAGATAGATATTGTCACAGCAGTGCCGATGTATCTGGGCAAAAAGCTGACACGCGGAAGAAATCAGGCTGAACTGCTGGCAAGTTTTGTCGCTGATGCCATCAGTAAACGAACAGACTTCTCACTGCTTGCACGAAGAAAGGATACTACCGAACAGCATAAACTTGAAAAAGCAGAGCGTCTAAAGCACGCCGAAGAGGTTTACGCCATGAACCGAAAGCACACTGATATAAGCGGGAAGACCGTCTTAATATGTGATGATGTCATTACTACAGGTGCGACTATAGGCGTATGTGCTAAGGTACTTAAAACCGCAGGCGCCGCAGAAGTCTATGCTTGCAGCGCTGCTGTTTCCGTTATAGATAAAAAGTGAGCGCGTATTATAGCGATCCGCCTTAAAATTCAGACAAAATCCAGTCACAAAACCCATAAATCCCAGCTTTTGCGACTGGATTTTGTGAATTTAAAAAGTTGGATTGCTATAGTATTGACTTTACACTTTTGAAATTATTTTGAAATATAAATCGTTCATAATTGTGTATGTAATTATTCTTTATTTAAATCGAAAACTATCACGTGATAATATTGACCCTCAGAAAAAAGCGTGATATAATTTAAAGGTGATCAGATCTACTGTGTATATATCATCACACAGTGTCGTCATATTCAGATCCCTCGTGCATCAATGCCATTAAGCCAACATTCAAAATATATTTCGCATTCGTTCACAAAATATCTATTGACAAATCTCCGAAAATCTGCGGTTTCATTGCCCACAGGGCAATGA
>Ga0129310_1001874_pt1 | contig 17080 bp, 12 predicted proteins | sample Go1ome_2_FD_94433 | JGI IMG/M metagenome (GOLD analysis project Ga0129310, IMG submission 94433) | Western lowland gorrila individual fecal microbial communities from Wisconsin, USA - Go1022A metagenome | ecosystem: Host-associated > Mammals > Digestive system > Large intestine > Fecal | place...
ATCCCTGATTCACTTTATGATATACCATCTTTTTTACGAAATCATTTTTATCATATCCAGCCATAAGCTTGCATGTTGCAATCCTTGAAGAATATACATATTCTGTTATTTCATTTGGATAGAGCTTATCATAAATTTTCTTTACAATTTCGCCGTCTCTAGCTAAAAAAAGAACCTTGTCAAGTCCATGGCTAATACTAAATTCATGAATAAAGTTACAATACCCAAGAATGAATAATCCGCCGTATATATATCCGTATTCAAAATATCTTCCATAAGACTCAAATCCATTATTTAATCTGTTATTAACAATACCCCTATATGCACCACCGATAATAGGCGACATATCATGCGCCCTAAAAAGCACACTGCTTTTATTCGGATTTAAAATAGGATATACTGAAAAGCCAGCACCTCTCGCTCTTTTATTATCAGAATGTTCATTATCGCCTATATGTATATAACTTAAATTTGCGCCAAGCTCTTTTTTTACATATTCAAACAATTCTCCAGAACCTTTGTTAAGATTAACCTCGCAGCTTAAAAACAATTGTTCCTTTTCATAACCACACTTTTGAAGTATCTGTAACAATACATCCCCTGGAAGATACATGTCTGAGATATAAATAATTTTCTTTCCTAAAGCTTTAAGTCTTTTATATACCATAAGCATTCCAGAATTTGCGTAACATGCTTCCAACTCATAACGAATTTCTGTTTCAATTCCTATGGCACTATCTAACCCAGTTCTAGAAGCCACCTCTTCCCATATGTCTTTTAACGAAACTTCAAAGGAACCTTCTTCTTTATACTTTTTCCATCGTACAGCATCCTCTGCCTCTGTTCGGACGCGTACAAAATCCATATATTCAAGCTCTATGCCAATCAAATAAAACAAATCTGTTGGATGTGAGAACGGTCTATAAATCAATGTATCAAATATGTCAAAGGAAACCACATCATACCGCTGTAATTCTTTTACCATTTCATTTTCTTCAATTCTCTTGTTTGATTCAGATTTTTTGACATTTAGACGCTTTTCTTCATATATAGGGGTGCTTATCGCTTTACCAAAAAACTTACAGAAAAGAAAGGTGTATGCAAAATTCATAAGCAGCAAATAAAACCATGATACTATTCGACCAGCAAATCCGGCATTGTCATGAAATCTATGATAACGCTGACTAATTCCAATATGACGATTTACCAATATCTGATAAAGTTTCATTCGCATAAATGTTTCCTCCCTTCTCTTAAAATCCCTTACGTTTCTGTATTACCCATATCCTGATAAGCCTTGCACACTTTATTGGGTTCTCCATACATTTTAAGGACTCCCTTTTCAATCCATGCAACTCTTGAACAATTATCAAGTATTGTTTGCATGCTATGAGAAACTAATAACACAGTTGATCCACCATGAATCATTTCCTTTACTCTTGCAAGTGATTTCTTCCTAAAGAATTCATCACCAACGCTAAGCACTTCATCAAGAATAAGAATTTCCGGTGCATCTCCGATTGTAGCTATTGCAAAACCAAGTCTTGATACCATACCAGAAGAAAAATTCTTAACCTTTTCTTCCATAAAGTCCTCTAACTCTGCAAAAGCGACAATATCATCATATACGGAATCAATAAATTCTTTGGAATAACCGATGATTGCACCATTAAGATATACATTTTCTTTTGCAGTAAGTTCCATATCAAAGCCTGTTCCAAGCGTAAGTAATTGTACTTTTGACTTGTCTACAATAACCTTTCCTCCTGTAGGTTTTAATGCTCCCGAAACTATTTTTAATAATGTAGATTTACCAGAACCATTTGTTCCAATTATTCCTACAACCTCACCCTTATAGATATCAATGCTAACATGATTCAATGCATAAAATTCTCTATATGTAATCTTGCCTTTTAATTTCTGAATGATAAATTCTTTAAGCCCTGACACATTCTGCGTCGCAACTCTGAATAACATGCTTACATCATCTATAGCTATAACTGGCTCTTCATATTCGTCATCAAAATCATCATCAAAATCATCACATATAAACTCTATTCCATACAGTTTAAAATCTTCGTCTTCTTCCAGAGGTCTTTCTTCCAAAGATCTATCTTTCAATGAAATATCTACTGGTTTATTCCTTGGCTTAATCTCCTGTATATTAGGAACAGACGTCTTGCCACTACCACTCCTTGTTGATTTTCTTCTTTTCCTACCTTTTTTCCTTTTCCTTCTTTTTCGCTTCTTCTTTTCTGTATAAAAGGATAGAATAAGTAATACAACCAGCAGCGCTAATGAAATAATTAATAATATAATTAAAATTTGAAGAATATTAAGCCTTATTTTTCCATTAAACAGGGATAATAAAAAATCGCCATCGTCTATAGGACCATCCTCTATCTGTACGGCTCCATTTTCATTCATTGAATTTTCACTAAAGTCTGCCTTTTCATCTGATGCTACTTCGTAGTTTGTACTATCCGGAAGTTTTTCTTCTGTTACATTTTCTTCCTCCATAATTACATTGAGCTTGTATATGTTTCGAGAGCTTCCACTTCCTTCTGCCTCGATATAAACCATATTATTTCCAACAGATAGATTGTCAGAAAGGACTTCTGTTGTTACACCATTTCTACCGATTGCATCAATATCAAGCTGTTCTGTATATGGAATCTTTATGTCATAATTAAATACATTTGAATCAAATTCTTCTAATTCAACTCCATTAATCTTTATTGATGAAAGTAATGCTTCTGGATTATGCGTCAAATTAATCGGTGCACTAGGTAAAACAGAAACATTTATTCTTTCGGAATTAGAAGTATTGATATTCGCACTTGCCACCTCAATATTTGTTTCTCCACCAGCTATGGCACGAAATGATATTAAGTATTTTTTATAATCGCCATTCAGATTTCCTCTTAATATTACAGTGCCCTCTCCACCTGCTTCGGCACCACTAACATAAGTAATGTAATTTTCATCATACGATAAAACTACTTCATAATTCCCTATATTCTCATCAGCTTCTATATATACACCTATCAGAAACGATTCATCATATCTGTGTTCGTATTGCTCTGAACCAAAGTGCAGATTCACACTAGCAGCATGTACTGCTTCAGTAAACAAACCACAGAATGGAAGTAATATCGCCATCAAGGTGACTATCGCCCATTTAGTTCTTTTTTTCATCTGTTCATCTTTCCTACAATTTCTGCATTATTTTATTTTCGTTGGCACTAAACACGAAAAGGCCTAATAACAACATACCTACTGCCCAACAAATCATCTTTATCCACAAGATGGTATCAGGCCATTGACCATACATTACCCCGCCACGCATAGCTCTGATATAACAATATACTGGGTTGGCATTTACTATCATCTGCATTTGCGGATTTAAGTTCTCTACTGGATAAAAAAGTGCACTCATATACATCCAAAGTGTTAATATAATAGAATAAAAATACTTAATATCCGCAAAAAACACATAAACAATAGACAGTATGTATCCTATTCCAATCGAAAACAAAAGTACCAATACTATAACTACCGGTACAATAATCATCGTTATAGAAGGCTTAATCCGGAATAACATTAACATACAAATGTAAGCGACCAAAGAATATCCCAAATTAACTAAAGCTGTATATATTCTTGATAATGGAAATATCTGCTTTGGTAATTTAACCTTTGTAAGAAGAGATTTATTATCTACCAGTGCATCCATTGCTGAATTCGTAGCTCCCGTAAACATTTGCCACAAAATCTGTCCCGTCAATAGGTATATGGGAAAGTTCTCAATACTTCTTTTAAACATTGTAGAAAATATCATTGAAAGAACAGCCATAGTAAGTAATGGATTTAAGACACTCCACAATATACCAAGATAAGAACGCGCATATTTTCTTTTTATTTCTCTTCCAGTAAGTTCTCTAAGTACAAAAAAATACTGTTTTATATTCATTACATCAACCTCTATTCATTAAACACTTACGTATGTAGATTAATCTTTTGTACCATCTACAATGCCACAAGTGATAATTAACATTCTTACCGCATCTTACAATGCTGCCTTCAAGCCAAGCACTATCCTTTAATTTTTCTGTGCTATGCCCACTCATAATCAATGCCCTTTTTATGGCATGTGTATTTCGCACCTCAGAAACAGTCAATGGGACTGCAATTTCCTGAAGACTATTCTGATTAACATCGTCAGAAAACCAATAACTCCCTATACACTCTGCCTCTTCCTTACTAGGATGAGACATAATTCTCTGTAGTTCCTTTGTACACTCGTCATTACTGGCATGTCCTATTCTATCTAAGTATTCTGAATCATCTAACAAAATACTAAGCATTTCTATATTAGATTTTATACGTTCACTATTAGGATTATCTGTAGTTTCCTTTTGGGGAATAACACGATATTCCTCTCTAACATATCCACAAGTCATCCCATCACAAGCGGAAAATATAGCTTCGTATAAACAATTATTGAAACAAACCTTCTTCTCTATATCTTTGTATGGAGAAAAAAAGAATGAATGATACTTTGTGTTTTCTACATTCTTGGGTAGTTCATAAAGGCCAAAATAATATCCTTCTACCTTCTTTTCAGTTAGTCTTTCTAAGGTCTTTTGCATACTACCTACCCAGCCACTATCGACAATTATTATTTTGTCATTTTCAAGCAGACCCTCTTGCTTAAAATAATCATAGGCTAAATCATATGCTTTGATTGAATGATTTCGAATCATACGAAATAATTCATCGTTATCTCTAAAAATTGCTTTATATCCAACCGCCTCAGAATAGCTAAGTGTCATATCGAGTACATCTGCACATCCTTTTTCATTCGCGATTTTTTCTATTTCTTCAGGCAAAAGTCCTCCACGTGACAGTATTTTTCTTAATGTCACATGTACCCCACCTAAACATATTTTGTCTAATATTTCCTCGTTGCTAAGCATATGGTATTCCGCCATTCGCCATGCAAATCTGGAACCTTCAAGATACCTGCATTCGATATTCAATCCATTTATCTCAACCAGCTTTTGGGCTGTAATAAAACTCATATAAGCATCCCTTGCAAGGAAATATAGTCTATTAATCCCCTTGGCTTGGGTTTCTTTCAAAACCCATTTTGTAAAGGTAATCAATGTAGGAGCGAAGCTCTCTTTGAATATCTGCTGTTCCTTCGTCACTATTCTCACACTCCTTTATCCTGCGTTTCTTATACCATGCTATCATTGGATAAGGAATGAGTCCTGACAGAACTGGTCTAAGCGTATATATAATACATTTAGTTGTAGGAAGCTTCATCCTAGGAAAATTCTTCAAGCGAATTCTTGCTTCTCTGATACGATTTTTCAAAGTTCTCTTTTTATAAGCATCTAATCCCTGTCTATAAAACAGCAATTCCTTCTGCAAATTGTATCCGTTAATACCCTGTTGATATAAACGCATAAATAATTCGTAATCTTCACATCTCAATGTAGCCTTTGAAACCTTATACGCATCATACTTATCCAAAATCTCTTTTCTAAACATAACTGATGGATGTATATATGGCGAAAATGGAAGGAAATTATATTGATTTGGACATTCTGCCATAAGCATTCTCCCCCATATATCTCCCTTAGAAAACACATACGCATTACTTCCAACCCATCCCCACTGTGGATTAGCCTCAAGAAATTCGTACTCTGTCTGTAATCTTGTTGGAACAGATATATCATCTGCATCCATCCTGGCTATATATTTGCCCCTTGCAATATCAATACAGCGGTTAAGCGAAAATGCAAGCCCGTTATTACTTTCCTCTCTAATAATCCGGATTCTCTTATCAGCATTTGCCGCCTGTTGTAAAAAAGCGGCAGGTTCTTCATCACTGCCATCATCATAAATTATGAATTCATAATTTTTAAATGTTTGCTTTCGGATAGAGTTAATGGCGCATACCAACTGTTTTTTATGATACTGATTATAAACACCCATAATGACAGAAATTTCCGGCACTTCAGTTATAGAATCCATGAAATCATTAGTACCCATGTTGCGCCTCCACCTTCTCCATTATTTCTTCCATAGCTTTTCGTGTTTTTTCCTTTGTAAAGTCACACGAAATTTCTATACTCTTCTGGACCATATGTTTACGCAATACATCATCTTCGTATAATTGCTTCATGGCATTAGCAAAAGCTTCTATATTATATGCATCACAAACTATCGCATTATCTTTAGCATACTCTCTGCTTCCTCGATTATCAGATACTATCAATGGCAATCCACAAGCCATAGCTTCTATAGCCGCCATTCCCATACCTTCCCTCTTTGATGGAAACATAAATATATCAGCCATCTTATAATAATTCTCTATCTGCGTCTGATACCCTGTTAATACCACTCTGTCACCAAGCCCTAATTCGTCAATCAAACTCTGTAATTGCTGATGTTTGTATCCTTCACCGCATATGTATAATCTGCTTTTGTAGATATTGGCTTTAGCAAAAGCTTTTATGATAGTCTCATGATTCTTGTTATCATTTAGTTCTCCCACTGACAAAAAAATAAATGCATCAGTTTCTATACTATATCTTTCCCTCAATAAATCTTTTTGTGAAATATCATAGTAGAATCTTTCTGCATCAATTCCTGTACTTGGTATTCTGCTTACAAATCCATATTTCTTTAATTTAAATAAATTTGCTTGATTCTCATCTTCATGATTTATTGTGATTAATACATCCGTTTTTCTTGCAAGACACTTCTCAACCGGATAATATAGCATCCAATTCTGCAATGGTGCCCCTTTGTAGAAATGAAATCCATGTGCTGTATATATAGTAAGCAACCTCTTATTGGAAAAAACTAATAGCCTACCAAGTACCCCGCCCATAGGATTATGCAGATATGTCATATCAATCGAACACTCTTTTACTATTTTTTTTAAATGCATAAGTGCAATCATATTCGATCTTATACCCAGTGGGCTCTTTTTTATTGGAATCTGAAAACATTTAATTCCAATAGCTTCTAATTCTTTTTTATTACATTCGTAGATAGGATTGTCAAAGTTTGTGGCATAATGTACATTATGCCCCCTCTCCATAAGCATATGTACATCCTGCATCAAAAACTTTGGAAGGAATCCTCCTACCACAGTTATGATTAGTACATTCATTTTTCTACTTCTACTCCCTTTGAGCTTTGTTTATCAAAAATCACTCCTATGGTTTGAAATATAATCTTTATATCCAACCATAGCGACCAGTGATCTATGTAATACATATCCATCTCAAGTTTTTCCTTCGATGGTGTACCATAGGTTCCATGTACTTGCGCATATCCAGTCAGACCTGCCTTAACCTGCAGTCGCTCGGCAAATTCTGGAAGTTCTTTCTCAATCTCTGATGCTATATGTGGTCGCTCAGGTCTAGGTCCAACTAATGACATGTCACCTTTTATAATATTGATTAGCTGCGGGAGCTCATCTATTCTGAATCTTCTTATAAACTTTCCCACTTTGGTAACTCTTGGATCCTGCTCAAGTGTTAATCCATAATCTTCCTCGTTTCCTGCTGTCATACTCTGGAACTTATATAAATTAAATTCTTTTCTATCCTTCGTAAGACGCTTTTGAATGAAAATAGGATATTGATGATCTACCAGTAGGATTAGTGCCACTACTATCAAGCATAAAGGGAAAGATAGTATCAACAAGAAAGAAGCTCCTAAAATATCAATCCCACGCTTTAATGATTGTTTGAACATTTATATAAAACCTACTTTCCGATATCTCAATTTTGAATGATGGCTACTACACCCCTATTCCATTTTTCTTCCTATTAAGGAGGTCTTACACATATTCATTCACAACTAGCACATCACTCCAAAATCAAAAAAATCACTATATATTTTTTATATATTCAGCTGCTTCCATTAGTGATTTGCCATATTTATTATCTATATTTACATAATCGTAAAACAAATTGTACTTAAGCATTTGCGCAATATGAACATAAAATCTTTCCTTCTGATGTTTCGTGTATCCCTCGTTTATTGCTTCCTTTATCTTCTTCTCTATTTCTCCTTTCTTAAACGCTTCATAGGCACACTCCTTACCTTTTAATTGTGTGTAACCTAACATAACTGTAGCCTTTTCTCTTATGAGAGAAATATATGATACCTGTGATAAAATTGTGACAACCACATCTGCAACATCAATTATGTCGTTAATATCTACCTGATTAACAAGAATGACATTCCCTGGCATTTTTTCTGTCAAATTATCGTGTCTAAAGAATGATGGATGTGGTTTATATATTAAATTCCACCCATTTTCTTCTGCTAAAGATGATAAATATGTAACAACTTCATTACTAGAACGAGCATATGGTGAATGATATTTTTTTGTTTCAGTATTATACGGAACTAACCCTGATTCATAATCATTTACTCCAGCATATAGTACTGTTGGACGATTAGGATCTAACTTATTCTGTACTTTTTCTAACTCACTTGATATAGGTTGTATATTCCTATTTATCCTATTCTCATATACATACTTAATTATCTGCTTGCTAGCCTGAATATCATCATTATTAACTTCTAGTGCCTTAAACTCATCAATACATTGCGCAGGAAAACTTTTTCCCATCTGCCCCATTGATTCTATTGAAAGAGTCCCTGGAACCGAACCAAATTCCAAAAAACAAACCGGTATCTTATATTCATTTAGAACATGCTTTACAATATGATGATAGGCAAAAAATTCATTCCACAAGATAACTCTTTTAATATTTATTCGACTAACAACACTTCTGATATATTTATCCATATAATACACAGACAAACACGCATATGCCTCTTCCATATCTTTATGACGTTTCACAAGATTAGTAAATGCCTCATACAAATACCTTGTTTTTCTTACATGAAACTTAATATAAAATGGACATTTTACATTCGTTCCAACCTTATATTCATCTTTTAAGATGAATTTAGGTACCATTTCACTATCAAAACTCACCTTGTCTTTGGTTCCATTAGGGTTTGCCTCTGACAAAAGAAAAAAAACTGAGTCATCTATTTTTTTTGATAATAAATTTAAATAATTACATACACCCTTATCAAAACTTGCCATTGCACCTGCAATTAATGTTACATTCTTGTCATTCTTATACTCAAAATTAAACTTAAATATATCATCGATCCTTTGTTTATTATTTTTTTTACCGAACGGATCTCTTAAAAATCTTTTTATTTTTATGGCCTGTTGAATGATCCCTAACTTCTCACAAATCTTTATTGCTACAAGATGAATTTTACTAATCTGCATCACTTTCGGTATCTGTTCATCGCCTTTAGGGTTAATCATATTATTTGTTTCTTGTATTGGAATTATCTTTTCTACTGAAATAGGCGTAGCCTCTTGGATAACAGCTTTTTTCTCAGCCGGTTGTGGTATTGCAGACTTTTTCTGTTCACACTCAAATCCAAACGACTTAAACCATTCACCGTAAATATCATTCTTTTTATTAGATATAAATCCACTATCCTCAAATGACAATTTAGCTATCAGTTTTGCATCAATTACATTAGGATTAGATAGGAACTCAACTAACATATCAAAGTATAAATAACGGTCGAAATTTAGCATAGAAAAATAGTTTCCCAAGCATCTGACAGCATAATCTACAAATTCTAAAACACCATCTTGCATCAACTGTAAAGAGTTATCGATGCCTTTAAAATCTGATTTTTCTATAAAAAATCCTCCATTCTTAATTTTGATATTTATCGCTGTACCCTCTTGCTTTGAAATTATATACTCAGTTAATGGATGAAGTATCTTTAATTTCCCAACAGTCTCTATGCTATAGCCCAAAAAAGAACTAATATTGTTACAAATTTTCTTGTCTATAGTTAAATTAGAACTTTCAAATAATTGGAATGAGTATGTATCTATGCCAAAGTATTTTTTATAAAACTCCCCCACACTTCCTTGATATCCCACATCCACAATGCCAACTCTTTCTGCATTTCCAATTTTTTTTATGCAATAATCAGAAATGATATTAATATCATCTTTAGTTGAATCAATAAAATACTCATTCAATTTAGGAAGTATCTTGAAATAATGCATCTCATTTCCTAACTGTGAATATATATTTTCGTATCCCAATTCGCAAAACAACATCCATATTTGATTAACCTTTTCTTTATCCGTTACCAATAATCTGTTATTAATAAAATCTAAAATTGTTGTTTGACTCGGAACTGGGTATTTCCTCATTGAAGATAATAATCCATATTTTTCCTGAGAATAATACTTATACCGCACACTCCTTGATAAATATAAATCTTCATAAACTGGGATTTTTAAATAGCCCTTGATAATTGTGAAAATTTTCTCGAAAATATATCCATCCCTATAAGCTAATAATAATTTATCAATCTTTTTTGTTTCAATTTCTTTCAATAACCATAAAGTATAAGACAGAAGAATTGGTCCGTAGAGAACGGCTCCTAAATTTTTATAATCTCCAGCCGATATTGTATCCGAATTGTATGGTCTATACGGATCATCAAATAAATAATTAGCTAATATGCCTACCAAAAAAGAATCGTCTTTCCCTTCTGAGAAGCGATACAAAGACTTCATGTATCTTTTTGAATTTAAAATACCCGATGGTTTTGGTAAATGATACGATTTCATTCCCATTTTAGCCGGAATCTCAACATCCGCTCTATAATTATCACCTAGATGAGCTATGTTCTTTGCTTCTATGCCTTTTTCTGAATAATCGGAAATAATTTTTTCAAATAACCTACCACTGCCCTTTGCTAAGCGCTCTTCGCAAGAGACATATAATCTTTCATATCCATCAATTCCATTTTTGGATAAAATTTCTTCTAAAACACTCCTAGGCAAATACATGTCGGATGTAATAATTACAATCTTCCCCATCTTCAATAATTCACTATACATATGCTTAATTGTTTCCTTTGGATAAAGAAGATTTCTTTCTGTTTCTATCTCAATTTTCTTGATCTCTTCCGCTTCATCTTTTGAAAATCCGCCGATTTCAGATAGAACTTTATATATCTCATCTATGGTTATATCATCGTAGTAATACGGTTTTATTTTTCTTGCATATGCTTCTGCTTTTTTTCTTAATTCTGCAAATCCTGTGTTTCCCCCAATCTTACGCTCAACAAGATAAAAAACATCCGTAGGTATTAAACATGGTCTAACTAAAAGAGTATCAAAAATATCAAAACTAACCATCTTAACTTCTTCGTTCTTCAGCTCCTCAAAAATATCATTTAACTTTTTGCTGTATTCAATATTCTTCATCTTCCTTCCAATCTCCTCCGAATTCACAAATATATGCATCTACATAATGCAAAACAAACTTTCTCCAATCATAAATTTTCATCTGCCATCGGTAAAACAGTATTTGATATAATCTCGAACATATCCTGAAATATCTGTTTTATCTTTTTTAAAGGCACTATGCCAGCAAAATTCTTCTTGCACAAACTTCAAGCGCAGTCCCTTGTTAACAGATGGGTAAATCGGCAAAATTCGCCCATTATTCTCCCAACTCTTTTCATAATTCCAATCGTTTATACTATATCCAAGTATTTGTAAGGCTCTTTCAAGTACAATTGCCAATAGCTTATTTGTTGGATGATTAGGTGTATAAAACAAACGTTCTTCCGTATACCTTTCGGTAATAACATCACTAATAATCACATCACATTCCTGTTCTCTCAATTTCAACTCATTGATGCTTTCTATATGAATCTTCTGCAGTTCATCGGCTGAATAAAATGACTCATCTAATATTTCTTGTATTATTTCCTCAGCACATTTTTTTTCTTCCAAATACATTTTTTCTATATTTACGTCGCCATATGGCATTATTCCATTTGCATATTGGTCCTGCATTTTGTTGTACCGATTAACCATATATTGCGGAAAATAACCGCAATAATACACATTTGGAATGCTGACGCATATACAATCTCTCCTTACTCCGCTCATTAATTGAACCGTAGATAACATAGATGAAAATTTATTATTTTCTCTCACAATTTGATATATCAACATATCTATTGATTTTAACAAGCCTACATTTATGCCCTCTTTTCGTTCTTCACCCTCTAAACTTTGAACAGGAGGTATACTCAGAATGATAAAAGATTTCAAAAACTCATTTGAACCAGCTAATAAAGTGTTGAGTGACATCACTTGACAATTTCCATATATCATCACTAATTTTTTATGCGTCACTTTTTTAACCAAATTAATCATTATCTCCATCGAAATGCCTAGCATTCTTGAAATCTTCTTTAATGCATTATAGTTAACCATACATCTATATGGCTCCCAAATAAAAAAGAACCAAAATGGAATCATATCCACACATATATCTAATTTTTCACAAGACACATTGACCTTGATTTTTTTACAATTAGTATTTAGACCAACCAAAGATTCTAAACAAGGCAATTTTCGTACACCCACTTGTTCTATAAAGAACTCACTAAAATAGTAATTAGTTGCTACCATTTGTTTTTCAATCGATTCAATATTTATCCTTTCCATTGGACATATTATCTCTTTAATTGTGCAATTTTCTTTTATAGCTAATACTCTTACAATATTTCCTTCAATCTGTTTGTTAAGTTTTAAGTCAACTTTCCACCCAGAACGAGCGTCGCCAAAATCTTTATTATTATTTAATACATCTATTCTCAACTGATGTAATATAGCATTTCCAAGGAACTCATTTTGTTCACTATATATTTCTATCCGATCACACAAATAACTTGGTAAGAACCATCCATACAAATATAGTCTTTTTGTGAATTGATTAAATAATGCCTTATTAGTTGATACCCCCCCCCCGCTAATACTTCGATATTTGCTTTACCATCATAAATTAAATATTTGTAATCCTCTTCATTCTTGATAATTTTTAAGTCTGCTGCATAGAAATCAAAACTTAATCTCCCTATTTTTATACCTGTTAAATTAATTCTTTTCTCCACTTCATTTAGTAACTGTTCATCTACATTACTTAAATTAAGCCCACTTAATATATTAGGTTCATAGTTCCACCATTTTAACTGAACTAATTTGTTGACAATATTTTCGGGAAATCTGTATCTAATGATACGTGCTGGTACCCCGCCAACGATTGCATATGGTGGAACGTCTTTTGTGACAATTGCTCCTGCAGCAATTATCGCTCCATCTCCAACTTTTACACCAGACATAATCATTGCATGTGCACCAATCCAAACGTCATTGCCTATCTCAACTAACGATTTTCGTTTAAATCCACAATTTGTACTTCCCCAATCATACTCAGCATTTGTCCAATCCCAATTCCTTTCCCCATAGAAAAAATCACTAATAGATAAATTAGTCACAGGTTGCTCTATAGGACCTATATGAACTCCCGGAGCAATGGCGCAATAACTGCCAATACTCTTGCAATTACGAATAGATACATCTTCATTAATAAAGCTATACCCACCTATCTCTTCACAATCTATTCTCACATTTTTTGCGATTTTTATATACGCATGCAATCTAACTGTCCTTTTCTTGTCATATCCAATGTCGCAATTTGACCCAATAATCAAGGCTCTGTCACCATTCAAATCAAAAAAAATATTTGTATCTTTCAATATCATTCACTTTCCTCCTAAACCCTCTTATTCGAATATAAGTAATAATATATACTTAAGAAAACACTCTTTTAATCTCATTAACAGTCTCAACCAACCTAATATCATGGTTATTATGGGATTCACAAGAAAAGCCAAACCCGTAGCACACACCAAGAAAATCTATTCCTATGTCTGTAGCGCCATTATAATCCTGCAAAGTATCTCCAATCATACACGCATAGTCGCCATCTTCTATCCTCATGTTTTTTAAACAATTGCAAATAACATCCGGTTTCTTCAAAGTATTTCCAAAATCTGTACCTTGAACCTCATTAAAATAAGAAAGCAAATTGAATTTTTCCAAAAGCGGATTTACATAGTCATATCTCTTATTGGTTGCAATACCCAAAAGATATCCTCTCGCTTTTAGATAACTCAATACCTCTGGTATATCTTCGTATACAGTTGCTTGAAATAAAAATTTTGTACTATATATGTCTCTGAACAATTCTGTCGCTGATTTAACATTAGATTCATCTAAGTCATACCATTTTTTTAACGATTCATATATTGGAGGGCCTATAAAAGTATCCAAATCATTATCCTCCAATTGAGGCAAGTTCATATAATCTGCCACATAGCGTATTGAATTTTTTACACCCTCTGATGTGTTTAAGAGAGTACCATCCAAATCAAATATGATTGCTTTTTTCATTGTCATTCTCCATATACAGACTCTGTTGCAAATGTAATATCCATACATTCTCGCATTTCTGTTATTTTATCAGCCATTTGTTCATTTACGTTTCTAAGTCTTTCCTCATTATTGGAATATGAAAAACTATCTACACAATAATTATCTCGCTTACCATCAAAACGGTATCCATCAAAGCCTATCAACACAACAGATTTTATACAAATCATCTTTAATAGATTAAGAAGCATAGCTGCCGAATTATCTGAAATATGCGGTCTTTTATCGAATAACGTTTCTGCACTAATGATATAATCCGCTTCACTATTCACACTCGTCACATTTGACGTAACCACTAAAATTGGTTTATTTTCCATCTTTTCAAATTCATCTATAATTATGCTATATCTTCTAGAATTACCAACAAACACAATGTCAACAGTGATATCTCTAGGAATAAAATTCACTGAAATCACCTTTGTAGATTCTCTCTTTTTAACAATTTGTGTTTTTTCTTTTCCTTCCGAGACAGAACCACCCGGAGCAAGCAAAACAACTTGATTGTTATTAATAATATTTTTTATAGACTCAATTGCTGACATATCATCGTACCATTCTCCTTGGTAATCTTGATACAATTCTGCAATATGCTCTTCATCATAGTTTAACAATTTGTCATGGCTTATCTTCTTGACGATTTCATTCATCGTCTCCACTGATAAAGTGGCTCTTTTCATCAAATATGAAATGTAATTAGGATGACAATTATTAGACGCTGCAAGAAAAAAAGGCAATGAATATCCCCACGGTGTTATCTTATAAATAGGTAGTATGCATGAATCTATTATTTCGAGAATATGATTCATATCATAATTCCTGGCATAGTTTTCATTTAAGAACATAGCAATAAGTTCTATCGGAGAATTACCTGCACTCTTCCCCATCCCATATGCTGTACCGTCAAGAATCACGTGCCTATTCTCGCAAATATGCAACATTTCAATAGTATTTGAGTATGCCAACTGAAAATTATTATGTGAATGATATCCAATTGCTATATCATGTTTTAAGTTTTGGTCCAACAACTCAAAATAATGTTGCATCTGCTCTCTATGCATTAGTCCGTATGTATCCACAATACCTATTCCATAAAGATCAACCGAATTAGCCACTGTGCAGAATTCCTCAATTTCCTCGTCACTATACGAAGTAATTGAAACAAGCTGTAGCGTCACAAGATATCCTTTAGATTTTAGTTCTTTAGCAAAATTGATAGCATTATACATATTGTTTTTCTTAAAGATAATACGAATACCATCTATTACTGTTTGCGATTTATCAGTCAAATTGTTAGAATCACAAGTCCCGTAATCTATCATTGCAAAGAATTTTGTGTTCTTTTTTTCTACATTCCCAATAACCTTATTCAAAGCATCTGTATTGGGGTAAATTGTCCTATTGACATCAAATTCACGCCTTTCATCCAAGAAACCCACTTCAAGAATATCTACTCCAGACTTTACAAAGCGATTTATCATATAATGAATTACACTATTGTCAAACTTCCAATCGTTTATATATCCACCATCTCTTAAAGTACAATCTAAAAGTTCTACTTCCATATCACTCACCTAAATCCAAATATTTTTTTTCTTGGCTATATTCATTTAATCTCGCCAAAAGAACACCCTCCGCTATTCTCCAATCCTCCTCATTATCTAAATCAGCAGATTCGTCTTTAGGTATTGTAAATGTCCCCAATTTTCCTCCAAAAACCGGACACTCTCCTGACTCTTGTAGACTAATAAATGTATCTCTTTTCCAAGCCGTAAGAGCCCAAACAATTTCTTCTATAGGTTCAAGCTGGTCGTTTGGAATTTTATCCTTGCCATCAAAATTAATTTTTTCGCCTTTATAAAATCCCTCTGTTTGGTTAGATATTACTGACATTACTGTGTCAAAATCATTTGCATCAACAAAATCCATAAATGAATTTATAGTTTCCTGCCTAAGTGTTGGCGATGTAGTATTAATCATAATCACATAATCACACTCATGTTTTTTTAGAAATTCATATACAAAATCTCTATTTGTAGCTTTATCTCCGGCTAATTCTGCAGGTCGCTCGTGAAACTGAACTCCCTTATGTGCAAACGCTTCTCCTAATTTTTTATTCTCAGTATTAATCCAAATACTATCGAATCTATTTGATGCAAGCGCAAAATCAATTGGATATTGAATAAGTGGCTTATCAAGCATATATCTTATATTTTTTTTCGGTATTCTCCTCGAACCCAATCTTGCTGGGATCATCGCTACATACGTTCTTTTCATGTTGTAAATCTCCTTCTCTTATCTAGTATTTAAATAAATATGTTTTTTGTTTAATTGCTACCAAACCATTTAACAACAAAAAAGCTACGATTCTCTCGAACCGTAGCGATATATAAACTGCTTAATATTACTCCTGCGGTCCATCTGTACTCACCAGAAAGGTGACGTACAAACATCATAACCGTCTGTACCCCCCCCCGAACATATATTTGGGGTCTATTGTTCTCGAAATGTTGTACCAAGAAATAAAAGCAATATGAATAATTTAATTAAATTCTGCATATAACAACTATTGAACCATTAAAGAATATCCTTCACCTGCTTTGTTCGTAGAATTGTATATTCTGCGAA
>Ga0129310_1001876_pt1 | contig 17065 bp, 16 predicted proteins | sample Go1ome_2_FD_94433 | JGI IMG/M metagenome (GOLD analysis project Ga0129310, IMG submission 94433) | Western lowland gorrila individual fecal microbial communities from Wisconsin, USA - Go1022A metagenome | ecosystem: Host-associated > Mammals > Digestive system > Large intestine > Fecal | place...
AAGATGCCGTGCTGGTCCCAAACGAAAGCATCGGCGGCACGATGCCCGAAGCCCTGCCCGACACGGACGCCACACTGCTGGTCTACTACCGCAGCGGCCGCCGCAGCAAGGAGGCCAGCGATAAGCTGTTGGCTCTGGGCTACCGGAACGTCTATGATTTTGGGGGCATGATTGACTGGCCCTATGACGTGGTTAAGGAGTAGGATATGGACAGTTCGTTCAATGTGGCGGTCCACGCACTGGTGTATCTGCACCATAAGGACTGCCTGCTCTCCAGCGAGGCGCTGGCGGAAAATATCTGCACCAACCCCGCCCGGGTACGGAAGGTGATGGCCGCTCTCCGTAGGGCCGGACTGGTGGACTCCCGGGAGGGGAACGTGGGCGGCTACCGCTTCTCCGGCAACCCGGATCGGATCACCCTGGGGCAGGTGGCCAAGGCGCTGGACATCCGCTTTGTAGACGCCGCCTGGCGCAGCGGCGACAGCGATATGGAATGCCTGGTGGCCTCCGGCATGGCCGATGTGATGGACGGGCTCTACGCCGAGCTGGATGAGCTTTGCCGGGAACGGCTGCAAAACGTTACGGTTGGGGACGTGGAACGGAAAATCTTTCGAGTATAAAAAACACGCCAGGTTCTCTTTCGAGAACCTGGCGTGTTTTTGCGCTTACAGCGGAAGGACGCTGACCGGCGCGCCGGGGGGGAGCGCTGGACCGGGGAGACGGTCGATCAGGCAGTTGCAGCCGGCCAGAGAGTACACCTGCCCCGAAGCGTGTCCGCCGGGGGCCGGAGTCACCGTTTCGCCAACGGAGACAGCCCGGATCAGCCGCCGGACGGAGGAGGCAGGCAGCCTGTCCGCCAGCCGAAGAAAAATACGGCGGGGCTGCGGGGAAGGCTGCCCGGCCAGGACATCCAGGGCCGGTCGGCCGATCGCCTCAAAAACGGCCAGAGCCGCAAAGGGATTGCCGGAGAGAGAAAGCACCGGACGGGCCTCCACAGAAAAAGCCATGGCGGGAGAGCCGGGCCGGACCGCAAGGCCGTGGAACAGGACGGAGCCCTTCAACAGCTCCGCCGCCTGGGGCAGGGCGTCCTCCGCCCCCACGGAGACCCCGCCGGTGGTGAGCAGAAAATCACAGGCCATCTCCGTAAAAGCGGCATGGATGCATCCGGCAATGGCGGCGGCGTCATCGCTTACGGGGGGGAGGAGGATCGGTTCCATGCCCAGGACGGCCAGCCGGGCGGCCAGCAGAGGGCCGTTGGCGTCGTAAATGCCGCCCGGGGGAAGAGCCGCGCCGGGGGATGCCAGTTCCCCGCCGGTGGAGAGCACGCCCACCCGGGGTCGGGCACAGACGGAGAGCGTCTCCACACCCTGTGCGGCCAATGCCCCCATACAGGTCCAGTCCAGCCGGGTTCCGGCGGGAAAGAGGGCCGCGCCCGCCCGCATGTCTTCTCCCTGAAAAATATAGTTCTGCCAGGGGGAGAGCGGGGCAGTGAGTACGATCATGCCGCCCTCCCGGCGGGTGTCCTCCGCCTTGACCACACAGTCCAGCCCCACGGGGATGGGGGAGCCGGTGGAGACCGGTACGGCCTGTCCCGCCAGAGCCAGACGCACCGGCTGGCCGGGAGAGGCACCGACGGTCTCGGCGGCGCGGAGGGCGTACCCGTCCAGAGGCGAACGGGGGAAGGGCGGTGTGTCCAGCCGGGCGATGACCGGCTCGGCCAGCACCCGACCGGGTGCGGCGGACAGGGAAACCTGCTCCCACCGGGACAGGGGGGAGATCAGGGCCATGAGCCGGGCCAGACCCGCCTCCAAGGAGATTTGTTCCGTGGGGTTCACCTCATTTCAGCAGCATGATGTCGCCGGGAGAGACCGAGAGGGTGACGGCCTCCGGCCCGCCCAGAGCGGCCCAGGCGTCTTTCTCCAGCTCCCAGCGGAGCCGGGCGCTGCCCTCGTACCCGCCCGGGGTGGAAAGCATGACCACGGTGGAGAACACATCCTCCACCACCCGCTCCACCCGGCAGGGGATGGGGTTGGGGCCGGGGTGGGGGGCGAGGAAGTGAGCCCGGATGCCCACGTAGGCCAAATCATCCGGCACGGGGCGACCCGCGTCCAAGATCACGCCCCAGTCCAGAGCTTCTACCCGCTGTCTTCCTGCCGGGCGGGCGCGGGAGATATTTTTGCAGCCGGAGAGGAGACAGGCGGAAAGGGTGTCCGGGGATTGGAAGAGGTCCCGGACCGGACGGAGAGGCTCAGAGCGGCCCCGGGAGAGGACGCAGGCGTTTTGGCACAGCCGATAGACTTCCCCCCGGTCGTGGGTCACCAGCACCGATGGGCCGGAAAAGTCCTTCAGCAGTTCCCCCAGCTCCAGCTCCATCTCCCAGCGCAGGTAGCCGTCCAGGGCGGAGAAGGGCTCGTCCAGCAGCAGGCAGGCCGGACGGCTGGCAAAGAGCCGGGCCAGAGCGGTGCGCTGCTGCTGTCCGCCGGAGATCTGCCGGGGGTATTTGCCCGCAATGTCGGTCAGCCGGAAGCGCTCCAGCAGCTCGTCGGCTGCCGCCTGCCGCCGGGTGCGGTCCCGGACCCCGGCGCGGATGTTCTCCGTCACCGTCATGTTGGGGAAAAGGGCGTAATTCTGAAAAAGGTAGCCCACCTGCCGCTGCTGAGGGGGAAGGTCGATCTTTTGGGCGGAGTCGTAGAGTGTGCGTCCGTCCAGCACGATGCGGCCGGCGTCGGGGGTGATGAGCCCGGCCACGCACTTGAGGGTCATGCTCTTGCCGCACCCGGAAGCCCCCAGCAGGCCGGTGATGCCATCGGAGGAGGTGAAGGACACCTGAAGGTGGAATTTCTCAAACTTCTTTTCGATCTGCACTTCCAACGCCATAATCATACCTCCGACCAGCCGCTGGGCCACTTTTCCCAGTGTTCCCGGCGCTCCAGCAGGTTGACGGCCATCAGGACCGCCAGAGAGATCGCCACGTTCACTGCCACCCAGCGGTAGGCCAGGGCGTCGTCCCCCTCCCGCCAGAGCTGGTAGACAGTGGTGGCGATGGTGGCGGTGCGGCCGGGGGTGTAGCCCGAGACCATGGAGGTGGCCCCGTATTCCCCCAGCCCCCGGGCGAAGGCCAGCACGGTGCCCGCCAGCAGGCCCTGGCGGCAGCCGGGCATCAGCACCCGCCAAAACACCCAAGCGTTGGAGCGGCCCAGTGTCCGCCCGGCGGAGAGAAGATTGGGGTCAAAGGACTCAAAAGCGCCCCGGGCTGTGCGGTACATCAGCGGAAAGGTCACTAATATGACCGCGAAGATGGCGGCCGGCCAGGTCATGGTGAGCCGGAGGTCAAAGGTGTTGAGCAGCCAGGCCCCCAGCGGAGTTTTTGGCCCCAGCAGCTTGAGCAGAAAGAAACCAACCACCGTGGGGGGGAGCACCAGAGGCAGGGTGAGCACGCAGTCCAGCGCCCCTTTGAGGCCTCTGGGCAGTTTGGCCACGTACCAGGCGGCCAGAATCCCGAGAAAAAAGACGCAGACGGTGGAGATGAGGGCGATGCGCAGGGAGTTCAAAAGGGGGAACCAGTCCATGGTGACACCGGCTTTCTTTAAAAAGTGGGAAAAGGCGGGGCGTCCGGGACGCCCCGCCTCAAACGGGTCAGTTCGCCATGGCAAAGCCCACAGACTGGAACACGGCCACGCTGTCTGCGGCGGTCAGATCGTCCAGGAAGGCCCTGGCGTCGTCGGCGTGGGTGGAGGCAGAGAGGATGGCGGCGGGGTAGACGACCTTGTTGGTGAGCAGGGCGGGGTCAGCTTCGGCCACGATCTCCAGTCCGGCGGAGTGGGCGTCGGTGGCGTAGACCACGCCGCAGTCCACGGTGCCCTCGCCGACCCAGGTGGTGACTTCCTTTACATTGGAGCCGAAGGTGATCTTGCCCTGAATGGCATCCCAAATGCCCAGAGAGGTGTACAGCTCCTCGGAGTACTGGCCCACGGGGACGTCGGAGTTGCCCAGGGCGATCATCTTCACCTTGTCGGTGTTCACATCCTCAAAGGCGCTGACCCCGGCGGGGTTGCCCTCGGGGACGGCCAGGACCACCTTGTTTTCCAGCAGGTCGATCCGGGAGGCCTCGTCGATGTACTTGCCCTCCGCCAGCGCGTTCATCTGCTTCTGGGCGGCGGAGAGGAAGAGGTCGCACGCGGCTCCCTCCTCGATCTGCTTTTGAAGGGTTCCGGAGGAGTCGAAGGTAAAGGTGAGGGTGACGTTGGGAGCCACGGCCTTGTAGTTTTCCCCGATCTGTGTAAGGGCCTCCTTCAGGGAGGCGGCGGCAAAGACGTGGAGCTCCACAGGCCCTGCGGCCGCAGCGGCGGATTCGGAGGGCGCGGGTGTGGCGGAGGGGGCGGCGCCGCCGCCGGAACAGGCGGTGAGGCCCAGACAGAGGGCCAGGGACAGGGCGGGAATGAGGTGCTTTTTCATCGTATTCTCGCCTTTTCAAACTGAAGGCGCGCCTGTTTCCGGACGCACCCATTGGCCCGCCGCCGTGGCCGGGGCTTTAGGACGGACGGGCTCGAAGATTGCGGGACTTTATATTAACGGGCGCATTCGCCCGTTGTCCCCCGAAGAATGTCCAGGCCGTGGCCCAGAGCGGGTAAGATATACTCCAGCCCCTCCCGGGCGGCCTTGGGGCTGCCGGGGAGATTGACGATGAGGGTGCCGTTTCGGAGCACCGAGGCCCCCCGGCTGAGCATGGCACGGGGCGTGATGGTCATGGAATGGGCCCGGATGGCCTCCGCGATGCCGGGGGCGTTCCGGGTGGCCACGGCCAGGGTGGCCTCCGGGGTCACGTCCCGGGGGGAGAAGCCGGTGCCGCCGGTGGTGAGCACCAGATGACACTGCCGGCCGTCGGAGAGGCGGATCAGCTCAGTCTGGATGCGGCCCTGCTCGTCGGGAAGGAGAAGTTCCTCCACCACCTCGTAGCCCGCCTCGGCGAGCAGACGGGCCAGCAGGGGCCCGCTCTCGTCGGCGCGCTCGCCCCGGGAGCCCTTGTCGCTGAGGGTCACCACCGCCGCCCGGCGGACGGCGGGGTCGGGGGGGAGAAGGGTCAGCTCGTCGCCCACATGGAGTTTCCCGCCCTGAATGACCCGGGCGAAGACCCCTTCCCGGGGCATGATGCAGTCGCCCATCACCTGATAGATGGCGCAGTGGGCGTGGCACTCCTTGCCGATCTGGGTCATCTCCAGCAGAACGCCGCCGCACTGGAAACGGGTGCCCACGGGCAGGGCCCGAAAGTCGAAGCCCTCCACCACCAGGTTTTCCCCAAACGCGCCGAAGTCCACCCGGGCCCCCCTGGCACGGAAAGCTTCCACCTTCTCGAAGGAGAGCAGAGACACCTGGCGGTGCCAGTGTCCGGCGTGGGCGTCTCCCTCGATACCCCAGTCCTCCACCAAATTCGCGGAATCGACAGGGTGCTTTTGTGTGCCCTTTTTTTCACTGATGCAGATGGCTTTGATCTTTGACATGGGATCAGACTCCGTTCTGTAAGTTGAGATGAGGGTGTGGTTCCGTTTATTTGCAATGTGATTGCATCTCTCTGAGCGAGGGGTTCGGGCGACGATTCTTTTTTCGCAGAAACGGACGGCCTTTCAGAGCATGGACGCGGAACGGGCCGTCACCTGACAGCCAAGCGGCAATGCCTGGGTCCCGCCTGTCCGGAGGCCGCGGCCTATCCCCCGATCTGAGACATGATCCGTCCCTCCGGTGCCCGGCCTTTCCCAAAGGAATGGCGGGCGGGCTTTTGAAGAACAGCCTGCCGCAGCAGTTCTTCCAGTTCGGCCTCGGACGCCCCTCCCCGCAGCGGGGCCCGGAGATCCACCCCGTCGCCGTAACATAGGCACAGCTTTAAAAATCCCTCGCTGGTCAGCCGCACCCGGTTGCAGTGCGCGCAGAACTCGTGGCTGACCGCGCTGATGAATCCGACGGCCCCCTTCAGTTCGGGGGCGATCCAGTAGCGGGCGGGGCCGTTTCCCCGCTTTTCGTCCGTAGGGGCGAGTCCGGGCCAGCGCTCTTTCAGCGCGGCCAGCAGGGCATTCTGGCCAAAGGGGGCCAGCTCGCTGCCGTGCCCCACAGGCATGAGTTCAATAAACCGCACGTCCACCGGCCGGGTCTCGGCCAGCGCGGCCAGGGCCAGCAGACCTTCCCGTCCGGTTTCGGCCAGGGGAACGGCGTTGATCTTGGTCCGCACACCGGCAGCCAGCGCGGCCTCCAGCCCGTCCAGCGCCCGGGGCAGCTCATCCCGACCGGTGAGACGGCGGTAGGCCTCCCGGTCCAACGTGTCCAGACTGATATTGACCCCATCCAGCCCCGCCGACAGAAGTCCGGGAAGCTGCTGGGCCAGCAGGACACCGTTGGTGGTGAGAGTCACCTTTCGAATACCGGGGACAGCCTTCAGCGCGGCGACCAGACCGGCGCAGCCCTTTCGGGCCAGCGGCTCTCCGCCGGTGACCTTGATGGTGTCCACCCCCAGCCGGGCGGCGGCGGCGCAGACACGCACCATCTCCTCGTAGCGAAGAATGTCCCCATGGGGCACAAAGGGAACCTCCTCGGGCATGCAGTACCGGCAGCGCAGATTGCACCGGTCGGTGATGGAAAGCCGGAGATAGTCGATTTTCCGCCCGAACCCGTCCGTCATCGGGCCTCCCCCCGGGGGACGGCGTTTTCAATGCGGCCGCTCTTGCCCCCGTCTTTCTCCCGGAGGTAGACCCCGGTGAGGGTCATGCCCCGATCCATGGCCTTGCACATGTCGTAGATGGTGAGAAGGGCGACAGTGCAGCCCGTGAGAGCCTCCATCTCCACCCCCGTCTTGCCGGTGCAGGATGCGGTGCACACCGCCTCCACCCCGGGCAGTTCCTCCAGAAGGGCAAACTCCACCGAGACCTTGGTGAGAGGCAGGGGGTGGCAGAGTGGAATGAGCTCGCTGGTGCGCTTGGTGGCCATGATCCCGGCCACCCGGGCCACCCCCAGCACGTCCCCTTTTTTGGCGGTGCCGGAGCGAATGGCCTCGAAGCAGTCCGAACTGACCAGAATGCGGCCCGCCGCGGTGGCCTGACGGACGGTATCCGCCTTTTGAGAGACGTCCACCATGATGGCGTTCCCGGCGGCGTCAAAGTGGTTGAGAGGCATCCTCACCACCCCTTTCCGAAGCCGCAGTTGGGCCAGGTGCAGGTCCCGCAGCTCAGGCACAGACCGCCGTGGCTCATGGCGGCCAGGTCCTCCGCCGTCACCGGCACGTCGGCCAGGAAGCAGGGGAGGACCAGGTCAAATACGGTGCGCCTGGCGTACATGACGCAGCCGGGCAGGCCCACCACAGGCACAGCGTCCAGATAGGACACCATCAGCATGGCTCCCGGGAGGACGGGGGAACCGTAGCTCACCACCCGCGCGCCGGTGTTTTTGATGGCCAGGGGGGTCTTGTCGTCGGGGTCCACACTCATGCCGCCGGAACAGAGAATGAGCTCGGCCCCCTGCCGCTTGAAGTCCAGGATGGCGGCAGTGATGGCGGCGGGGTCATCCCCGGGGCAGACGTGGCCCAAGACAGAGCAGCCGTACTCACCCACCTTTTCCTCCAGCACGGGGGTGAAGGTGTCGGTGATGAGCCCCTTTCGCACCTCGCTGCCGGTGGTGACAATGGCCACCTTCCTGGCCCGGAAGGGCCTGAGAGAGAGCAGGGGGATCTCCCCGGCGGCGGCGCGGGCCTCAGCCAGCTTGTCCTCCCGGATGACCAGGGGAATGATCCGGGTCCCCGCCAGCTTGTCCCCCCGTTTTACCGGGAGATGGCTGTGCCGGGTGGCAATCATGAGTCCACCCAGAGAATTGACGGCCTTCAGCCTTGGGATGTCCACCAGCAGCAGGCCGTCCTCTCCGGCGGAAACTTCGATCTTGCCCTCCTTCACCTCGGAGGGACGTAGGTTCTCTGCGTCCCCCGCGCAGATCTGATAGAGGATCCGGGCGGCCTCATCCTCATGGAGCATCCCCGGTTCCTTTTCCCAGACGTAGAGATTTTCCTTCCCCATGGACAGCAGCAGGGGGATGTCCTCCGGAGCGACGATGTGCCCCTTCCGGAAGGCGGGGCCCTTGGAGACCCCCTTGACGATGCGGGTCATGTCGTGGCAGAGCACGTGCCCCGCCGCGTCTTCGGTACGAATGAGCTTCATGGCGTTTCCTCCTTGCATTGGCCCGCCAGCCAGAGGGCCAGGGGTGTGGGGTCGTCGATAAAAAAGACGGGAATGGGGCAGGAGGCCGGGGGCGTGTCGGTGATGAGGGCGGCGCAGTTTTCCAGCGGCACCGCCGGGGCGCTGCCCGCCCGGCAGAGGGCCAGCTTTGGCCAGGGACCGTGCTTGAATCCCTCGGTGAGGATGAGATCCACGCCCGTCACCCGGGCCACTGCCTCCTCAGGGGAAAGGGCCCCTCTTTGGCGGAGGGCAAACTGAGTGTCTGAGAGGATGGCGGTCACCTCTGCCCCTGCCTGACTCAGGCGAAAGGTGTCCTTACCCTCGTGGTCCAGTTCAAAGTCGTGGGAGTCGTGCTTGACCACACCCACCGACAGGCCCAGAACCCGCAGGGCGGGAATCAGCTTTTCCAGGAAGGTGGTCTTGCCGGTGTTGGACAGAGCGACAAGAGACCACACGGGGATGGCGGGCATAGGATGCGCCTCCTTTGGGGGGATAAAAAAGTCCCTGCTTTTTGAAAAAGCAGGGACCAACTGGAGGCGCAGAAGGTCTGCGTCCCGGCGGTCTCTCCTTTTCAAGCACGGAAGGCCCCGCCGTTTCCAGCAGGACCCAGGCCGGACTGCCCTAGCGAAACGCCGTAGGCAGACAGGCTCGGAGAATCAGTATTATAAAACAGCACCCGGCGAAGCCGGATATTTTTTTCAAGATATCACCATTTGTCCCCCCTTGTCAAGCCGAAAGGACACAAATGGAACAGATAGCCTCTGCATACTCTGAAAAACATGTTAAGATATTACCCTGTATCCGTATTCGCAATGTGTGTCCATTAGGGAGTTTTATCCCAAGGGTAGAAATCTTTCTCGTGCTGCTCCCGCCACACTAAAACGAAACCCGGCGTTGCTGAGCGCCAGGCCTCGCAAGGTTCTTAACTTCCATTCTGCACAGAAATTGTAGGACTTCGAGCTTAATTCCTGCTGCACTTAGTTTGACAATTCACTTTGGGACAAATCACAAACGGGACACGCCTTTCCTTTCTGACATAATCTATACGGACAAGATAACGCATGGGAAAATACAGCTGGCACGGATAGTATGCAGGCAACAGCTAAAATTTTCTTCCATTTTCCCCGCAGGATATCCGCATACGCCCTTCCCGCCCCCGAACTCAAAAGCTCCATAAAAAATTTTTGAACTTCATATAATTATTGTTGACATCGTAAGCGTACGCTGTTACAATGCAATAAAAGAAAGCGACAACATTTTATCAGTTTCGGCTATATCTACAATAATTCAAAAATGAGTTTGTACGTCAAAAAATATTTCAGTATTTTGGGGGAAAGTATTCTGATATTTTCAGGAGGTTTTATTTAGCAAACAAAATTAAATTTTGGTGTAGCCAGCATGTAAAAAGGGGGTGCACATTTGTCAACATAGCGAGGAGATGCTGTACCGTTTGTTTGGGTAAGCAAAAAAGTTCCAGCAAAAATTTTATAGTGAGGAGAAATGAAAGATGAAAAAGAAGTTCACCGGAATTCTGGCCCTCGCGCTTGTGTTTACCATGGCTTTGACCAGTTGCGGCGGCTCGGGCGAGAAGCCCGCTGCGGACAGCGACGAGTGGAAGGGCAGCGTTGCAATGGCTTTTCCCGGCCTGATCACAGACGAGGCCTTCAACCAGTTTACTTACGAGGGCCTGATGAAGGCCGTTGAGGAGAAGGGCATCAAGAAGTATGCCTACAAAGAGAATGTCGCCCAGGACGAGCAGGTCGAGGTTCTTCGCCAGTTTGCCCAGCAGGGCTATGAGATCGTCATCGGCCAGGGCGGCCAGTTCGGCGAAGCCGTATCCATCGTCGCCGAAGAGTATCCTGATACCAAGTTTGTGTTCTCCGTGGGTGTGGATACTTACGATCTGCCCAACATGTCCGCCGCTACCGTCAGCTACAGCCACGCGGGCTTCATCGGCGGTGTGCTGGCCGGCCTGACCACCAAAACCAACAAGGTCGCCATGATCACCGGTGAGTTCTATGCCCCCCACCGCCAGATGGAAGCCAGCTTCTATGAAGGACTGAAGTACGTCAACCCCGACATTGAAGCCACCGCCATCACCACCGGCGACTGGGCCGACACTGTAAAGGCCCGTGAAGCTTCTCTGGCTCTGATCGCGCAGGGCTACGACGTCCTGTTCCCCTGCCTGGACGCCGCCGGCGCCGGTGTTGCCGCCGCCGCTCAGGACTCCAAGGATGTTTGGGTCGTCGGCGCCGTGGCCGATTACGCAAAGGATTACGGTGCGGAGGACGTGACTGCCGGCAGCGCTGTATTTGCCTGGGACTCCCTGGCCTATCTGGAGGCCACAGGCGAGGTCTGTGACGGCAAGGCCCACGTGGTCGGCATGGCCGAGGAAGGCATCCGCCCTGTAATCAACGCCAAGCTGGACGCGGATGCCCAGGCCGTCTATGATGCCGCAATCGCCGACCTGCTCGCCGGCAAGATCGACATCGACGACTAAATGCAACCTTTAATTTAAAATTCCGAGTTGGCCATGTAAAGGGTTGGCTTGCCGGGGACTGCGGGGAAACAATCACACATTGATTTCCAAGCGCCCGGCAAGCCACTCTATATTTCGAGAGAAAAAGGAAGCCTGTAAGTGTTCCACATTCCGTGTGCAGGAGATGGATTCGACGATGGAAGAAAATAATTACGCCCTGCAGATGCAGGACATCACAGTAGAGTTTCCGGGCGTGCTGGCCAATGACCACGTCAGCATTGACTGTAAGAAGGGCGAGGTTCTGGGCCTGCTGGGTGAAAACGGCGCCGGCAAGACGACCCTGATGAACGTCCTCTACGGCCTTTATCCCGCGACCACCGGCAGGATCCTGCTGGATGGTCAGGAGGTCAAGATCAACGCCCCCACTGAGGCCATTGCCCACGGTATCGGCATGGTTCACCAGCACTTTAAACTTGTAGACACTCTTTCCGTGATTGAAAACGTGATTCTGGGCATTTCGGACAAAAAGCAGAAGCTGGATCTGGAGCCGGCCAAAAAGCGCCTTTTGGAGCTTTGTAAAGAGTATGAGCTGTTTGTGGACCCCGACGAGATCGTCTGGAAGCTGCCGGTGGGCAAGCAGCAGTGGGTGGAGATCCTGAAAGCCCTGTACCGCGACTGCAAGGTGCTGGTACTGGATGAGCCCACCGCCGTTTTGACCCCCGCGGAGAGCGACCAGTTGTGCAACGCCATTCGGCATATCACCGCCAAGGGCCGCTCGGTGATTATCATCAGCCACAAGCTGCGTGAGCTGATTGAAATCACAAACCGCGTTACGGTCCTCCGGGATGGTAAATTTATCGGCACCATTGACACAAAGGACGCAACGGAGCTGAAGCTGGCCGCCATGATGGTCGGCCGTCCGGTTTCCATTGAGCGGAAAGCACATCCCCCATTCGAAAATCCCGAACCGATTCTAGTTATGAAGGACGTCTGCGCAGTGGATGACCGCGGCGTACCGGCCTTGAAAAACTTTAACCTTGTGGTACACGCCGGCGAGATCGTCGGCATCGCCGGTGTTGACGGAAACGGACAGCGCGAACTGGCAGAGTGCATTTCCGGCATGCGCAAAATGACGAGCGGCTCCATTACCATTAAAGGAAAGCCTGTCACCGGAGTCATTGCCGACCCCTCCTTCCTGGGCTTTATTCCTGAGGACCGGCAAAAGACCGGCCTGGTCATGGATTTCAGCATTGCAGACAATATGATCGTGAAGGACTATTACAATGAGCCCTTTGCCCACAAGCATGTTCTCCGGTACAAGGAGATCAAGCGCCACGCCCGGGACATGATCAAAAAATATCACGTCAAGACGCCCAACGAAGATGTGCATGTCAGAAATCTTTCCGGCGGCAACCAGCAGAAGGTGGTCATCGCCCGCGAGCTGGATCCGGAGCCGGTTTTGGACATTGCCGCCCACCCCACCCGCGGCCTTGATCTGGGCGCTGTGTCCAATGTTCACGATATTCTGCTGAAAGAGCGCAATCGTGGCGCGGCGGTGCTCTTCATTTCTGCCGAGTTGCAGGAGGTTATGGCCCTGAGCGACCGCATCGTCGTGTTGTACAGCGGCGAGAGCATGGGCGACTTGAACGGCGAGACTGCGGATCAGCAGGTCATTGGTCAAATGATGTTGGGGCAGTCCCCGGAGGTACAAGCATGAACGAGAAAAAGAACGTAAAAACTCTGAAGATCCCCTTTCTGGGCGACCTGGCAGTCTCTTTTGGACGGACAGTCCTCGGTATTGTACTGGGCCTGATCACCGGCGGCATCCTGATCGCTTTTTCCGGCGTAAATCCCTTTTTGGCGTACGGCTCCCTCCTGCGGGGCGCTTTTGGCAGCATGCAGGCGCTGAGCAACGTTCTGGTGCGCGCTTCCCCGTTGCTGCTGGGCGGCGTCGGCGTGGCGCTGGGCATTAAGGCCGGTGTCTGGAACATCGGCATGGAAGGTTATATGTATCTGGGCGCCATTGGTGCTTCCATCGTTGGCGTAATGGATCTGGGCCTTCCTCCCGTGGTACATATCTTCCTGTGCTTTATCTGCGCAGCCATCTTTTCCGCTGCCTGGGGCCTGATCCCCGGTTATCTGCGGGCTTATAAGGGCGTCAATGAAGTTACCTCAACTATTATGATGAGCTATATCGCCATCTATCTGACCAACTGGGTCGTTTCCAACGTACCGTTCGTTGCCGAGGTGGGCTCCTTCTACCCCATGAGTAAGAAATTTGTCTCCAGCGCACTGCTGCCCATTCTGATGAAGGGCACCAGCCTCCATCCCGGTCCCTTTATCGCCATTGTGCTGTGCCTGGTGTTTCATTTTATCCTCAACTACACTCCCTTTGGCTACCGTACCAAAATGCTGGGTGCAAACCCCCATGCGGCCCGTTACGCAGGTGTGGATTCCCGCAAGCAGATCATGATCATCATTATGATCGGCGCAGTCATCGGCGGCTTCTCCGGAGCCGTGGAGTCCATGGGATTGAAGCGCCGCCTGTTTATGGAATTCGTGACCGGCGTCGGCTATGAGAGCGTGGCCGTGGCTCTGCTGGCCGGTGGCAACCCTCTGGGCGTAATTGCCGCCGCCCTGTTCTTTGCAGCGCTGAAAGCCGGCGGGGCCACCATGTCCATTGAAACCGGCGTGATCTCCTCGATGAACTCCATCATCATTGCCCTGTGCATGCTGTTTGTAATCGGCGTGGGCGTCGTGGACGGCCGCCGCATGAAAAAAATTGTGGACAACAGCAAGGACGACGAGGACGACCAAGAAAAAGCCGAGGCTTCTGTCGCGAAGGAGGGTAAATGATATGGTTGAAATTATCATTGACTGGCTGCAGGCAGCCCTGCGTTGGGCAGCTCCGCTGTTGATCGTCTCCATTGGCGAAGTGTATGCGGAACGCTCTGGCGTCATCAATATGGGTATCGAGGGAATCATGCTCTTCGGCGCCCTTGCCGGTATTGCCGTGGGCTTCTACATGAAGAGCCTTTTGATGGCTGTGATCATCACCATTTTGATCGGCGCTCTGCTAGGCTTGATCGTGGCGTTTCTCACGGTCTCCCGCCGCACCAATCAGGTCGTGACCGGCCTGATGGTGAACATGGCCTGCCTGGGCGCTACGGACGCTCTGTTCTCCCTGATGAGCGAGACCCGTCAGTCCCGCGTGGCCACCTTCCCCGCGCTGTTTCCGCAGAGCATGCACAACATCCCGGTGCTCGGTCCCCTGTTTTTCTCACAGCCCGTCAGCACCTGGGTCGCCTTCATTCTTCCGTTCATCGCGGGCTTTATCCTCTACAAGACCCGCTGGGGCCTGAACGTACGCGCCGTGGGCGACAATCCCAAGGCCGCCGCGACTGCCGGCCTGTCTGTCATCAAGATCAAGTATCAGACCGTGGTGCTCAGCGGCATTTTTGCCGCTCTGGGCGGCTGCGTCTTGACACTGGCCGAGGTTGGCTATTTCTCCGCCGGCGGTATGGCAGCCGGCCGTGGATTCATCGTTATGGCGGCCTGCGTGGTCGGCGGCTGGGACCCCATCCGCACCGCGTTCATCTGCTTGGCCTTCGGCGCTGCGGATGCGGCTCAGCTTCGCTTCCAAACAGCCAACTCGGTCATTCCCTATCAGTTTCTGCAAATGCTGCCTTACATCATCACCATTGTGGCGCTGGCGATCATGGTCAAACGGTCCATTGTGCCCAAAACCTGGGGCGCCGCTTACGATCCTAAGGACGTCTGACCTATTTTGGATTGGCGGCAGAGCGTTTCGCTTGTGTCGCGCAGAGGGATAAACATGAAGAAGTTATTGATCATCAACCCCAACAGTTCTGAGGAAATGACCCGGGATATCCGCAATACCGTAGCATATGCCGTTGATGGTGATTGGTCTATCGACGTGGTATGCATGGCCGGCAGTCCCCATGTTCTGGAGAGCTTTTCCGATTACACTCTGGCAGGTGCTCAGGCAATTGCCTATCTGCGTCAGCTGCAGGAGCAAGGCCCGTTTCCCTATGACGGAGTTTTGCTGGCCTGCATGGGCGATCCATGCCTGTATGCGGTAAAGGAGGTCTGCCCTGTTCCCCTGGTGGGGATCGCGGAGGCCGGCATTTCCACAGCTCTGCTGGCCGGGTATAAATTCTCCATCCTCGCCTCCTCGGAAAAGGCAAAGCCCATGATGGAATCCATGGTCATGACCTACGGCCTGACAGACCGTCTGGCCTCGGTGGAGACCTTCGCACTGCCCATCGATGCCTTTATGAAAGATCCGGAGGTTCTGCGCAGCAGCATTCGCCGCACAGTGGGTTCTGCCGCTGCCAAAGGTGCGGATGTTTTACTGCTGGGCTGCGCCGGGATGACGATGCTCAGTCAGGAACTGGATACCCTTTCCGACATTTTGATCATCGATCCGATTAAGGCAGGGGTGGAGCAGCTGAAAGCAATGCTGCGGGGTGGTTTCTCCGTTTCGCACGTCGGACTTTACGCCTGACGCAAGGCCGTCTGCGGCGGGAGATTCTACCCGTTGCGGGCGGCCTGCCTTTTTCCGTTTACGCCGGATACGATTGCGCAGGAGGGCAGGGCCCTCTGGAAAGGATGACGCTATATGCTGGATATGATTATTAAAAACGGGACTGTTGTCACTGCCGAGAGCACTTTTCGGGCTGACATCGGTGTAAAGGACGAGAAAATCGCCCTCATCGCCGCTCCCGGTACCATTCAGGAAAAAGCCGCAAAAGAGATCGACGCTGCCGGCCGGTATGTCATGCCCGGTCTCATCGAGCCCCATATGCACGTTGCCGCTCCTTTCGGCGGAACCATTGACGTGCTGGACTTTTACTCCGCCAGTAAGTGCGGTGCCTTCGGCGGCGTGACCTCTTTTATGGATTTCAGCACCACCGTGCGCGGCATGTCTGTCATGCAGGCCGTGAAGGAACGTCTGGACGAGATGTCCCACGCCGCCCTGGATTACAGTGTTCATGCCAAATTTGTGGAGGCCAACAGCAAGGTCATCGGCGAAGTCAAGGAGTTGATTGACTTCGGCGTTCCCACCTTCAAAATGTTCACCACCTACCCCGGTGTGATGATCGAGGATACGGACATTCTGCGCATCATGGATGAGGCTCGGCGGTGCGGCGGTCTGTGCGGCTTCCATGCCGAGAGCAACCCCATCGCCGAATTCACCCGGGAGAAGCTGGCCGCCGAGGGAAAGCTGGACTGGAAATACTTCAATGAGGCCAAGCCCAACGCCTGCGAAGCCGAGGCCGTTCAGCGCATCCTGACTTTTGCCGAATATCTGGACGCTCCTGTCTACTTCTATCACCTGTCCACCAAAGAGGCGGTGGAAATGGTGCGCCATGCTCAGGCCCGGGGCGTGAAGGTCCAGGCGGAGACCTGCGGCCACTACCTGACTCTGACCAAAGAGAAAAACGACAGTCCTGACGGCATCAACTTCCTGATGAGCCCCCCGCTGCGTACCGACGAAGACCGGATGGCCCTGTGGGGCGCGCTCAATGACGGCACTCTCAGCCTTGTGACTTCGGACAACGAGGCTTTCACCCGGGAGCAGAAGGAAAGTTTCCTGGATCGCGATGAAAACGGCAACCTGATCGTGGACTTCCGGAAACCGGTCAACGGGACTCCCGGCATCGAGGAGCGTTTCGGTCTGCTGATGAACGCCGTCAACAACGGGACCATCACACTGAACAAACTCGTTGAAGTTGGAAGCACCAATCCCGCCAGAGTTTTTGGCTGCTATCCCCAGAAGGGCTGTCTGGAGGTGGGCAGCGACGCCGACATCGTCGTGGTAGACCCGGAAAAAGTCATGCCGCTCACGGCGGAGAACATGCACTACGGCCTGGACTACTCTCTCTACGAGGACGTGACCTCCAAGGGCTGGCCCGTCGTCACCATCCGCCGTGGCGAGGTTCTGGTGGAGGACGGCAAGTTCCTGGGCAAGGAGAGCACCGGACGTTTCCTGGCCCGCAGGCTGTAAAAAGCCATTGAAACAGGCCGCTGGACTGGGCGCTCCCCCTTTTGCGGCGGCAGAAGGCAGCAGGCAGGACGGATCCGATAATTCTTTTCCGATATCCACAGGCATAGTGCAGCAAAATGTAGAAAACGAGATCCGAAATTTTTGTTGGAATGTCTGTTGTTTTCCCTCAAAGGTATGCTATAATACCAAAAGGTCAAAAAAATAAGTAAGGAATACAAAAATTTTTATAGAACGGAGATGGGGCAATGGAAACGATCAAATGGGCGGCAAACCGGCTGCCGAAGAGCGAGGACAAGGATCTGGCGGTGATGTCTCTGGAGAACGTGGCCAAGGCCCGGGCCTTCCACC
>Ga0129310_1001881_pt1 | contig 17020 bp, 9 predicted proteins | sample Go1ome_2_FD_94433 | JGI IMG/M metagenome (GOLD analysis project Ga0129310, IMG submission 94433) | Western lowland gorrila individual fecal microbial communities from Wisconsin, USA - Go1022A metagenome | ecosystem: Host-associated > Mammals > Digestive system > Large intestine > Fecal | place...
AAAATCCAGTCACAAAACCCATAAATCCCAGCTTTTGCGACTGGATTTTGTGAATTTAAAAAGTTGGATTGCTATAAGTTCTGTATAGCCGCTGTTTTTGTGGTGTGTCAGCGGGATAACCACATTTTATTTTGAAAAATGTGTCCGCACCGATAAGCTGTGCGTTTTGAGTCGAATTAACAAAAGGGTAACACATTCGGCGGTAAAGTGTGGTATAATAAAACAGCATAAAATGCGAAAGGAAGTACTAAACATGAACGTTATGGAAGAATCATTGCAGCTGCATGAGCAGTGGAAGGGTAAGATAGAAGTCATCTCGCGCGCTAAGATCAATAATGCCCGCGACCTCACACTTGCCTATACTCCGGGTGTTGCTCAGCCCTGCCTTGAAATAGAGAAAAACCCCGACCTCAGCTATGTATACACACGCCGCGCTAACCTCGTGGCTGTTATCACTGACGGCTCTGCTGTGCTGGGTCTTGGCAATATAGGTCCTGAGGCAGGTATGCCTGTTATGGAGGGCAAGTGCGCCCTGTTCAAGGAGTTTGCCGATGTTGACGCTTTCCCGCTCTGCGTGAGGAGCAACGATGTCGATGAGATAGTAAATACCATCGCCATGATAGCAGGCAGTTTCGGCGGCATAAATCTGGAGGATATCGCCGCACCCAGATGCTTCGAGATAGAAGCAAAACTCAAAGAGCGCGTAGATATCCCTGTTTTCCATGATGACCAGCATGGTACTGCTATCGTTGTGGGCGCGGCTATGCTCAATGCCTGCAAGCTGACAGGCAGAGATATAGGTTCGCTGAAAGTCGTTATGAGCGGTGCGGGCGCGGCAGGCTGTGCTATCGCAAAGTTCCTGATGAGTCTGGGTGTCAAGGATATAATCATGCTCAACTCAAAGGGCATAATCTGTGAGGGCGATGATATCAAGAACCCTGCACAGGCTGAGATGGCTAAGATAACCAACCGTGAGCATCTGCGCGGCGGTCTGGCTGATGCTATGAAGGGCGCTGACGTTTTCGTGGGCGTTTCCAAGCCCGACCTCGTTACCGCTGAGATGGTAAAGAGCATGAACGATAAGCCTTTCATCTTCGCAATGTCCAACCCCGTACCGGAGATAATGCCCGATGTTGCTAAGGCGGCAGGCGCATATATCGTAGGTACAGGCAGGTCGGATTTCCCGAACCAGATAAACAACGTTGTTGCATTCCCCGGCATCTTCAAGGGTGCGCTGGCAGTTCGTGCAAGCGATATCAATGAAGAGATGAAGCTGGCGGCGGCTTATGCAATAGCTTCCTGCGTGCCTGAGGACAAGCTCTGCCCCGAATTTATCCTGCCTGACGCTTTTGACAGGGCTGTACCTGTTGCAGTTGCGGAAGCTGTAGGCAAGGCGGCAAGAGAAAGCGGAGTTGCAAGGATATAAGCACAGGTACACCTGAAGAACCTGAACCATTCCAAAAAGGTGATAATATGATAAGAGATATCCAGGACGAGATACTCAGAATGAAAAAGGAATATGACATCTGCATACTGGCGCACAGCTATCAGGCGGCTGAGATAATCGAGGTCGCTGATATAACGGGCGACAGCTATAAGCTGAGCGTTGAAGCCGCTAAGGTGCAGAACAGGAACATACTGATGTGCGGCGTGCATTTCATGGCTGAAACTGCCAAGATGCTCTCGCCCGATAAGCGGGTGTTCCTTGCCCACAGGGACGCGGGCTGTCCTATGGCTGAACAGTTCGAGCCTGAGATGATAACCGCCATGAAGAAGCAAGACCCCGACCGCAAGGTGGTCTGCTATGTAAACACCACCGCAGAACTGAAAACTGTCTGCGATGTCTGCGTTACTTCTTCTTCGGCTGTTAAGATAGTCAAGGCGATGGACGCTGACAAGATACTCTTTATACCCGATATAAATCTGGGTACTTTCGTGGCAGAAGCCTGTCCCGAAAAAGACGTTAAGCTCCTGCACGGCGGCTGTCCCGTACATGCGGCGATAACGGCTGACGAAGCGCGTGAGGCGAAAGCGGCTCACCCGAATGCTAAATTGCTGGTACACCCCGAATGCAGACCCGAAGTCACCCGCATGGCTGACTATGCAGGCTCAACATCGGGCATAATGGAGTATGCCGCAAAGAGCGATGAAAAGGAATTCATCATCGGCACTGAGGTGTCGATAAGGGAGCATTTGCAGTACAAGTTCCCCGAAAAGAAGTTCTATGATATGTCTAAGCGGCTTCTCTGCCAGAACATGAAAGCCACTACGCTGATGGACGTGCTGAACACGGTAAAAGCCATCGGCGGCGACAGCGGGTATGATGCCGCAGAGATAATCATGTCTGACGAACTGATAAGCAAAGCCAGAGTTTGCATCGATGAGATGATAAGACTGGGCGGCTGATAAAAACTGACCATTGACCATAACATATTCATCCAAAACCGCCTCAGAGCCGTGTAAAAGCGACTCTGAGGCGGTTTTTTGTCATCTCATTTCTTCAAAGTTTTTGCAGATATAGCCGCGCAGTTCTTCGCCGCTAAGTGCGATGCCGAGTTCGCGGGCGGTACCTGACCATGTGGGCATGCGCCTGTTCAGGTCATCGAAATAGCGGTGCTGTACAACCATTTTCACCAGTTCGCCCTTAAGACTGTCGCGGCGCTCTTCGATGCGGCGGCGGCGCAGGGCGAGTTCAGCAAGCTCAAGGGTCGTGCGCCGAAGTGCCGACCGCAGTACAGGCAGCTGCGGCGACATCGTTTTTTCCGCTATGATGCACTCAGCCAGCATGCGCTCGATACGGCGGCGAACGCTGTTCTCACGCAGGCATAAACTGCGGTAACTGCCAAACTCCCTGGCTATCGTGCAGGCATGGTCGCGCTCGCCGCTCTCTTCACCATTATACCGTTCTGACGGTCTGCCCAGCGGTATGCGCATTATCTCTGCAAGATAGGCATATATTTCCATCGTGTCAAGAATGTCTTTGTGTTTATTTCGTTCCATATGTCCCTCCCGAATTTTCTGCCGCTTTGACATGGGCGCGTTTGCGCGGCGATGCTATACCTCACTTTCCGTTTGGTCAGGCGGGCAGTTTGGCACTAGCTTTTCATGAGCACGAATGTTCTTATCAGGTAGCAACTATATTATACATCAAACATATGTTCTTGTCAAGAACGTTTGTTCGATTTTTCTCTTTTCAGCGTTTTGCACAACCTGCGCGAGGTACTGCGGAACAGATTTCACAAAGGTCATGGAGGTGATGTTTTGCTGTCATAATGAAAAAACGCCCGCAGAAATACCTCCTGCGGGCGTTTGCTATGACTGTTTTGCAGTTCTGTGTCGGCATTACAGTGTTTATGCCGGTAATTATGGAACACTCAGTACATGCTCGTCTGTTCGGCGCGGCTGTAAAGAATGCCGTCTTCCTGCGGCTCTATGCCTTTTGCATGGAAAAGTTCCGATACCGTCACCAGTTCATATCCCTGCTTCTGTAATTCGGGAACAATAGTCTTTATAGCCTCCGCAGTGCGGAAATTGCTCCCGCCGTCATGCAGAAGTATTATCGCGCCGTCCTCAGCCTGCGCAAGAACTTTTTCGGCTATCGTTTCAGCCGATACGCTCTTGTCCCAGTCGTTACAGCCAAGACCGTTGATAAAGGGCTTGTCTATAGCCTCAAACATAGTGTCGTTAACGGCGATATAAGGCGGGCGGAAAAATCTCGGTGTCACACCTGTCAGTGATTTTATCTTCTCATCGGTGTAGTCCATCTCGGCTTTTATCTCTTCTGCCGTCATCTTGTCCATGTAGGAGTGTGTGCGCGAGTGGCTGTTGACCTCAAAACCCAGTGCCGCTTCGCGCTTAACCGTTTCTTCGGTGGAATAGTCGATGTTGTCGCCTATCAGGAAAAAACTTGCCCGCGCGTTGTTTTCTTCAAAAACATCAAGTATCATGTTGGTGCTGACCGCATCGGGACCGTCATCAAAGGTCAGCGCAATTACTTTGCCGTATTCTTCGGGGGACTTGAAAGAAGTCACCGCAGGGGTCACGCTTGTTTCGGGGGGAGCAGTATCGGTCTTTGCCGAAGTCACAGCGCTTTCGCCCGAAGTCTTTTCGCTGACCTCATTCCCGCCTGTACTGCCGCAGCCTGTCATAAACATCAAACCTCCCAGAAATGCGGCAAATGCCGCTTTGACGTATCTTCTCATGATATCACCACCCCATTATCCGTTTTATCTCGGCGGTCAAAGCGTCTGACGCTTTGGTGTGTGTCTTTTCGGTGGGGTGGTAGTCAGCCACCAGACCGTCCTCAGCGGTGTTCTGAGGTTCAAGGTGGAAAGCCGAGATATTCGTGTCACCTGTGTCGGTGCTGTACTTTTCTACAGCCGCTTCAACATAAGGATAAAGCCTGTCGCCCATTATGCCCAGCACACAGAGTATGCGTGCATCGGGATTGTTCTTGCGCACTGTTTTCAGGAACTCTGCGTAGCCCTCGACATAATCCTGCTGACGGTCGGCGTTGGTGGTGCAATAGCTGTCATCGTTCGTACCCAGATTTATGACCACCAGTTCGGGCTGATAAAGCGAGTAGTCCCAGTCGATATCCTGCGGCTGTTTATCTCCGAAAGCGCCGTAGCTGAAACCCATCTTCTCATAATAGAGAGGTATCTGCTGGTCGGGCTTCTGTTTGCCGTCACCCGTCCAACCGCTGATTATGCCCCAGCCGCTTATTGAGAACATGCTGTATTCCGCATTGAGGTTCTCAGCTGTTTTGTAAGCATAAGCGCGGGTCACATCTTCGGTGGAAGTTTTGAACTTGTGGGTGGGGTCTTCGTCATCGACACCGTAGCCGCAGGTTATGGAGTCACCGATGAACTCTATCTTATGCGCCTTTTGCTCGGTCGGCTTTACAGAAGCGCCCTCTTCCAGCTGTATAGGCATGATGCCGAAGCATGACATAGCCGTTTCGGACAGCTTGACTATCCTGACCGTTTTGGTGACTTCGGTATCGCCCGATATGGGGGTATACTTTTTCAGTCCCTCGTTCAGCATATCGTCCACGACCCTTTCGCCGTCAACATAGATGGCGATGCGGGTGTAATTATCCTTTTGCCCCGACCAGCTTACCTTGTCGCCCTCGACCATTATGTCGAGATTTTTCCCTGTGAACTCAAATTCAGCGCCCGACCCGCTGAGTCCGCACCATAATGTGCCGCTGTCGGCAAGATAAGTTCTGCCGATGAGTTTTGCGTTTTCCGCAGTCAATCTTGTACCCTTCATTCCTTTGACCTCCTCAGTCTGAGATGCTGTGCTGTCGGCATCAGACTCATTTTTACCCGACATACCGCAGGCAGTTCCCCCTACACAGAGAACCGCGAGCAACACAGCCAAAAATTTCCTTTTCATAAGGTCACCCCATTTCCATATACCACTATTATATCATGTCAGTTGTCAATAATCAAGAGAGAGGGTGTTAATTGGAATTCATAATTCATAATTCATAATTCATAATTTTTGACATGACCGCGAGAGTGCTGTTTCAGCGGTAACTTTGCCGCCCAACAAAGTGAAGTAAGAACACAAAGCTATGCGCGAGCCGAGCTTTCCGTCCACCCTTTCGCGAAAGGGTGGCGGGAGTTTGAGGGCAGAGCCCTCAATCGGGGAATCAGAAAGCAAAGCGACAAACAAAATTAGTTGGGCGAACAAAGCGACCGTCCACAAACATGATAAGCACAGCAAATTTTCCGACAAAAGAGCGGGCAATTCGCAAAAAAAGCGCGTACTCAATTCCCGCGAACAGCACTCCCCATGTGCGGGCGACGAATTGCCCGCGTGTGCCAGCCGAACAGCGTAGCGTCTTCGGCGGTCGTGGCGCAGTCCCCCTCGATAAAACGGCAAACCCTCGCGGCGGTCGGTCATAGCTTCAAAGGATAAGCCTGTCAATAGTGTAGGGCGGGGGTCACGCCGACACAGTCGCGTGCGCTCCCGCCGTTCGACCCGCACACACCCACGATAATTCGGCGGCAAACAGCGGCATGGCAATGTAACACGGCGAGAGTTACGCCGACACAGTCACTTACGCCGACACGGTCGCGTGCGCCGACCATATCAAATATCTGCGAATTGCTCACTATGAATATTACCCAAAAAATTAAATACGCATAAATTTTAAACAAAGACAAATACTTGCAAAACTTTAGAAAATATGTTATAATAACATAAGGTATATCAGATAAGATATATGGGGTCACCGCCCGCATACCATAAAAAGGAATGCGGCGGCAGGGGAGTGAACATTGATGGAAAAGTTTTCAGATAGATCTCGGCGCGCAAGCAAAATGAGGGCTGTGTCTGTTATGATAGGCGCGGCTGTCAATGTTGTGCTTGCGTCCCTTTCATATAAGGCGGGTCTGCCCGTTGTGGCTGATACCATCGGTACTGTTGCCATAACTGCGGTAGGCGGTATTTTTCCCGGCATAATGACCGCGATACTCACAAACGCCGTGTGCAGTCTGTTCAACAGCGAAGCCGCCTATTTCAGCCTTATCAGTGCCATGATAGCTATGTATACCGCATGGGCTGTAAGGGATAAGAACCTCAAAAAACCGAAAAATATCGCTTCGCTGATGCTGGTGCTGGGCATCGGAAGCGGAATTTTCAGCGCATTCATACAGTGGGGCGTTCTCGGCGGCGTGAAGAACGATGCCATGCGCTCACTGATAGAAGCTGTCGAGGAATACCACAGTATGCCCGCATTCCCGCTGTTCCTTGCTATAAACGTACTGCTCAACCTCATAGACAAGGCGGTATCTGTCGGCGTGATGCTGTTGGTGCTGTACATAATGCCAAAAAGTACCCGCACGATGATAAAGAACAGCGGCTGGCGTCAGCACCCGCTCTCCTTTGAAGAGATAAAAAAACTTGAACTCCTCAGCCGCGATATCAGATACCCGCTGAAAAACCGCATGACAGTGATGTTCCTGACGGTCACTCTCTCGCTGACCGCGCTGATGGCTTTTGTCGGTTCGCGCCTGTTTTACAGGAACCAAAGACAGGAAAAGACCGAATCCGCCATAAACGCCGCAAAGTTCGCCGCCGAGATCGTGGACGCCGAAATGATGGACGATTATATCAAGTACGGCAGTGATGCTGAGGGCTACGATGAAACGCGCGAACTTCTCAGCAAGATACGCGAGAATGCTTCGGGAGTGCAGTACCTCTATATCGTGCAGATAAGGGCTGACGGCTGTTATGTGGCTTTCGACCTCGAAACGAGTGATACGCCTGCCTATTCTGCGGGTCACAGGATAGATTTCGAGGAAGCCTTTGAACCCTACCTGCCCGCACTGTTCGCGGGCGAGGAGATCGAACCTATCGAATCAAACGATATCTCAGGCTGGCTTCTGACTGCCTATTACCCCATACGCGATGAGTCGGGCAGATGCACAGGCTACGCGGGCGCTGATATCTCGCTCAAGTATATGGCGGCTTCAATGGGTGATCTTGTATTGAGGATCGCGCTGATACTTTCGGGCTTCTTCGTGCTGATAATCGCCTACGCACTCTGGGTGACAGGCATTAACATGGTCTACCCGATAAACAATATCGTGGCGGCGGTGGGTGATTTCATCGGCGCAGGCACCGACCAGAAAAAGCTGGACGAGTCTGTAAGGAAACTACGCGCCATAGATGTGCATACGGGTGACGAGGTCGAAAAGCTCTTCCACGCCATATGCGATATGGCAGTCAGCCAGACCGAACAGATGCGCAGTATCAGAAGATTTTCAGAAAACACCGCCCGCATGCAGGACGGTCTTATAATCACGATGGCAGACCTTGTGGAGAACCGCGATTCGGATACAGGTGCGCACATACAGAAGACTGCCGCTTATGTGAAGATAATAGTCGAGGGGCTTAAACGCAAGGGCTACTACGCTGAAAAACTCACGCCGAAATTCATGTCGGACGTGGTGCGCAGTGCGCCTCTTCATGATATCGGCAAGATAAGCATTCCCGATAAGGTGCTGAACAAAAAGGGCAAGCTGAACGAAGCCGAGTACGAGATAATCAAGACCCATACCACCGCAGGCAGGATAATAATGGAGAAAGCCATCAACACGGTCGAGGGCGAGAACTACCTTAAGGAAGCACGCAATATGGCGGCTTACCACCACGAACGCTGGGACGGCAAGGGTTACCCCGAAGGGCTTCACGGTGAGGTCATACCGCTTTCGGCTCGCATCATGGCAGTTGCAGATGTGTTCGATGCGCTGGCATCGCCGCGCGTGTATAAGCCTGCATTCCCGCTTGAAAAGGCACTTTCCATAATACAGGAGGGTTCGGGCACACAGTTTGACCCCAAGTGCGTTGAAGTCTTTATGGAAGCACTGCCCGAAGTCAAGACTGTGCTGAGTAAGTACAGCGAGAACGGTCAGGGGGGTGCAGTATAGTATGATGAAAGGTTTCAAAAGCAGGCTGACTGCACTTCTGGCGGCGGCTGTCATGGGGCTGTCACAGCTTGCCGCATACGCCGATGACGAACTTAAATACGGCGGCGCATACGCGGCGGCAGGTCAGATAGAGGGCGTGGGCTATACCACCGAACTCTATGACGCATCGAACGGTCTGCCCACATCTGATGCCATGTTCATGCTGAGTGCATCTGACGGCAGATTGTGGGTGGGCGGCTACAGCGGCGTGCTGAGATATGACGGCACCACATTTGAAAGACAAGACCCAGCACTGGGTCTGACCAGCGCAAGGGGCTTCTATGAGGACAGCAAGGGCAGAGTGTGGGTAGGCACCAACGATAACGGCGTGGTGGTGGTCGATGGCAGAAAGACCACCCACATCACCTACAAGGACGGTCTGCCGTCATCGTCCATACGCAATTTTGCCGAAGACCGCGAGGGCAATATATTTATAGGCACTACTACGGGCATCTGCTATGCTGACAGCGGACTGAAACTGCACACACCCGAAGGCATCGACCTTTCGGAAGAGCGCATACTCAGACAGGATATCGACCCGAAAGGGCGCATATTCGGGCAATGCTCCAGCGGCAGGATATTTGCGATAGACGATAAGAAAGTCACCGAAAGCTATACATCTGACGAGATAGGCTGTGAGAAGATAACCACCCTCGCGGCTGACCCCAATAATTCGGGCTATCTGTGGCTGGGCACCGATGACAGCAAGGTGTTCTACGGCAGTTTCGGCGCTAAGGCTGACAAGATGAAACGGGTCAATATCCCCGAAATGAACGGCAGTATACACTGGCTGAGTTTTGACTGCGGCAGACTTTGGGTGTCTTCGACCAGCAAGGTCGGCTATCTTGGCAACGACCTGAAAATTCATATGCTTGATGATATACCCGTCACAAGCGGTGTCGAGATGACCCTCACCGACTATCAGGGCAACCTGTGGGTGGCATCTTCAACTCAGGGCGTTATGAAGCTGGTCACCAACAATTTCGTTGACTACAGCGGCATGGCAGGGCTTGAAGAAGCTGTGTCCAACGCGGCATTTTTCTACCGTGATGAACTCTACATCGGCACTGACAGCGGACTGCGCATAATAGATGAGTACGGTCACCCTAAGAACAATGAACTGACCGACTATATCGGCAATTCCCGCGTGCGCTGTTTTGCAGAGGATAAAGAGGGTCAGCTGTGGATAGCTACCTACACCAACGAACTCGGTCTGCTTTGCTATAACGGCGAGGGCGCACCCAAAGCATTCACCACCGCAAGCGGCATGCCCGATGGCCAGATAAGGTGCGTTACGGTGGCTGAGGACGGCAGAGTGCTGGCAGGCACGAACGGGGGTCTGGCTGTGATAGAGAAAGGCAGAGTAGTGCGCACTGTCGGGGCTGATGACGGCATCGGCAACACCGTGTTCCTGACGGTGGCTGAGTATGAAAACGACACCATCATAGCAGGCACCGACGGCGGCGGTATGTACATAATCGGCAGGGACAGCGTGAAAAAGCTGGGGCGTGATGACGGTCTGACCAGCGAAGTCATAATGCGCGTCATCAAGGACGAGGAAAGGGGCGTTTACTGGCTGGTGACCTCTAACTCGCTGGAATTTATAAAGAACGGCGAGATAACCCCTCTCACGACTTTCCCATACAACAACAATTACGATATGATTTTCGATGACAACGGCGGGATATGGGTCACATCTTCCTACGGCATTTACTGCATCGACGGCAAGGCGATGGCAGATAATGACATAACCGACTACAAGCTGTACACAGTTGCAAACGGTCTGCCTTATGCCATAACCACAAATTCATACAGCGCCCGAAAAGATAACGGCGACCTTTATATACCGGGTCGCAGCGGCGTGATAAAGGTGAATATCAACAACTATTTTGAGGTCAGCGACAGGGTGATGACCGATGTGAGGGCGGTGTACTGCGATGAAGAGCAGATATTCCCCGATGAAGAGGGCATCTATCACATACCCGCATCAAAAGGGCGCGTGCAGATATCGGCATCGGTGATGGATTACACGATGCTTGACCCCACTGTGAAGATGTTCCTCGAAAACGGTCCCGACGGCGGAATGACAGTCAGCAGGAGCGAACTGTCATCGCTGGAATACACTAATCTCCCTTACGGCGACTACAAACTGCATTTGCAGATAGTTGACCGCAATACAGGTGAGGTCATGCAGGACAGCACTTTTATGATATCAAAGGCGGCAAGGCTGTATGAACTGCTGGTGGTAAAGATACTGCTGGCGGTTCTGCTGGCGGCGCTGGCAGGGTTCATCGTGTGGAGAGTAATGCGCACGACTGTCATTGCAAGGCAGTATAACGAGATACGTTCGGCAAAAGAGGAAGCCGAGCGTGCAAATTCCGCAAAATCGCGCTTTCTGGCGAATATGTCCCACGAGATACGCACACCCATAAACACCATAATGGGCATGAACGAGATGTTACTGCGCGAAGACCCCACAGGCGTTCCCAACAGCTACTTCATGTCGGTGATGAACTATGCGTTCGATATACGCAACGCCTCCGAATCACTGCTGGGGCTGATAAATGACCTGCTGGATATGTCAAAGATAGAGTCGGGCAAGATGCACCTTGTCGAACAAGAGTACGATGTGCAGGATATGCTCCGTTCAGCGGTGGCACTGATAAGGGTCAGAAGCGTTGAAAAGGCGCTGACCTTCGATGTGGCAGTCGATGAAGTCATGCCGCGCAGAATGTTCGGTGATATGGGCAAGATAAAGCAGATACTCGTAAATCTGCTTTCAAATGCGGTAAAATATACCACAGTGGGCGGCATAATGCTCAGTGTCACTATGACCGAGCGTGAGGGCGATACCGCATCGCTGAGATTTTCGGTCAAGGATACAGGCATCGGCATAAAGCAGGAGGACATGGGCAAACTGTTCAACGCCTACGAAAGACTTGATGAAGAACTCAACAGCGGCATCGAGGGAACAGGTCTGGGACTGGATATCTCAGGCAGGTTCGCGGCGCTGATGGGCGGTAAGATAGAGTGTGAGAGCGTCTACCGCGAGGGAAGTGAGTTCATATTCACCGTGAAACAGCGCATAGTAGATGCCAGACCGCTGGGCGTGTTCACCGAGCATGATGAGGGCGCGGCGGCAGGACCTTATATCCCGCTGTTCATAGCCCCCGATGCGGATATACTTGTGGTGGACGACAACCCCGCAAATCTGGAGGTCGTAAAGGGTCTGCTGAGGGCGACAAGGGTGTTCGTCACCACTTCGCAAAGCGGCGCGGACGCTCTGGAGAAAATGGCGGATACACATTTCGATGTGGTGTTCTTAGACCTTATAATGCCGGGTATGGACGGCGTGGAGGTCGCGGGGAAGATACGCGAATTCGACAAGACAACGCCTGTTTACGCACTGTCAGCCAACGTTGCCGAGAGCGAGGAATACTATCGCACAAGGGGCTTCAACGGCTACCTGCCAAAGCCTGTTGACGGCGAGTCGCTGGAAAAGACCATCATGAAGCATATCCCCGAAGAGCGTATGGAGATACCTCAGCGGGCGGCAAATGACGAACTTACCGAACTGCCCGAAGAACTTTTGTGGCTCAGGCAGACCGATGGGCTGTCAGTCGATGACGGCATTAAAAATTCGGGCGGAGTGTCTAATTACATCATCTCGCTGAGGCTGTTCGCGGATACCGCCGAAAGCAGTGCAGAAGTCATAAAAGGCGCTTATGACAGCGGCAACATAAGGCTTTTCACCATAAAAGTCCACGCGCTGAGGGTATCGGCGCGTATAGTGGGCGCAAAGGAACTCTCGGCACTGGCAGGCATAGTCGAAGAGGCAGGCGACCGTCAGGATATGGCGGAGATACACGCAAATACAGGCAAAATGCTCGCCATGTATGAAGCGCTGGGCGGCAGACTGGCGGGTATCAAGAAAAAAGATAAGAAAATGTAGCAGAGGGGGCGGCACCGAATGTTTGTATATATGGCTGAGCATCAGCTTGATATAATGCTGGCGCTCTGCGCTGTCTGCGCGACAATGATGCTGCTCCTGTTCTTCACCAAGTACCTTACGCAGAAGCGCAAGCAGATACTTATGATGATGGAACTTATCGCCACGCTTCTGCTGGCATCTGACAGGGCGGCGTACATCTACAAGGGCGATACCTCGCAGTGGGGCAGCTTCATGGTGCGGCTGTCGAATTTTATGGTGTTCTTCCTGACACCTGCCACAGTGCTGTTGTTTGACCTGTACCTTGATGACCTGCTGAACGGCAGCGGCAGCAAAAAGAGAGCTCCCCGCAGGCTGAAAGGCGTGGCGGTCGTCGCGGTCATCGGTATGGCTATGTCGGTGGTGTCGCACTTTACGGGGCTGTACTACTACATCGATGAAAACAGCGTTTACCATCGCGGAAGCGGTTTCCTGCTGTGCTACGCGGTGCCTGTGGTATGCCCGCTGGTGCTTTTCACAGTCATATTGCAGAACAGGCGCAGGTTCAGCAGGCTTATCTTCACCTCGCTGGTGCTGTATATCTTAGTGCCTGTGCTGGTGGGTATATTGCAGATATTCACCTACGGGCTTTCGCTGGTGAACATGGCTATGGTGCTGGTATCGGTGTTCCTGTATGTGTTCAGCTACCTTGACATTAACGCGGCGGCTGAAATGGCACACGAGAAAGAGGTCAACAGCCTGCAAAAGGAACAGCGCAGTATGAAACGCCTGTTCGAGCAGACTGTAAGCGCATTTGTGGCGGCAATAGAGAAGCGTGACAGCTACGCAGAGGGACACTCTGTAAGGGTGGCGGCGCTTGCCCGCGAAATAGCCGAAACAGCAGGAAGAAGCGCGGAAGAGTGCGAAGAAGTCTACTATGCGGGACTTCTGCATGATGTGGGCATGATGGGCATACCCGATGAACTTCTGCGCAAGACCGAAGACCTCACCGACAGCGAGATGCGTATAAAAAAGCGCAAGCCCATAATCAGCGGCGAGATACTTGAAAGTATAAGTGAGTACCCCTATCTCAGCACAGCGGCGCGGCACTGCGGCGAATGGTATGACGGAAGCGGCTTCCCAGATGGTCTGAAAGGTGATGCTATCCCCGAAACAGCGCGTATCATCGCGGTGGCAGATGCCTGCGACACAATGATATCGGGCAAGCGCTCACACTCTCCGATGTCGGTGCAGGTGGTGCGCGAGGAATTTGTCAAGATGTCGGGCAGTCAGTTCGACCCTGAGTTTGCCGATATAATGGTAGCTATAATTGACAGGCACATCGCGGAAGACCACGCAGATATAACTGATGAGGACACAGTCATCGAATGCGGCAGATACCGCGAACAGGTGTCGGCAGGCATAGCGGTGACCGAAGAGGTCACAAAGGTGACCTTTGATCTTGAAAATACCGACACATCCGGCGAGGGCTTCTCTGCACCGTCACTGATAGTTTTCGATGCCTACGACAGGCACATACACACCGACAGCAAGACTATAGAAGCCTACCGCTACACCGAGTTTGGCGAACTATGGTTCGATGGACACTATATCTCAACGGCGGCGCGGAACGTTTCGGTGGAAAAGACCGAGAGATCCGCAGGCGGCTATGAGATAACTGCGGGCAGATATGAAGACCATCTGCTGATAGAGATGAGAAGCCCCAAAGGCACAGTCAGGGTGACTGTGGCACTGCCCGATAACTCACGCTGTTCCTACATCGGTCTTACGGGCGAGAATTGCAGACTGACTTCCATAAAGACCGAAAAAACCGGCAAGGTCATGGAAGAGGGCGACATCGGCAAGATAGTCGAGCGAATAGTCTACACCGACCGTCTGGAGTCAGACCTGCCCAACATACAGACCGACCACACACGTTCGGTATCGACTGAGGGCGTGCTGATAGAGGACAGTCTGCACATCGACATGCACACGATGTCACTGCCTGCGGCGGAACTGGTATGGCACTGCCCTTATGTGGTGATATTCTATTCAGATGACAAGCAGGTCTTCGGTGAAAATTACCGCGAATATGCGCTGATAAAGTTAAACGGCGAGATAGTTTCGGGCGATGGCATCGAGAACATATTCAAGATGAAGAAAACAGAGGATTTTGCAGGCTGGGACGAATGGAAGCGCCGCAACAAGGAGGGCATGGAATGCTCGGTCGGGATAGTCCGCAAGGGCGGCAGAGTGATACTTCGCACAGAAAATCTGGGCATATCCATCGAGAATACGACAATACTTCCCGCAGGCGCGGGGAAAGTCTATGCCGCACTGACAGGCGACCAGACGGCGATAACGGACATTCGTATCAATTCATAATGTGGTTATCCCGCTGACACACCACAAAAACGGCGGTTTTACAGAACTTAAGGTGGTTGGCGGATATCTTTCCCCCGCCGTAGGCGGGGGAAAAATATGGGGTGCTCAATTATCCTTTTGTTTACCGCATTTTTAGTTGGTGTGCTAAAGGGATAGTCATATCATAATTGTTGGCATGAACGAAAGTATGCCGTTACAGCGGAAAGAACGGCAAAACATAGCGGCGGTCACGGCGCAGACAGCAAAGTTCGCGTAAAAGCCGACCGTTACGTTGACAAAGACCATTCTTTAACTGTGAAAGTCAACGAAGATGAAGACGGACATCAGCAGATGATATTATCCGCAAGGCATGATGATTCGGCATGGTCGGAAAATTATCGGGTATAGTACCCTGAAAAGCGCGGGCGGAACGGCTGTCTGCGCTTTTTTGCGTATGTATCCGCCGAAATCTGATCTCCGTGAAGAATAGCCTGTTCCCATTGATTTTTTGCACAATATATGTTATAATAATATTCGGAATTCATAACAACTCTATAAAGGAGAAATATTATATGAGAAAAAGCGGTATCCTTATGCACATAAGTTCTCTGCCAAATAACTACGGTATCGGTAAACTCGGCAAGGAAGCCTTTGAGTTTGTCGATTTCCTCGCAAAGTCGAAACAGTCATGCTGGCAGATACTCCCCGTGTCGCCCACAAGCTACGGCGATTCACCTTATCAGAGTTTTTCGATACATGCGGGCAACCCCTATTTCATCGACCTCGAAACTCTTGAAAAGGAAGGCTACCTCAAAGCCGATGAATACAAGGACATCGACTGGGGTAAGGACAAAACTTCGGTGGATTACGGGCTTATCTATGAAAAACTCTTCCCTGTGCTGAAGATCGCACACAAACGCTTCCGAAAGAACCCCGCAAAAGGCTTTGCAAAGTTTGTCATAGCAAACAAGAACTGGGTCTATGACTACGGTCTGTTCATGGCGCTTAAATCCGCACACGGCGGCAAGGCGTGGTATGAGTGGGAAGACCAGCTGAAAATGCACAAGGGCAAAGCCGTAAAGCAGGCGGCTAAAGAGTATGCCGATGATATAGATTTCTGGTGCTTTGTTCAGTACGAATATTTCAAGCAGTGGAAAAAGCTGAAAAAATATGCCAACGACAAGGGCATAAAAATAATAGGCGATATACCGATATACTGCGCTTATGACAGCGTTGAGGTATGGGCGACACCCGAATATTTCTACCTTGACAAGGATAAAAAGCCCATAGAAGTCGCGGGCTGTCCCCCCGATGTGTTCTCTGAGGACGGTCAGCTGTGGGGAAATCCCCTCTACCGCTGGGACTATATGGCAAAAGACAAATACCGCTGGTGGATAGAGCGCATACGCTCTGCCTTTGAGATATACGATACCGTCAGGATAGACCATTTTCGCGGGTTTGAAAGCTACTACTGCATACCCTACGGCGCACCGAACGCGCGTAAGGGTCACTGGAGCAAAGGACCTGATATTAAGCTGTTCAAGGCGGTCGAGCGTCAGCTGGGCGAACTTGATATCATCGCTGAGGACTTGGGCTTCCTCACCAAAAAAGTCGTAAAGATGCTTGATGCGGCGGGCTATCCGGGTATGAAGATACTTGAATTTGCCTTTGACGGTGACAGCACAAACGGCTATCTGCCGCACAATTACCGCACCTCAAACAGCGTATGCTATACAGGCACTCACGACAACGAAACTTTGCCGGGCTGGGTGAAGAGCAGTGACAAGAAGACCATTGACTTCTGCAAGAAATATCTGGGTGTGAAGAAAGATGCCGATATATCATGGGCGATGGTACGTTTATGCTGGTCAAGCATATGTGACACAGCTATTGCGCAGATGCAGGACTTACTTGAACTTGACTCAACCGCGAGAATGAACACACCTTCCACCGTAGGCAACAACTGGAAGTGGCGGCTTGACAGCATGGACACTTTGACCGACAAATTAAGTGACAAGCTGAGTGAACTGACTTTACTATACAACAGAGTTAATTCATAATTCATAATTCATAATTCATAATTATTGACAGGGGCGAAAGCGGGCTGTTTCAGCGGTAACTTTGCCGCCCAACAAAGTGAAGTAAGAACACAAAGCTATGCGCGAGAAAAAGCGCGCGGTCAAGCCTCGCGCCAGCAGGCTTGCGGGAGTTTGAGGGCAGAGCCCTCAATCGGGGAAGCAGAAAG
>Ga0129310_1001882_pt1 | contig 17015 bp, 14 predicted proteins | sample Go1ome_2_FD_94433 | JGI IMG/M metagenome (GOLD analysis project Ga0129310, IMG submission 94433) | Western lowland gorrila individual fecal microbial communities from Wisconsin, USA - Go1022A metagenome | ecosystem: Host-associated > Mammals > Digestive system > Large intestine > Fecal | place...
ACCAGCATTTCCATATGCGGTTCTTCATTGACCGTCCATACATTCACTGCCAGTCCCTGCCTTCTGGCAGCCGGGATAAGATCCGGATCCTGCATGTGGTACAGGGCCGGATGCAGGGCATCCGCTCCCACTGTATGCCGCCCATAGTCTGCCGCGCCAATCCAGCCGTCCGAGTACAGAAGCCCTGTCTTAAGGCCGCTGTCCAGTTCCTTAAGCCTTACCAGGCTGGGGTGGCAGAAGGATGAATAAATCACCCTGTCCTCCATCCCCATGGAAGCAGTGAGAGCCAGTACCTTTTCCTCAATCTCAGGGTAGAGTATGATGCCGGTCTTAAGCTCCACATTCACTGTCAGCCCCGCAGGCTTTAACAGTTCATAGACTTCCTTAAGCGTGGGAATCCGGGCGTCCTTAAACTTGGGAAACAGCCTGTTAAAGGACAGTTTCTTAAGCTGGGCCAGGGTATAATCCTTTATATACCCTGTGCCGCTGCTCACCCTGTCGATGGTCTCATCATGGGCCACCACTAGCTCACCGTCCCTGCTTAACTGGACATCCAGCTCCACCCCGTCGGCTCCCATTTCCGCTGCCAGCCGGAATGCCTCCAGCGTATTTTCCGGCGCGTAAGCCGACGCGCCTCTGTGGGCCCAAACCTGTGTCTTCATACTCAGTATACCCTCCAATCCATGATTATCATTCATTGAGCAGGTTATATTCCCCGATTGCCTTATTAATCTGCTGCGCCATCTCAGATGCAGCCTCCTCCGGGCTGGTTCCGTTGTTAAGCATGTTCTCTATCTCCGTTTCAACCACCTGCCTTGCCTCAGGAAATACGCTGAGCAGGGCGCCTGCTGACTGCGGAACGGAATCATGAAGCTGGTCAATGGCAGTGCCGAACTGGGGATATTTTTCCAGATTCTCCCTGAATACAGGTTCCTCATGAGCCTTGACAGTCACAGGGAAATATCCTGTCTGGGCGTTCCAGTAAGCCTGGCTCTCCGGTGAAACAAGGAACTTAACAAACTCCCATGTGGCGGCCTTCTTAGCCTCATCCTCATTGTTCAGGGCCCAGAGAGAGGCGCCTCCAATAGACACTCCGCCTTTATCGCTTTCACTGACCATGGGGAAATAAGCGGTTCCCACCTCAAACTTGCCATTTACATCTTCCAGAATCTGCTTTAAGGAGGCAGTGGATCCAAGGGTCATGGCCGACTTGCCGGAGCTGAAATCTGCCAGTCCCGCGTCGCCGCCTCTGCCCACATTGGGCGCGTAGCCCTTGTCGTACAGTTCCTTCCAGGCCGCCAGTGTCTTTGCCCCAGCCCCGTTCTGGTCAAATTCAACCGCTGTGGCAGCTGCCTCACGTCCATTTCCGTTGTTTACATAATTCAGTCCCTGCTTGCAGGTAAACTGTTCAAAAAACCAACCGTAAATGCTCAGGGATATAGGTTCTCCTGCCCCGCCCTTGTTCACCAAATCATCGGCAATCCGGCCGATCTCACCAAGGCTTCCAGGCGCCTGTGTAATGCCTGCCTTGTCAAACATATCCTTGTTGTAGTACAGCAAAGGCGTGGATGAGTTAAAGGGCATGGAATATAAGGTGTCACCTACAGTATAATACGCCGCGATGTTAGGTTCAATCTGTGTTTTATCCCATCCGTCCGCGTCGATTAACTCCTGCATGGGCACCACCCACCCGGAATCAATCATGAACCTGGTTCCAATGTCGTAAATCTGTACCAAATCCGCACCCATATTGCCAATCTGGGCGCTTTTCAGTTTATTGATGGCATCGTCATACTCTCCCTGATACTGGGCCTCCACCTGGATTCCCATGGTGTTTTCTGAATTAAACTTATTTACCAGATACTCCAATGCCTCTCCGTTCACTCCGCCCATGGAATGCCAAAAGGTGATGGAAGCGCCCTCTGCGCCTGCACTTTGGGAGGCATCTGTCTGGGATGTGCCTGTCTGGGAAGCGTCTGCCTGGGATGTACCTGACTGGGATGTACCTGGCTGGGATGCACCTGCCTGGGAACCCGGGTCAGCCGCAGTGCCCGTGCCTGCTGCCGGCGCGCCGCACCCTGCCAGCATGGATACTGCCAGTAAGGCTGCAGCATAACCGATTAATCTCTTTTTCATAATTGTTATTCCTCCGTTTATTTTTTATTCTTATTTCATTTTCTTATTTCTTTTTCTTCTTTTATTTACTTCTGTAATCCCTTTCCGGGTGTTCCTAACCCTTCACTGCTCCTGAGAACATCCCCCGGATCAGCTGCTTCTGCCCCAATATGAAGATAGAAATGGAGGGCAGGATAATCATGACCACGCCTGCAATCATCAAAGTAATGGACTGGGCGTCCACGCTGTTTAACATGCTGATGCCAATTTGCACGGTTCTCATTTCATTGGATCCGGTCACCAGCAAAGGCCACATATACATGTTCCAGGCATTGATAAAGGTATACACCGCCATGGCCCCTATGGCCGACTTGGTAAGCGGAAGCAGGATGCGGAAAATGAACCTGAGATTTCCGCAGCCGTCAATCTTTGCCGACTCATACAGAGAGATGGGAAATGATTTATAAAACTGCCGGAACAGAAAGATTCCCATTGCTGACGTAAGATAGGGCACAATGAGCACCTGGTAGGAATCCAGCCAGTTCCACCGGCTCACCGTCAGATAATTTGATATGATGGTGGCCTCTCCCGGAATCATCATGGTGGCCATTACCAGCATAAAAAGTGCGTTTTTACCCTTAAACTCCAGGAAGGAGAAGGAAAATGCAGCCAAAGAACAGGAAATAATCTGTCCCGCTGTAATCAGCCCGGCTGTGATAAAGGAGTTGCACACAAACCGCACCAGCGGTATTTTTACCAGGGCCTGCCTGAAATTGTCCCATGTAGGCTGCCTGGGCACCAGATTCATTTCCGTGGTAAACAATTCGCCGGGCGGCATAAACGCCACGCTGACCGCATATAACAGCGGCAGAAGAACGAAGAGGGATACCAGCACATTGGCTGCAATCAGGGCTCCGGTCCTGACTCTCCTTACAGTCATGGCTTTTCTGTTGGCTTTCTCCTGTACTTTAATGATTTCCTCGCGGCTGACTCTTTTGCGTCCCTTTATGGTCATTGTCTGTTCCATTAATAGCTGACTCCTTTCTTCTCTGCCTTAAACATCATAAGCGTCATGACCATGATGATGGCAAACAGTATGACGGACTGTGCCGCCGCGCTGCCAAACCTGTAGTTAAAAAACGCATCCCTGTAAATGGAATACACAATCAGGTTTGTGGATTCCCCCGGCCCGCCCTGGGTCAGAATCTTCACCTGGCCAAAGGACTGGAATGCCTGGATGATATTCACTACGATGGTATAAAACATGATTGGGCTGAGACCCGGCAGTGTCAGCCGGAAAAATTTCTGAATCCCGTTGGCCCCATCCACGGATGCTCTCTCGTAGATAGTCTCATCAATATTGCTGAGTCCGGCGCTGAAATACAGGAAGTTAATTCCGCTGTTAAGCCAGGCTGTCAGCAGGGCCACGCATATGAGCGCATATTTGGGGTCGTTAATCCAATTGATATCAAGTCCCAGCAGCTTGTTTACAATACCGATGGAAGGATGAAGCATGATTTTAAATATCATGGCTGCGGAACTGGACGCAATGGCCATGGGCAGCGCATAAGCCGTGCTGAATATACGGATTCCCGGAAATGCCTTATTGCACAGGACAGCTGCCAGGAGTCCCAGGGCCATGCTTCCCGCCGCCACGATTGCCACGAACAGAAGGGTTACTGCCAGACTGTTATAAAATGATTCCGACTGAAACAGCTCCATATAATTTCCCAGTCCCACAAACAGCTTGGCCTGCCCCATTTTATTTGTCTTATAAAGACTCAGGTAAATGGTCTTGAAAAACGGGTAAAACAGGAATACGGCAAACACCAGGAGCGCCGGTAAAATATATCCATAGGGCCCTGCCTTTTTTAATAATGAATCTGATTTCATCACTGTCTCCTAATCAAATAAAATATTTTCTTCTGACTGTATATCAAACAGCTTAATCTGAGGCATATCCACGTAAAGGCGCAGGAATTCTCCCGGCTTTACCCGGCAGGACGCCGGCATCCTGGCCGACAGCCGGCCCGTATCCCCTGTATTGCCGTGAAGCAGCACCTCGCTTCCCAGCATTTCCCTGACACTTATGTAAACTCCAACCCACCCGCTGTCATTTCCGTTCAAACCGTCGGAACCGTTTTTCCGGCTGCATTCTTCCTGATGAAGGTCTTCCGGCCGGATCCCCAGGGTTACCCGTTTTCCTGCAAATCCTTTTTCTTTTAATTTCCTGGCCTGGTATCCTTCCAGGGGAAGCCGCCATCCCTGTCCCAGAAGCCAGACTGTCCCATCCTCTTCCAGCACATCCACATCCAGAAAATTCATAGTGGGGGAACCAATGAATCCCGCCACAAATTTATTTACAGGATTCCGGTAAAGCTCTGCGGGAGGTGCTACCTGCTGTATCATTCCCTGGTTCATAACAACAATCCGGGTACCCAGAGTCATGGCCTCCACCTGGTCATGGGTCACATATATGATGGTGGCGTTAAGCTGTTTGTGAAGCTTTGCTATTTCCACCCGCATCTGTGCCCTCAGCTTGGCATCCAGATTGGACAGGGGTTTGTCCATAAGATAAGCCTTTGGCTTTCTCACAATCACGCTTCCGATTGCAACCCTCTGCTTCTGTCCTCCTGATAATGCAGCCGGCCTGCGGTCCAGCAGATGGCTGATTTCCAGAATTCGGGCTGCCTCCCTTACTCTGGCATCAATTTCACCGGGCGCGGTCCTGCGTACCCTGAGTCCAAAGGCCATGTTCTCATACACCGTCATATGGGGATATAAGGCATAATTCTGAAATACCATGGACAGATTCCGGTTTTTAGGTTCGACCATGTTCATCAGGCAGTCATCCATCCATAATTCCCCTGAGGAAATATCCTCAAGTCCTGCAATCATTCTCAGTGTAGTGGATTTTCCGCAGCCTGACGGCCCCACAAAAATAATCAGCTCCCGGTCCCTGATATCCAAATTAAAATCCTTGACCGCATTTTGGCCCCCTTTATAGGTTTTACATACATTTACCAGTGAAATATCCGCCATTTCCGTTCCTTTCTCTCTCCCAAATCTACTTATAAATTCTAAATTATCCAGGTAAAATCCAAAAGCAGGTTCGCGTAAAATAAAGGTAAAAACAGGCAGAGTTTCCTGGTCCTTCCCATACGCGGCTATGGATACAGCTTGTATGGAGGGCCAAAAACGCAAAAAGGATTCTGCAATGCAGCTGGTTACTGCCTTGCAAAATCCTCTCTTGTTTGCTGAAATTGTTATGAAATTTGAACCGTGAAAACTGAACTGCGGCATTCCATACCGGTATCCGTTTTATGCCATATTCAACATACGCTTCATCTTGGTGACCTCGCCATCCAGGTGATTCACTTTTAAATGATACATGGTATTAGGCTGTAATTCCTTTAACGCTTCATCCAGCTTTCGATCCAGGTTCAAATGTCCCTCTGCTATCAGCTGGATATTCCTGTTGGTCTCATTCTCCAGGGTAATCTCTATGTTGGTTACCCTGTCTTTAAGCGTCTGCACATCCTCTTTGAGCGTCTTCACGTCTCCTTTGAGTGTCTGCATGTCTCCCTGCAGCGACCGCACATCTTCTCTTACCGAGGCAAGGCCTCCTTCGATCCCTCCTAACTTCTGAAGGATCAAATCCATCTTCTGATTTTCCATCATTTTCCCATCCTTTCTCTTATGCAATGGCTGCTAACCATTGCAGCATCCAACACCTCTCCAAATATCAGATGCCCGTAAAGGCTGACTCCATTATACTATACCAGAAGAGCCATGGCTAGGTTGAAGTTTAGAAAAATTCTTGGTTCGGTCTCATATCAGCAGGGGCTGCTGATTTCTCTCCTGCCGCCGTCTGTGCACCGCCGTCCGTCACAGTCTCCTGCCGCATTTAGGACAGTACTCAAAATCCTCTTCTGTCTCAAATCCGCAATTTCCGCATTTTTTCCAGGTCTTATAGGTTCCGCTGTCGTAATAGCCCCTGCGGCGCCCCTCCTGAACCAACGTCAGGTCGGAACTTTTTATATCTGCCTGCTGGCCGTGAAGCAGCGCCTTTCCCACCTCCTGGTCCAGCTCATAGACAGCATCACAGCAGGACATTTTTACATAAAATCTCTTATTCCACTTGAACAGGGGAATAAAGAAAAAGCTGAAATACATATAGGTCATGTAAACCTGGTATCGCCCGTATCCGCCGCACCGGTCACATATGACAGTCTTTACATAATCCAGTATTTTCTGCCCCTGACTGATTCCTCCTATAAATATCATTGGTATTGTCTCCTATCCTGTATGTACTCCGCCTGTATGTATTGCAAAAGTCCGGGCCGGCTTCTGCCGGCCCGATATTTAATCATATGATGGATATGCCCCGCTACAGATATGATTTCTTAAGCGCCTTCAAAAGAATCTTAGGCTGCCTGTTGTAAGGCGTCACCGGGCAAATCTTTTTCTTTACATCCAAAAGGCCGTAAACTGCAATGCGCGCAGCGCGTACCGAATATTCCTCAGTAAATACCATGTCCTCCGGAATCTCCACAAACTGGCTCACCATTGCAAAGTTGGTGGAACCTGCCGGAATCACCGGCGGCCTGTCGCTCATCTTGCGCGGCTCAAACTGTGCATCCACATAAGGCATATAGCAGGGAATCACATTGATAACCGTCTTCATCAGTTCCGCAATCCTGTCCTCCGGAATATGAAGATGATGGAGATATTCATTTAACAGCTCCTGGCCGGTACAATCCTTCATAGGCTTCTTTACATAATCGCCAATGGCCTCTGTATGCAGTCCATATCCCCAGAAAATGGTCTGTTCGGCGGGCTGGTTCACAAAATGAGGCTGAGCCGCAACCACGCTGCTCATAAGCCAGCTGGAATCCTTAAAGGTCATCAGAGCGCCGCTGCCAGGTACATTGCCGGTAAAATTCTCAATGGTCTTTAAAATATCATCGCCTTTGCAGGTAACAGTAAAGCTGAGCCAGTTTGTCTCCTCAGGCTTGGTAAAGAATGGCTCCGGATTTCCCAGACCCGGCTTCTTTCCGGCCACCTTGGCCCAGAGTTCACCGCTGATCGGCTTCTTCTCAGGCGCGGGCGCGGGTTTGTAAAGGCTTCCCAGGGTAGCGCTGTCCGTCATGCACGCATTGGTCATGATACAGATATCGCTCTTATTTAGCTGGACCTCCTCCGTCACATAGGAAGGACCGGCCGGAGCGTCTGATTCCTCACCTGAGTCATCTGTGCTCTCCACCTTCTTTTTCAGATACAGGGTCTTTACCGTAATTCCGGGTCCGTCCGCAAAATCTATATCTGTCACTTCGCAGTTCTCACGGAAGTTGACTCCGGCCTTCCTCAGATAAGTCTCCAGAGGACGAATCACGCTGTCGTACTGGTTTAACGGAGTTCTGGTAACTCCCTCCAGGGTTTCGATACGGCTGAACTCAAAAATCATGCGGTTCATATACCGTCTGAACTCAAACAGGCTGCTGTATTTCTGGAATGCAAAGGTGGTCTGCCACATATACCAGAAATTGGTCTCGAATATATGGGGTGTTTCCTTAAACCAGTCCTGGATGGTCAGGTTGTCCAGCTTTTTCTCATCTGTCATCAGCAGCTTCAGAAGGGCCATCCGGTCAGCCTGGTTAAATCCCATGGATTTCACATCCAGAATGTTGCCGTCCTTATCCACCAGCCTTGCCTTGGCGCAGGTAGGATGGGCATGGTCAAACTCCAGAATTTCTTCCGTAACGCTGCGTCCGGGCTGGCGCAGGGATGGAATGGAACCAAAAAGCTCCCAGAAGTTCTCATAGGTCTCCTCATTGAGCATACGTCCGCCGCGGCATACAAAGCCCTGCTCCGGCGTACCGATACCGTCATTGCTTCCCCCAAGTATGTGCATGCCCTCGTAAACCGTTATCTGGTTGGCAGGGAACCTGCAGTCCCGGATCAGATACGCGGCGGCAGCCAGGGTGGCCAGGCCTCCGCCTACCAGATAAGCTTTCCTGTCGCCATAATCCCGGTTATTCATCACCGCTTCCTCAATGGCGGCAATCCTCTCATCTTCCTTTTCCTTCCGGCTGTCCTGCAGCTTCTTCACTGCCACGCCCACTGCTGCTCCTGCTGCCGCAGCTGTCAGGATTTTACCCACTTTTTTGTTCATCGACTTACCTTCCTTTCTGTTTTATATATAATTTCTCTGATGATTCAGATAATTGTCCTTCCAGGATTATTCCCCTTTATCCCCGTGAAATACACCACGGACCCCGTTTTTGTATTCCTGGCATCATATTGCGAACCTTAAGCCCCATTTCCCGCTGTGCGGGTAAAATAATTGGACAAGCCGGCGAACTGCTCCAGCGTCAATGCTTCCCCCCTGACAGAAGCAGGAACACCAAGGCTCTCAATGGCAGCCGCTATCTGCTCCTTTGTATAAGGAACCTCCGGCGAGTTATTTAATCCGTTCTGCAGCGTCTTCCTGCGCTGATTAAACGAGGCCCTTATAAGCCGGAACATGACACCTGGCTCGTCCACCTGTACCGGCGGTTCCTTATACCTTGTCAGGCGGATAACCGCGGATCCCACATTGGGGCGCGGAATAAAGCAGTTGGGCGGTACATTTGCCACGATATAAGGCTTTGCATAGTACTGCACTGCCAGGGACAAGGCGCCGTAGTCCTTGGAGCCGGGTCCCACCTGCATCCGGTCCGCCACCTCCTTCTGCACCATAACAGTGATATTGTCAATGGGCACATTGCTCTCAAACAATCCCATGATAATGGGCGTGGTGATATAATATGGGAGGTTGGCCACCACCTTGATAGGCCTTCCATCATTATACTCGTCCACCAGCTGGTTCATGTCTAATTTCAGTATATCACTGTTGATAACCGTCACATTGGAATAGCCCTTTAACGTCTCGTCCAGTATGGGCAGAAGATTGGTGTCAATCTCCACTGCAACCACTTTTCCTGCATGCTCCGCCAGGTACTGGGTCATGGTTCCGATGCCCGGTCCTATTTCCAGCACGCAGTCATCCCCGGTAATCCCTGCGGCACTTATGATTTTGTCCAGCACGTGGGTATCTATGAGAAAATTCTGACCAAATTTCTTTTGGAATGCGAACTGATATTTCTGTATGATTTCAATGGTATTTTTCGGATTACCCAAAGTCGCCATGTATTATAATTTCCTTTCTGCGGACCGGATTCGGCCCTCTTTTAAGAGTAATGGATTCCCGTCCAAAAGTCAATGCCTGGGCAAAAGAACAGTCAAAAAAGAAGCGCTGTATATCGTACACTACAGCGCTTTTTGTCTATTTTTCAACTCTGTTTCCCATAACCGGGCTGCCTACAGCCGGTAGAGCCTTTTTCCATTTTCCCAGGTGACCTTCACAACGGTTTCCGGGTCCACTCCCTTAAGCTGGCTGACAGCCTCCACCACATAGGGAAGATTGAGGGATGAGTTTCTCTTTCCGCGGTTGGGAACCGGCGCCAGATAGGGACAGTCTGTCTCCAATACAATGGACTCCAGAGGTATATACTCCACCACCTCTTTCAGCTTCCTTGCATTGTTGAAAGTAAGGACGCCTCCGATTCCAAGGAAAAATCCCATGTTCAGGTACTCCCTGGCCATTTCCCTGGTGTAGGAAAAGCAGTGGACGACGCCTCCGATATCCCCGGCCTTAGCCGCCTTCATCATATCCAGGGTATCCTTTGCGGCATCCCTGCTGTGGATGATGACTGGAAGCTTAACCTGCCTGGCCAAATCCATCTGTGCCTCAAACCATTTTTTCTGTATATCGTGGGCCGGTTCCTCCCAGTAGTAATCCAGGCCGATTTCGCCCACGGCCTTTATCTTCCGGCGGCCACACTGTTCCTTAATCCACTGTAGGCCCTCCTGGTCCAGCTCCCCTGTCTCACTGGGATGGACTCCCATGGCCCCGTATATCCAGTCATAGGCTTCGGCCAGCTTCAGGGTACTTCGGCAGCTCCCCAGGCTGGCAGCTACATTCATAACCGCACCCACGCCGGCTTCTTTCAAACGTCCCAGAAGTTCCGGCCGGTCCCCGTCAAATGCCTCATCATCATAATGGGCATGTGTGTCAAATATCATGATTTTAAACTCCTTTTGCAATCCACATGCTCACACCGTACAGCACCAGAAAATGTACCGGGTAAAACACGTAGAACATATATTTAAGCTGAAATGCCCCCCGCCTTCCATTATACAATACAATAGGCGCAAAAGACAAGGCTGACACACAATAGCAGCTGATGCTCTCCACTGCGCAGATTGCCACTCCCGCAACCACCTGGGCCGTATCACTGCGGCGGAACCAGTACATGGCAGCTATGAACAGGACTCCCACCACATTATAATCAAACTGCAGCACCCAAGACAGCGCGCATCCCGCTGCCAGAGCCCCTGCCTTCAAACACAGATTCTGGGTGGACTCCATGACAGCCATAACCAGCACCCCGGCAAACAGGGTAAACATCATATTCTGATAGTGGGGATAATACATGGTATGGTACACAGCCAAATCAAAGGGCACTTCAGACAACAGGGCAAACAGGAGCATCCTGACGGCGTACCACCGGCGGTCCCTGGTGCGCACAAATTCCTCTGCCGTGAGATATGCCAGGATAGGAAATCCCAGTCTCCCCACATAACGGCAGACCTGTCCTGCTATCACCCAGTAATGCCCGGAAGGCGTCAGCAGCACTGCATGATAAAGAGCACTGTCTGTTCCATGAAGAATCCCTCCCTGAATCACCACTGCTCCTATATTATCAATTAGAATTGCCACAATTCCCAGAATCTTCAGCTGGTTTCCCGTAAGCCCCTGTCGGCGGCCGCCGTATGGCCCGCGGCTGCGTCCTCTACCCATATCGTACCCTCTTTCGGGCTTTATAGCCCCCTCATGTTTTAATTTCCTTTCATCATACTCCAAAATGGCGAAAATTGCAAGTTTCTCCCACTTTAGGTCGATTTTTCCAGGAAACAGGGTATGGTTCTCCCATTTTCATCCAGATTTTAGGGGATTTATATAAGATTGCAGGATTCTAATATCTTTTTGCTTATGCCTGTCCAGGATATGCGGCTCAAATCGGGCGGCGGGGATGCTATGGACGGACCCGCTGCGGCCAAACTTTCTCCGCCCGGTGTTTCCGGCGGCCTGCTATCCGGTCCCTTCCTGATGCTATCCGCTCCCTGCCTGCTTCCATCCGCTTCCAGGCTTTCAGCTATCGCCTCAGCCAGGCGCCGTTCAAACTGCGGAAGCTCCTGTTCAACTGGCTCATCCGCATTTACAATGGCTGGCAGGGGCACAAATCTCACGGCACATGTTCCGATATTTTCCTCCAGCCAGGGCCTGACCCCCGGCAAGTCTGTGCAGACCACCTGCAGACCGCAGGCCAGAGCCTCTATCACCACAAGAGGCAGACCCTCGTAAAAGGACGGGAGCACGAAAACATCCGCCTGATTCATCCGTTCTGCCAGCTGGGGCTGGTCCAGCCTTCCAAGGAATTTCACCGGGTAGGGGGACTGGTCCGCCAGCTTCTTAATGGTTTCATACTCCAGCTGGTTTCCATATCCCCCGGCCAGCCATACCTCTATTTTCATAGGAGCCGCGGGCTGTCCTATGCCCTGTCCTTGCTGCTCCCCATCCTTTCTTTGCAGCTGTTCCAGATACGTAAGGCTCCGCAGCAGACTCATGACACCTTTCTTCTCAGACAGCTTTCCGGCGTAAATCAGCCGCTTGACCCCATTCTCCTTTTGAACCGGCATATAGCGGAAAATAGAATCATCAAATCCGCTTCCAATCACTTCCAGCCGCTCTCCCGGCACGCCGTATATCCGGCTGATTTCTTCCCTCTGTTCCCTGTGAAGGCAGAACACCATATCCAATTCCTTTATGTGAGCCAGGATATAATCCCGTTCAAGGCTGTTTTTCTTTACCTGGCGCAGGCCTGTGCCATGGCATATGGCTGCTGTTTTATATTGGGGAAATGCCTCCCGCACCACTGCTGTAAGCAGATACAGATGATGGCACAGAATCAAATCCGGCCGGAAGCATTCCACCGCCTCCCTTGTTTTCTCCAGAAATACCCTTTTGAATGCGTCCACCATATCCTCTGTCATCCGGCTGTATATGGTGCTCTCATAAGGCATCTCATCCGACATACCCGCGATGGGAAAGGGCAGGCTTTTTGTTTTGTAATATACCGGATAGACCCGGGTCCCTTCGGGAAAATGCATCTCGTCCTCCTCATAGACCCCTGCCACCACGGCCTGTTCATGCCCCAGTGCGGCAAACCCCTTTACCAGGCCGGTAAGATAAACACCGCTCCCCGTGCTGTGGGGTTTCTGGGCTGTTATGCTCAGTATCCTCATAATCCCCTCCATTTCCAGTTTATCATGCAAAATACGCCTGATTTAAAAACAGGAGCAGGTCATCACCGCCCGCTCCTGCCTTCCGGGCAGCCATAAAAAGCACACGCTTTCCACGGTTCCTGTCCGGTATCCATCATATTCTTTTTAATGTCTCACAGCTAACCGAACCATCAGCAGATTTCGGCTCCTGCCGGCATACTTTTCTCCGGCGTCATAAGTGCCAGGCTGCCCTCTGCGTCCTCTGCGCAGAGAATCATACCCTCAGACACCATGCCTGCCAGCTTGGCCGGCTTTAAGTTGGTCACTACCATAACTTTTTTGCCCACCATCTCTTCTGGAGAGTAGTAAGCCTTAATGCCGCTTAAAATCTGACGCACCTGGCTTCCAATCTTTACCTGGGAGCAAAGGAGCTTCTTGGATTTGGGAACTGCCTCGCACTTGATGATTTCCCCCACCTGGAACTGAAGCTTCGCAAAATCATCATAGGTTATCTCCGGCTTGGCCTCCAGGTCAATGCCGCTGTCCTCTGCATTATCAGAGGATCCGTCCTGGCCGCCTGCCTGTTTTTGGTCTGCTGCCTCAGCCCCATGCATGGCTTCCACCTTCTCCAGTACTTCCTTGATGTCCATGCGGGCAAAGAGAATCTCCGGCTTATCCGTCACCTTTTGTCCGTTTGGATATAATCCAAAGGCATCCATCTGGGACAGTTCACGCTTGCCCGTATGAATCTGTGCCAGGATCTTTTCAGCTGTCTCCGGCATAAAGGAGTACAGAAGGGATGCTCCGATGGCAATGGCCTCTGTCAGGTTATAGAGCACGGTGGCAAGCCTGTCCTTCTGGCTCTCATCCTTGGCCAGTGTCCAGGGTGTTGTCTCATCAATATACTTGTTGCATCTTCTGAAGATATTAAAGATTTCCGTCATGGCGTCTGCCACACGCAGCTGCTCCATCTTGGCATCAGCCTTCTTCACTTCCTCCAGCACTACCTTCTTAAGATCCTCGTCCGCTTCCCCGCAGACACCCTTGTCACAGACCACGCCGTCAAAATACTTGTTGCTCATGGAGATGGTGCGGTTTACCAGGTTGCCCAGTATATTAGCCAGGTCGGAGTTCATGCGCTCCACCATCAGCTCCCAGGAAATGACGCCGTCATTGTCAAACGGCATCTCATGAAGCACGAAATAGCGCACCGCGTCCACGCCAAAAAAATCCACCAGGGTATCTGCGTAGAGCACGTTGCCCTTGGACTTGCTCATCTTACCGTCGCCCTGCAGCAGCCATGGATGGCCAAATACCTGCTTGGGAAGGGGCACATCCAGGGCCATCAGGAAAATGGGCCAGTAGATGGTGTGGAATCGGATGATATCCTTGCCAATCAGATGAAGGTCAGCGGGCCAGTACTTCTTAAACTGGTCTGTACTGCTGCCGTCACAATCATAACCAATACCGGTGATATAGTTGGTCAGGGCATCCAGCCATACATAGGTCACATGCTTCGGATCAAAATCAACGGGGATGCCCCAGCTGAAGGTGGTCCTGGACACGCATAAATCCTGAAGTCCCGGGAGAAGGAAGTTGTTCATCATCTCATTCTTCCTGGATACGGGCTGGATGAACTCCGGATGCTCATTGATATACTCGATCAGCCTGGGAGCGTACTTGCTCATGCGGAAGAAATACGCCTCCTCCTTGGCAGGTTTTACCTCGCGTCCGCAGTCCGGACACTTGCCGTCCACCAGCTGGGACTCGGTGAAAAAGGACTCGCAGGGAGTACAGTACAGCCCCTCGTAATATCCCTTATAGATATCGCCCTGGTCGTAAAGCTTCTTGAAAATCTTCTGCACCTGGGCCTCATGGTCCTGGTCCGTGGTGCGGATAAACTTATCATAGGAAGTGTTCATCAAATCCCAAATCCGCTTTATCTCAGCAGCTGCCTTGTCCACGAACTCCTGGGGAGTCACACCTGCTGCCTCAGCCTTTTCTTCAATCTTCTGTCCATGCTCGTCCGTACCTGTCTGGAAGAACACGTCATATCCCTGCTCCCTCTTATATCTGGCTATGCTGTCAGCCAGAATGATTTCATAGGTATTGCCGATATGCGGCTTGCCGGAAGCATAGGCAATGGCCGTGGTAATATAATATGGCTTTTTACAATCCTGACACATATGATTAATTCCCTCTTTTTCTGAGCGGAAACAAAGAGCCGGGGCAGAGCAGTTCATAAAAATGCTCCGGCGGCCGCAGCGCCCAATCCGCTTATTTTAATAGTTTTAAGTATAAGCGTTTCCCCCATGTTCGTCAAGACGTGCCCCCTGTTTTTTCCCTCTTTGGAAGGCCCTGCCAGTTTTTTCACGGCTCATAAGTTGTAATTTCCGCTCATATACTATATAATGTCGTAATAAAAATGCAGCAGACACCCCAATGGAGGATTTGTTTAGAATGAGACAACGAAAAACCATATTTTTACAATATCTTTTATCCCTGCTTCTGGTTATCTGCCTGACAGCCGGATGCGTGGCGCCTGCGCGTCCTCAGGCATCCGCTCCTCTGGCAAAGGAATCCGCTGCCCAGGAAAGTACCCAGTCCTATGAACAATATGAGAAGAAAACCATTGATGCCCAGGCGTCCTTTGACCAGCTGACCAACGACCTGTTCCTGGACGAAGTTGACAATTCCCTTATCACGCTTCACTACACCCTGGCCAATCCGGCCGCCTACGGCATCACTGACTACGATAAAACCCTGGGAACCGTATCCCTGGAGGACAGTAAACAGGCTCTTAATGATGCAAAATCCCTGAAAGTACAATTAAATGATATAGACAGCCGCCTGCTCCGTGAGGACCAGCTGCTCACATACAACATCCTGTCATCCTATTTAAATACCATGCTGGACAGTGAAGGACTGGAGCTCTACGACCAGCCTCTTTCCTCCTCCCTGGGCATACAGGCGCAGCTTCCCATACTTCTGTCCGAGTATGTATTTTACAGTAAACAGGATGTGGAGGATTACCTTTCCCTCCTGTCCTCCATTGACACCTACTATGACAGCATCATTGCCTTTGAGAAGGAAAAAACCGATGCCGGACTGGGGCTGTGCGACACGGTCATCGACCGTATCCTCAATTCCTGCAACGCCTATCTTCTGGACGCGGACCACAGCTTCATGGCGGAAACATTTGCGGAGCGTCTGGAGCAGGTGGAGGGACTGACAAAGCAGGAAAAGGAGGATTTCATTGCCAGGAACCATACTGCCATTGACGAACACTTCGTGCCCGCATACCAGAAGCTGATCGAGGGGCTGACTCCCCTGAAAGGCACCGGAACCAATGATAAAGGGCTGTATTACTTCCCCCAGGGCAAGAAATATTACCAGTACCTGGTGAACGCATATACCGGCACTTCCTATCAGGATATTCCTGCCCTGAAAAAAGCCATGAGCGATCAGATGATGGATGACCTGACTGCCATGGATGAGCTGCTGACCGAAAATCCCACCCTGGCAAAAAAACTGTACTCCTACTCCTTCGCCCTCACCGATCCCAACCAGATTCTGGAGGACCTGAGGAAACAGTGCGCAAAGGATTTCCCGGCCATCGAGGATTACACATGCAGCATTAAAAATGTGCCCGCTGCCCTGGAGGCCACCCTGAGCCCGGCCTTCTACCTGACCGTGCCCATTGACCGCCCCCAGGACAATTCCATCTACATCAACAACGGAAGCACCAATACCGCCAGGAACCTGTACTCCACCCTGGCCCATGAGGGTTATCCCGGCCACATGTACCAAACCCTCTATTTCAACAAACATAACACCTGCAACCTGCGCAAGCTCCTGAGCTTCAGCAGCTATTCAGAAGGCTGGGCCACCTATGTGGAATACTATTCCTACAGCCTGAACAACGGATTGGACCCGGACCTGGGAGAGCTGCTCCAGCACAATGCCGCCTTCACCCTTGCCCTGTACGCTATTCTGGATGTGAATATCCACTATGAGGGCTGGGATATCAAGCAGGTGGAGGACTATTTAAACCACTACTTCCGCATCAGCGATTCCTCTGTTATTACCACCATCTATTATGACATTGCGGAGAATCCGGCCAATTACCTGGAGTATTATGTGGGCTACCTGGAAATCCTGGGCATGCAGCGCGAGGCCAAGAAAACCCTTGGCAGCCGCTATACCAACATGGAATTCAACCGTTTCCTTCTGGATATAGGCCCGGCTCCCTTCAGCGTCATTAAACCATATTTTGCGGAGTGGCTGGCGCGGCAGGATGAGGCCGGGAGACAGAATACGGAAAGCCGGAATTGATCCCCGTAATTTCCGCCGCAGCGCAATATCAGCAGGCCCAAATAAAAAGTAATAATGGTTCTATACTGAATGTTGGGGTGTGCTGAAAAGCACACTTCCAACATTCTTTTCGTTGTAATAAAATACATCTATAAGAAGCCTCCTAAACGCATTATCCCGACCAAAGTTTAATGTTA
>Ga0129310_1001884_pt1 | contig 17010 bp, 19 predicted proteins | sample Go1ome_2_FD_94433 | JGI IMG/M metagenome (GOLD analysis project Ga0129310, IMG submission 94433) | Western lowland gorrila individual fecal microbial communities from Wisconsin, USA - Go1022A metagenome | ecosystem: Host-associated > Mammals > Digestive system > Large intestine > Fecal | place...
ATGAAATACTGCCAAGCAAGACTTTCGGTCGCGACGCTCGACCAGATCGCGTCTGCCGCGCTCTACACCGTCGGCCCCGAGTATTTTGCCGCCGTGCGCGACGAGTATAAGAAGCGCCGCGACACGCTCTGCCGCAAGCTCGGCGAGATCCCCGGCGCGGTGTTCGACGTGCCGGGTGGCGCGTTCTACGTGATGGCCGCGCTGCCGGTGGACGATGCCGACAAGTTCCAGCAATGGCTGCTCGAGGAATTCAGCGACAACGGCGAGACCGTGATGATGGCCCCAGGAGGCTCGATGTACGCGACGCCCGGGAAGGGCAAAAACGAAGTCCGCATGGCCTACGTCCTCGAAAGCGACAAGCTCGAGCGCGCCATGGAAATTCTCAAGAAGGCCATCGAGGCCTATAACGCCAGATAACGCTCTTGTAAATATCGGGCATAACGCAGGCTATACGTCCCGTGTAAAAACGCAAACGCGCCGGAGAAAAGGAAAGTCTTTTTCTCCGGCGCGTTTTGTACACCTTTGCGTATTTCTGCGCAAAAGCTCCGTTTTCCAGCAAGGAACGACGCTTTCATGCAAAACAAAAAAGCCTTGAAACTTGCGTTTCAAGGCTTTTCTCTGGTGCGCGGTACAGGACTCGAATTCAAGAAAAACTATTTTCTGCAACTAATTCCGTCAAATTTTGTGATAAACAGTTCTGAAACTGTAAAACATGGTACCAGTCAGTCCAGTTGTTTTATAAGAGCTAACGCTATAAAGGGTACAAATAAGGGTAAAATCAAGGCTCAAGAAAGGACTGTCACACAATGGAAATTACATACAACAAGTACGGAGACTACTACCTGTCCAACCTGGTGGTATCCACGGAAGACCCGACTTATGGGCGCTTTGGCCGTATGCGGCTCAAGTATCTGAAGGAGCACCGCAGAGTGGCCTATATCAATTTGAAAACCTCTGGGGACCTGACACCTCATCTCAACGAGATTGACCGAGAGGCAAACGAGATGCTGCAGCTCTTGATCGAGCAGATGGCGCAGGCGCAAGGCATTACGGAGCATATGAAGGCCGCTGACCAGTTGGCGTGGGTCGGAGCGATGAACAATACCCGAAATGCAGCGGGGGAGGTTGTGCTGCACAATCTGGTCTTTCAGTAATAGCCGAACAGCAAGGCAGGGCATCAGGAATAGAAAACGCACTTCAGAAGCATATTGATAGTTCCATAGAGGCCCTTAGACATTTTTGAGACGGGAACCATGAGCATTTTTAAATCATCCGCCGTGATCTCATCAATATACCTATACCGATCTCCAATGGGCTCAATGATATGCTTTTCCATAGCCTTTCGGTATCCTTCCAGGGTGTTCGGTCTGACTGTGGCCGATTTCATCTTAAGCCACTTCTCGCAGTATTCTCTTACAGTCGGATTGTTCTTGCGGAAAATAGCATCCGCTATCGCTTTGGAGGCAACCTGTGCTCTAGGCGAAGGTCACAGGGTACTTCTCCTCGGAGAGAATGTAGTGGCTGTCGGTGCTGATTTCCCTGACATAGTAGCTACCAAAGGTAACATCGCTCCTGAGCGTGGCCTTTCCGTTTTCGCCAAGGGACAGAATCTCAATGAGACCGTCCGCAGGAATGACAGCACCGTCTGCTGCGGTGAGTTCCTCTACGGCATAGAGGCCGAAGGTCACAGCAGAAAACTCGTTATTCATGCCGATACCGTCCGCTTACCTTGCACAGTTTGGAGAGGGCGTGAACAAGAACAAGACCTTCAAAGATGTGTACGGCTGGGGCAAAGCAGCTCACCTTACTGGCTTGCTTTATTGCGCCGATTGCGGCGGCAAGATGTATGTCCACCGCACCAACAACAGCAAGCGCATTCCACAATAGCCTGCCGCGGCATTTGCTGTAAGCATACCACAGCGGCAAATTGCGCGGCATATGAAGAGCTTTGCAGTCTGTACGGAAAAACATCGGACTGCCTTATCACGATGTGCGGCGCCGGACTCGAGTCAGATCATTAGGATCGCCGCTTGATTGGAATCGTTCTTGAGATACCGGAGGAAGCCCTCTTTTTTGCCAAAGGGCAGAAAAGAGGGCTTTTTTGAGAGTAGGAGTATTTTTGACATAGAGAAGATAAGGTTCAAAAGCAATGATTTTCGGATGACTATTCGTTGTAATAAATAAGAGGCTGCCCGGCAATACAAGATGAAATAGTGCATAAAACGCAAAAGCGTTGACTTCTGATAAGGTGGCATGGTAGAGTTTCTAATAACTATAGCTTACCTTTTTGCCAATCCTTAGCCAAGGACAATCGTCTTTGAAACAGAGTTGGACCTCTGTGTGCTATCATTAGGAAAGCCGTATAGAATACCCCTCAACAATAGTTATAGAGCGTTATAATTATGATTGTTGGAAATACAGTGGCAGGAGTTATTCTCTCGACCGACAGACTACGACCAAATGGAGAATTCAATCTCAACGGAACAAGAGCCAGTAAGAAAAAATCTTACCGGCCCCTGTTCTGCTGTGAGATTATAAGAGAGATGGTATCACGCGGCTTCAGCCTGCTTGCCCTGCGTGAGCAGGCTGACCACAAAGTAAACGATCACGGCAGGTAGGACAGGAAACACGCTGGAATAGGGCGGTGTGAAGAAACCAAAGCTGATTAACAGTGCGCACACAATGCCAGCGATAGCGGATGCCAAAGCACCTTTGGCGGTTCCCCGCTTCCAAAGCAGACCACCGACAAAGGGGACGAGACAACCAGAGGTGAGAATTGTGTATGCCATAGAAAGAAGGCTGAGAATGTTGTTAAACATCAAAGCGACACCAATGCTGACAATGCAGACAATTACATTCAGGATATTCTGCATAACCTTAAGCTGCTTTTCACTGGCATTGGGGTTTATCATGTCTTGATAAATGTCATGAATGATATTAGTGGCAATGCCAATGAAGGCACCATCACAGGTGGACATGATGGCCGAAACAATAGCAGCAACTAAAAATGCACCAAAGATAGGAGAGAAGCGATAAAAAATCAAATCAATGAAGACACTGGCGGGGTCGACATTGGGGAACAATGCGATGCCATACATGCCCAGCAAAGGAGGAATGATTGCCATAACAATTAGCAGAAGACCTCCGTAAATATGCCCACGGACCGCAGCTTTTTCGCTTTTGGCAGAAGCAGTGCGCTGGAAAGCAGTTTGGTCAAAGAGCGCGGCGAGAATAGTTGGGATTGTCAGGCTGACCAGCGTTTCGGCGCTAAAAGGAACAGGATCAAAATATGTGGCGGGCAGAGTTGCCTGAATAGCAGCAAATCCTCCATCAATAATCATGGAAATCAGCGCAAAAATCAGACCAGCTACAATTACGGCAACCTGGATAACAGAGGTCATGTAAGCGCCCCACAAACCAGAGATGGAAGCGTAAAACAGAACGACTAAAGCGGTAATAATTATGCTTAGATTGCCGTCAATTCCGAAGGCTTGGAAGATCGCTTTGCCCGCAAGAATTTGCCCTGCAAACATTGCAACATAGCTAAGTGGCGTTGAAATGCTGTAAATCAAACGGGTAGACTTGTCATTGTAGCGAGTTTTGAAATAATCCGACAGGGAAAGATATCTGTTGCGATAAAAAAACTTGGCAACTAACACACCGACTAACAACCATGAGATACCACAACCGATGCCGTACCATGCACCAGCTATTCCGTAGATGGCGCCGCTCTCTGCGCCACCTACTACAAAGCCGCTTCCAATGTGCGCGCCGACGGCTCCACCGATAATCATTATAGTTGTAGACTGCTTGGCCGCAGTAATGGAGTCGTTAAATGTTGCGGCAAACTTGCGACCATACAGACCAATACCTATCATTCCGGCGAGGTAAACCGCCATAACAATTATAATTAAAGTTTGCGTCGACATTAATGGTTATCCTTTCAATCTATTTTAATTCCGTTGGTCGAGAGTCAGTGCAGATCGTCTAAATGGGGGAGTTCTTGGATTTCTTCTTTGCGTAAGGCGGCAAGTTTTTCTTCAAACAGGTCAACAAGTGCGCCCGGGGGATTGGAGCGAGCATAGTCCCACATTTCCTGATTTTCCTTGGTACCAGGCAACTCCATTCCAATATTGAAGGTTTCCTTTGCATAGGGGACGATATTCCGAATACCTTGCAGATCGTATGCCATATTGCATAGTTCCTTATGGATATTCAGGGTATATGGAGATAGCCGAAGCATGCGGCGAGCAAGTGTCATGGCGGTCTCGTCAAGCTGATCGACACTGACCACTCGATTAAACAGGCCCAAACGGAAGCCCTCTTTTGCGGTGATGGGATAACCCGTGAGCAATTTTTCCTTGGCAATATTCATGGGGAGTTTCCAAAGATCAAACGGGACATAATCTGTGTAAGACATCCCTAATGCAAACTCTCCATTATCCATAACCGTATTGTCAGCAGCTACAATGCAGTCGAACATCATAGCCATGAAATAGCCGCCTCCCAACACACGCCCCTTGATTGCGCCGATAACGGGTTTTCTTGAGGTGTACAGTTTCATCCAGAGATCAATCTCTTCCTGAGTATTGTCACGGCGGTACTCCCATGTGACATCACAGGCATCATTGTTGTTCAGACTTGCATCGGGATCACCAACATCAAAGCCGCAACAGAAGTTTTCCCCCTTTGCCGAAATGATGATAACCCGAACAGATGGGTCAGCGATTGCTTTAGTCATTGCTGAATCCAACTCCAAAAAAAGTTTGCGGCTGATACGATTGCCCTGATTGGGACGGTTCATCCAAATTTTGGCAATACTGTCTACTTGCTCGTACAGGATAGCTTGTTCAGACATAAAAGCACTTCCTCTTCTATTTTTTCTGCGCACGAAATAGGTGTCCATCGATATTTGCGGTGTTTTTGCCAAACTATGTGCCCAGTAACTGCAGTTTAGCACAATAACTTGGCACCGCACAGCATCAAAAATATGACATTTGTCAACAAAAAAATGACACGAAAATGTGCAGAGAATGATATAATAGCCAAAAAACTTGAGGTTATCGAAGGATTTTGCTCTTTCTGCAAAACAGCCTATAACAAGTATAAGCTGAGATAGAACATAGGAGGATGCCGATGAACATAAAACAGTGCGAAACTTTTTTGAGGTTAGTTGAGGAGGGCAGTATCTCAAAAGCAGCGCAAAAGATGTTTTTTTCTAAGCAGGGACTTAGCCGTGCTATTCAAAGTCTTGAAAACGAACTAGGTGTTCAACTGTTTTTACGAACATCTTCCGGCATTACACTTTCCCACGACGGAGAACGCATCTTGCCAGAAATGAAGCAAATCGTAGAGTCGTCCTATTCGATTTTGAAAAAATGTAATGTCACGGACTGTAATAAGTTAAATATTCTTTTCCCGTTTGGCTTTTTTCTCTGCATCCCGCAGAATCTAATCTTTGATTTCATTGAGAAAAGGCCTGAATGCCAGTTTTGCTATGACTGCTCTAATGATATGGAGATTGAAGAAATGCTGCTTGATGGCGATTATGACTTGGCATTCTGCAGCAATTCTAAGAAGAACGAAAATCTGAATTATATTCACCTTTTTCGCAACTACCGTTGTTTCCTGATTCCCAAAGACATGGTATCGCCCTCTAAGCGGTTTATTGAGGTTTCCGACTTGTCTGGAATCAAAATTGCCGTTTCTGCGCCGGAAACTTACAATGACTACGCGTATCTGCAGACAAAATTTGCTGAGTATGGAAAGGTGCCTGATATTTTCCCCTGCCGTGAAGGGAGCACATTGGTTTCTTTTGCAGGTGAGAAGAGAGGAGCTTCTTTTTTAATCAGCTCGTTGTCTAAAAACTTGCCCCATCCAGATACCCGCTATATTTTTTTCGAAGATTACATCTCCTCTGCATATGACATCAACATAGCCACAAAACGCGGCAAGCAGCTGAGTCTGATGGCAATACAATTTATCAAGCACTGTCAGAACTATTGTCAGGACATCTTAAAGCAGCGCCCAAACTTTCCGATGGATTGATTGCTGCATATTGAAATCATGGATGTGGCGTGTAATTAAAGTGGGGAGCATTGATATGCGAATGGAACCATTTGTCAGTATCACATTGTATTTGCAATGGTATCGCAATCCTACTGCTATATTAACTTCATATTAGTGGAGACAATCAGGCAAACCATTGGAATATCGAATATCTATCGTTCCTGCCGACTATCCATTTGCTGTTTTAGCAGTTCTTTCGGCACTCCGTCTAGCAGCTTTTCTTCCCGCTTGTAACGCTCTTCCAGCACAGTGAGCTTTGCGCGCTGCTCGGCGCTCTTGCGTCGCTCGGCGGCCAGCTCGTCCTTTAGCGTTTCGTTTTCCTCGACGCTGCATCGCTGCATGGAGAGCGATTGTAACACGGCCTGCTGCATCCGCTGAATTTCTGCCTGAAAGGACTCTACCTCCGGCAGCAACTGCGCCAGCAGCGCAACCGCCTCCTCGCGCTTCTTGCCCGCGTTCAGCACATTGATACCATTCAAGGCCGTTTCCAGCTTCTCCAGCTTGGCATCCATTGCGGTCACTTTCTTGTACCACCGAGGCGTCAGATGTCTGCGCTTGGTTTTAACGGCGGGCGCGCCGCGCTCCAGCTCTGGCCACCGCTCCGCCATGCAGGCGTAGAAATCGTCCTGCCAGCGGATCATATTTTTCTTGTTGCCGAGAATTTCTTTTGCAGACAACCGCTTGTCTTTCGTCAGCGGCACGAAACATAAGTGCATGTGCGGCGTCCTCTCGTCCATGTGTACCACGGCGGAAAAGATATTCTCCTCGCCCACGCGCTCTTTGAGAAAGCCGAGCGCCCGCTCAAAATACTCCGGCATTTCTGATTCATGTGCTTTTGCAAACTCCGGGCTGGTTGTGATCAAAGTCTCCACAAATTTCACGCTGTCCCTGCGCACCCGGCAGCCCGCCATGCTGATACGGTGTCGGATCTCCTGCCCGTAGCTCCAACGCGGCGCGATCAAATGATAGTTCTGCACGGTGCGGCTTTTGTCAATGTCCGGATTACTGGCGTATGCTTCCTTTGTCCGCTCATTGTGGGCAGCAATGGCCTTGGCAGCACCGCCCTTTCGCTTTGCAAATCGTAAAATGGCGTAAGCCATCGTTGTTCCTCCTGTTATCGTTTTGGGGACGAGGGAGCGTAGAATCCCCATCACGACTTTCTGAAAAAGTGCGCCCGACAGATGACGATACCGTCATCTGTCGTTCTTCTTTTTCGGCCCGGTCAAAACTGCGCGGGGAGCGGCGTCCCCGCGCAGTTTTCCCGTCCCCCGTCGTGATGGGTATAACACACTAGGCTTTGTACCAAAGTCCGTGTGCCAGCCGTTCCCTCTGGACTCCCTCAAGCTGTCATTTCCCGCCGCCTCACGGCACGGAAAATGACCTTATCGGTGTACGGTATGTCCGATAATGTACGGTATTTTGAGGGGATACCCCCACTCCCATTTTTACCGTACATACCGTACATTACCGTACACCGTCCCACCGCAGCGAAAGGCTCTTGCCCTCTCTCGTGCGGTGGGCAACATAGCGAATGTCGTATTTCCGCAGCAGTGTATCCTGCTGCGCGTTCAGCGTCCGAGGCTGTGCGCTTATCTTTATGTAGGAGCAGCGCGCCATCTGCCGCGCCCATCAAGCCATTGGTGCCGGAGATGGTGTTGAACACGTCCTCTGCGCCCTCCTTGCGCGTATGATGAACGACCAGCACGGTGACGCCGTAGGTGTCGGAAAACTCCTTCAGCCTTGCCAGCGTATCATAGTCGGCGGCATAGCTGCCGTTATCCGGCGTCCGTCCACGCACTCGCTGTAACGTGTCAATGATGATGAGCACCGTGTCCGTGTGCTCACTCCAAAAGTCTGTCAGGCGCTCGATCAGGCCTTCGTCTAATGTCCCGGAGAAAACAGAGAGGATCAATCGCTCGCTGTCCCGCTCTGTCATCTGCGCCAGGCGCTTCTGCAATCGCTCACAGGTATCCTCTAAGGCAAGATACAAAACCGTACCCTGCCGGGAAGGAAAGCCGAGAAACGGCTCCCCCATGCTCACCTGATAGGCCATCTGCAAAACGAGAAAGGACTTGCCGATCTTCGGCGCGCCGGCGAGGATGTAAGTCCCTGCCGGCAACAGTCCGTCAATGACTGCCGGGCGGACGCGAAAGCGTGTTTCCATCAGCTCCGGCATGGTCATGATCTGGATCTTTCCAAACTGCTTGTGCGTTTCTTCAATGTCTGTTATACTGTCTGTGCGTGCAAGCGCAGACGGCTGCTCCTCATCTGGTGCAACAGATGGAATCGGGGCAGTCGTTTCTTTTTCAATTCGCATTCCCACCTCCCGTGTTCTGCTCGATCCAGTCGATGAGCTTGTCCTTCGGCACAAGCAGCCGCTTGCCGATGCGCAGCGTGGGGAACGTCCCCGTGTTAAGGAGCTGGTATGCTCCTGCGCGGGAGATGCCCAGCGCCGCCGCGAGCTGATTGGCGTTCAGCACCGCGGGAAGATTTTCATAGGTGTTGTTCATGTGTGACCTCCTCGAAAATGGAATTCCGGTATTACATCACCCCGGAACGAAAAGAATGCTTTGCACTGTATGACAAGACGCTGGGAAGCCGCATGACCTATCTCGATCAAGCGCAGGACCTTGGCCAATGTCTCATCGACCTTTACGATACGGACTTCTATGATGCCTACTGCGTATTGTCCGAGATCAATAAGCTGGTACAAACGAAGAAGAACGAGTCCGCATGGAGGAAGCTGCTGGAGCTGTCGCTGCCGCTTTGCAAAGTGCATCCGTTCTTTGGGCTGCTTGTAACGGATCTGAGCAAGCTGGAATCGGCATACGCGCACGGTCAGGATGCTGACGCAGCGCTTGTCCTTTCATTTGCCAACGATTTTGAAGCCATCGTCAGCGATGCAAAGGCGCTGATCGAACGATGCCTGGACGACCGCTATCAGCCGGACTACTCCACGGCAGAGAGATACCGCGAGGCGCACTACGATGCGTTGCTCCGCTTCGACGATATGAGGTACGGCGAGCTTGCCACCGAGGAGGTCATGCTGGACGGTCCAGCGTATAACAGCGCCTACCATTGCAGCGTGGAGCTGCTGCGCGAGCGTGGCATCAGGACAGCGCTGCGCGAGGTGCTTTACCCAAACACCGTGCGCGACCTCTACAACTACTTGAAAGCCTATTGTCTCCGCCTGCCGCTCCCGATCCACAAGTGCAAAAACTGCGGCAGATACTTCGTTATGACCGGCAACATCACGCAGGACTACTGCACACGGTTGATGGAAGGCTCGGAAAAGACCTGCAAGGAGATGGGCTCTGTCCGGTTATATGAGAAGAAAATTTTCAGCGAGCCGGCAATCAAGGAGTACAAGCGCTCCTACAAAGCGCACAATGCCCGTATCCGCTATGGGCTGATGACGCGCGAGGAGTTTGACAAATGGTCCGCAGAGGCGCGGGAAAAGCGCGATGCCTGCGTAGCAGGCAAGCTGTCCTTTGAGGACTTCGTGGCGTGGCTCGACAGCGACAAGCAGCGATAAAACAACGGACTGACTGGCCGTTTTATGATCTCAGAAGAACAGGAGGTTTCATTGACAACGCGAAAAACAAAAGGAGCCAAGGGCGGCGGCACGATCCGCCAGCGCCCTGACGGACGCTGGGAGGCACGCTATACCCTTGGCATCGATCCCGGAACGGGAAAGCAGATCCAAAAATCCGTCTATGGCAAAACGCAGAAGGAGGTGCGGCAAAAACTCACCGCGATCACCGCGGAGATCGACAATAGAACATACCAGGAGCCTTGCAAAATGACTGTGAATGAATATGGCTTGATATTTGGCTGAAAGACTATCAGATCGGCGTCAAGGATTCCACAGCATATCTCTACGAACGGCAGGCTAAGCTTTATCTGCGGCCTGCGCTCGGCAATATTCCGCTTGAAACGCTAAAGGCTCATACGGTCCAGCGTCTTTATAACTCACTCTCACAGGAACATGATGGGCAGCCCGCACTGAGTGCTAAAACCATCAAGAATATTCACGCTGTGCTGCACAAGGCGCTGAAGCAGGCCGTTCTTCTCAACTACATCCGCTACAATCCGACGACCACGTGTGTTCTGCCCAAAATCGTCAAAAAAGAGATTCATCCGCTGACCGATCAACAGACCGCTCAGCTTCTGAATCTCCTGAAAGGCAGCAAATATGAAATTCCGCTCACCGTCGATCTCTTCACCGGCTTGCGCGAAGGTGAGCTGCTCGGCCTGATGTGGAACTGCGTTGATTTTGAAAAAGGTACGCTCCTCATCAACAAGCAGCTTCGCAGAAGCCAGCAGAAGGGCGGAACATATTATTTCTCCCCGCCGAAAAACAACAAGAGCCGCACCATCGCACCCGCACCCTATGTGATGAAACTGCTGCAAACGCAAAAGGCGCAGCAGGCCGAGCAAAGATTGCTGGCAGGCCCCATGTGGGAGGACAGCGGCTTGGTGTTCACCAATGAGTTCGGACGCTATATCTCCTACCGTGCGATCTTTGATAGCTTCAAACGTATCGTGAAACGCATCGGCCTTCCCGACGCAAGGATACACGATCTTCGCCATACCTACGCCGTGAACTGCATCCGCGCCGGTGATGACATCAAAACCGTGCAGAGCAATCTCGGTCACGCGACCGCCGCTTTCACCCTTGATGTCTACGGTCATTTCACAGACGATATGCGCTCGGTCAGCGCGCAGCGTATGGAAGGCTTCATTACAAATGTTCTCAATTTATAAAGGGTACGATAAAGGGTAAAATCCGTTTCAGGGCAATAAAAAAACCTTGAAGCCATTGAAGCTTCAAGGTTTTTTCTGGTGCGCGGTATAGGACTCGAACCTATGACCCCATGCACGTCAAGCATGTGCTCTACCAGCTGAGCTAACCGCGCGAACCGAACAGTGATATACTACTACACCCGCTATGTTTTGTCAACACTTTTTTACAAGAATCCAGTTTTCTTTTTCGCAGAGGGAGACTATTTACAGCATACGCTAAGCAGGCAGGAATGTAAAGAGGGGAAAATAACAGAAATTGTCCCGCCTTTTTCAGTCATTTTTCTGCGTGCGCCTTTCTTGTCATTTCCCCCTGTTTTCTATATAATGTCTCTATATTATGTGTTGAGAGAATGAGGTGCTTTTTACGATGGGAACGATCGGTTTTGACAACGATAAATACCTTGCCATGCAGTCCGCGCACATCCGCGAGCGCATCGGCCAGTTCGGCGGCAAGCTGTATCTTGAATTCGGCGGCAAGCTGTTTGACGATTTTCACGCTGCGCGCGTGCTGCCCGGCTTCCAGCCCGACAGCAAGATCCGCATGCTCCAGCAGCTGCGCGACGATGCGGAGATCGTCATCGCGGTCAACGCGAACGACATTGAAAAGAACAAGGTGCGCGGCGACCTCGGCATCACCTACGATGACGACTGCCTGCGCCTGATCGATGCGTTCCGCTCGCTGGGGCTGTATGTCGGCGGTGTGTGCATCACGCAGTACGCCGGCCAGAGCGCGGCGGACGCCTTCATCAAGCGGCTCAACACGCTGGGCGTGCGCAACTACCGCCACTACCCCATCGCCGGCTACCCCTCCGACGTTGCCCACATCGTCAGCGACGAGGGCTTCGGCCGCAACGAATATATCGAAACGACGCATTCGCTCATCGTCATCACCGCCCCCGGCCCCGGCAGCGGCAAGATGGCCACCTGCCTCTCCCAGCTCTACCATGAGCACAAGCACGGTGTGAGCGCGGGCTACGCAAAGTTTGAGACCTTCCCCATCTGGAACCTGCCGCTCAAGCACCCCGTGAACCTCGCCTACGAGGCGGCGACCGCCGACCTTGACGACGTAAATATGATCGACCCCTTCCACCTCGAGGCTTACGGCGAAACGACCGTCAACTACAACCGCGACGTGGAGATCTTCCCCGTTCTGCGCGCGATCTTCGAGCGCATCTCCGGCAAGTGCCCCTACCAGTCCCCCACCGACATGGGCGTCAACATGGCGGGCAACTGCATCATCAACGACGAAGTCTGCCGTCAGGCTTCGCGTATGGAGATCCTGCGCCGCTACTATGCCGCGCAGGTCGACGTGGCGCGCGGCGTGGCAGACGCCTGCCAGCTCAGAAAGCTCGAGCTTGTGATGCAGCAGGCAGACGTGACGCCCGAGCTCTGCCCCGCCATCGCCGCAGCCAACCAGAAGGCCGAGGAGACCGATGCGCCCGCAGGCGCGATGATGCTGCCCGACGGCCGCGTCATCACGGGCAAGACCTCTTCCCTGCTCGGCGCTTCGGCAGCGCTGCTATTGAACGCGCTCAAGGCCATGGCCGGCATTCGCAGCGACCTTGACCTCATCTCCAATCAGGTCATCGAACCGATCTCCGCGCTCAAGATCCAGTCGCTCGGCCATCACAACCCGCGTCTGCACTCCGACGAGGTACTCATCGCGCTGGCGATCTCAGGGCTGACGAACCCGCTGGCAGACATGGCCCGTGATCAGCTCGGCAGCCTGCGCGGCTGCGACGCGCACTTCTCCGTCATTATCTCGGAGGAGGACATCAAGCTTTACAAGCGCCTCGGCATTCACGTCAGCTGCGAGCCGAAGTATGAGTCCAAGCGCCTGTACCACAAATAATTTCTAAGGATTCCCTACCATGCACAACAAAAACAATCTTCCCTACGCCGTCGTCTGCGGCGGCGCAAATATCGACATCGGCGCTCATTCCTTCGCTCCCCTGCGCGACCGGGACTCCAATCCCGGACGTGTCGAGCTGAGTCTCGGCGGCGTGGGGCGCAACATTGCGCACAACATGCGCCTGCTCGGCGTGCCAACCTATCTTCTCACCGCCTTAGGCGGCGACTCGCGCGCTTTGCAGATCGAGCAGAGCTGCCGAGAACTCGGCATCGACCTCTCGCACGCCCTGCGCGTACCCGACGGGCGCACCTCGACCTACGTTTTCGTCGGCGACAGCGACGGCGATATGGCCATCGCCGTGTCCGACATGGAGATCTGCGAAAAGCTGACACCGGACTATTTTGCCTCTCAGCTCGATCTTCTCAACGGCGCGGCTGCTGTGGTCATCGACGCAAATCTGCCGCGAGGATCCATCGCGTACCTGACCGAGCACTGCACCGCGCCCATTTTCATCGACCCCGTCTCCACCGTCAAGGCGGAAAAGCTCCGGGGGCTTCTTGCCCGCGTGCACACGCTCAAGCCCAACCGCATCGAAGCAGAGCTGCTCTCCGGTGTGCAGATCACGGACGGCGAGAGCCTGCGTCAGGCCGCGCAGGCGCTGCTTGACCAAGGTGTCAAGCGCGTGTTCCTCTCCCTCGGCGGCGACGGTGTGCTCGCCGCACAGCGCGGCGAAGTGCACGCAGCGCCCATCTGCAAAGCGGAGATGCGCAACGCTACCGGCGCGGGCGACGCGATGATGGCGTCACTCGTCTGGTCGTTCCTCTCCGGCAGAACGCTCGCGGAAAGCGCCGCCGCCGGCACGGCAGCAGCCGCCCTCGCGGTGGAGAGCGAAGAGACCATCAACCCCGCCATGAGCGCCGAAGCCGTGGAGCGGCGCATGGCGCGCTGATCTTCCGCCCCCTTATAAAGCAGCAAAAAAGAACCGTCCGATCGGACGGTTCTTTTTTCTTACTTTTCGATGAGATAGCTTCCGCTGTCCGTCGCCTCTCCCACAATGGGGACAAATTCGACGTCGTAGGCCTTCATCGCCTCCGTGACGCTCTCAAGCTGCTCCGCCGTCACCTTTACATACACGCGGTCGAACGTCTCCGCAAGCTCGCTCATCACGATGCCGGACTTCTCTTCGCTGCCCGCAAGCACAATGTCCGCGTCCACGCTGACGGAGAGCTTTCCCTTGTAGCCCGCCTGCTCCAGCGCGGCATGGAGATCGTCCGAAAGCAGCATCAGCGCTTCCTGCTGCGTCATCGTGCGCTCGTCCGTCTTGATGCGGCTCAGCCGTCCCTCGCGCGGATAGTGGAAATCGTCGAGCAGCAGCTCATCAAAGCCCATCTGCGCGCATTCCGTGACGAGATCGGTCACATACTGCCGCGCCGCCTGCTTTTCGGGTGCAAGCCAGTGGGTGCTGTTCGTATCGTACCAGACGAATCCCGTCAGCTGGCAAACGGCGGCGTCCGTCATGTGCTTGTAGGCATACAGGCTGTCGTGGAGCGTGCTGATGCGTCCGATCGTGTAATAGTCTGAATCCACCAGACCCGCAATGGCGGTGAGCGAGGCGCTGCCGCCGCTCACCGCGCCGCAGTCGATCGCGCCGGGCACCTTGGACTCGTAATAGATCTTACCGCTTGCGTCCTTGAGCTCGACAGCCACAGCGTTCACGTCCTTGTCAAGGCCGTCCAGCGCCGTCTGCCACTCGCCGCCGAGCACCGAAGCGTCCAGCTCGACCGCGTGGGTATCCTTGACGGTGGGCTTTTCCACGGTGATCTCAAGTTCGCCCTTCTCCCCGGTTTCGTTGTTGCCACCGTCTATCGTATCGTCCTGCGGCGCTTTTTTGCCCCAAGGAAATTCAAAGCGGATGGAGCCGTCCGCCTCATAGACCATATAGCGCTGCGCAAACAAAAAGCCGCATGCCAGCAGCAAAACGACCACCAGCAGCGCCGCCAGCACACCTCTGCCGCGCCTGCGCCCGTGATAGCCGGCATAGCCCTTCGTTCCGCTCGTTTTTCTTGCCATTGTCCGCTTTCGCCTCCTTTTTTCCGTACCCCAATGTTACCTTCTGCAAAGCAAAAAATCAACAAAAACCTCTCGGTTTTTGTTGATTTCCCGCAATTTGTATGACCTTAGCCCTGAATGCCGTCGAGCAGCGCAACGCGGCGGGCATGGCGGCCGCCCTCAAACTCGGTGGAGAGGAAGGTCTCGACCATAGCCGAAGCCAGCTTGGGGCCCGTGAAGCCCGCGCCGATGGCCATCATGTTGGCGTTGTTGTGCTGGCGGCAGAGCTGCGCCTCGAGCGCGTCGGCGCAGTGCGCGCAGCGGATGCCGTTCACCTTGTTCGCCGCGATGGAGATGCCGATGCCGGTCGTGCAGACGACGATGCCATACTCGCACTCCCCGCTCGCCACGGCGCGCGCGGCAGCCTCGCCGAAGATGGGATAGTCGCAGCTCTCGGTGGAGTAGGTGCCGCAGTCCTTGACCTCGTGGCCCAGCCCCTCCAGCTGCTTTTTGATTTCTTCCTTCATGGCGTATCCGCCGTGGTCACAGCCCAATGCGATCTTCATAATTTTTCTCCTTTTATCGGTCAGATTTTGTGAAAAACCGGTTTTTTCTTTTCAAACGTGCACACATAGCCGAGCCCGCAGCTCTTCAAAAGCTCCTGCGTTTCCCGCACGTGCGTGCCGACAAATTCCGGCGTGTGGGCATCGGTGCCGATGGTGATGATCTCGCCGCCGAGCTCGTGATAGAGCTTCAGCCACTTCCCGTCCGGCAGCGGCGTGTTGCCGCGGTTCACGTTGCACTCGATGCCGCAGCCGTTTTCGATGAGCGCGCGCAGCACCTGCGCGACCTCATCTTCAAAACCGTCGAAGCTCATGTGCATACCGTGGTTTTCATTCATGTAGCGCAGCGGCAGCGTCAGGTGGCCGAGGACAGAAAACTTGCCCCACTTGGCCGTTTGCAGCACAAGCGTGAGATAGTCGGCGATCTGTTCTCTCGCCTCCTGCTCGGTGCTGCCGGGCATGAAGTAGAGATCGTCCCAGTCGTACTTTTCCGAGAGCTGATGCTGCGAGCCGATGACAAAATCCAGCTCCTCAAGGCGCGCAAGCAGCTCGTCGGCGTAGGCAAAGTCGCGCATCGCTTCGCCGAGCTCGATGCCGCGGCGCACGACGATCTTCCCCTCCGCGGCGCGGTCCGCGCGCGCAAAGGTCTCCGCACGCGCGGAAAAGTCATGCTCCCAGTGCGTATATTCGCGCGGGCGATAGAGATCCACATGATCGGTCAGGCACATCTCCTGAAGGCCCTGCGCGATGCCTGCGCGCACCATGTCCTCCACCGGCGTTTTCGAGTCGAACGAAAGCGCACAGTGGGTATGATAATCCGATAAATACATCTTTTACCCTTTACAGCTTGAACTTTCCGAAAAAGCCCTTGTGCTCTTCATAATTCTTCTCGCCGAGCAGCTCGCTGAACTTCCTGAGCGCTTCCTTCTGCTCGCGGTTGAGGTTGCGCGGCGTTTCGATGTTCACGGTGACATACTGGTCGCCGCGGCCGCGGCCGTTGAGACCGGGAATGCCCTTGCCCTTCAAGCGGAAGGTCGTGCCGCTCTGCGTTCCCTCGGGGATCGTGTACTTCACCTTGCCGTCGATTGTCGGGATCTCCAGCTCTCCGCCAAGCACCGCCTGCGTAAAGGTGATGGGCGCCTCGCAGAGGACGCTCGTCCCCTCACGGCGGAAGATCTCATGCGGCCGCACGGCAACAACGATCAGAAGGTCGCCCGCCGGGCCGCCGTTCTTGCCCGCGTTGCCCTGCGCGCGCAGGGAAATGGTCTGCCCGTTGTCGATGCCCGCAGGAATGCTGACCTTGATGGTCTTGCGGTGGCGGATCATGCCCTTGCCGCCGCACTTGGGGCAGGGCTGATGAATGATCTTACCCTTGCCGCCGCAGCGCTGGCAGGGAGCCGAGGTGGACATGAAGCCCAGCGGCGTCTGGCGGCGCTGCTGAACCACGCCGCTGCCGCGGCAATCCGGGCAAACCTCGGCGGTCGTGCCCTGGGCGCAGCCCGAACCGCGGCAGTCCGGGCACTGCTCGATGCGGTCGATGCTGACCTCTTTTTCGCAGCCGAAGGCCGCTTCCTCAAAGCTGATGGTAACGCTCGTGCGCAGGCTCTCGCCGCGCTGCGGCGCATTGGGGTTTGCCCGCGCGCCGCCGAAGCCCCCGCCGAAAAAGCTGCC
>Ga0129310_1001888_pt1 | contig 16992 bp, 13 predicted proteins | sample Go1ome_2_FD_94433 | JGI IMG/M metagenome (GOLD analysis project Ga0129310, IMG submission 94433) | Western lowland gorrila individual fecal microbial communities from Wisconsin, USA - Go1022A metagenome | ecosystem: Host-associated > Mammals > Digestive system > Large intestine > Fecal | place...
TCAAACTCTTTAAAGTTTGTATCAAAACGCCTTCCGGCGCTCTAATCTTGGTTCAGATAAACGCTAACGTTAATTTAATTAACGCAATCTGTGTTTATCCAGAATTTTACTTGTTTCTCAACTTCGACATTTCTGCCAAAGAATCGACAAGGTAATGTTAATTCGTTCTGTATTGTTCAATTTTCAAGGAGCTTTTTAACTTTGTCGTTCTGATCTCTCAGGCGACTTTGTTATTATATCACATCTTTTCGAGTTTGTCAAGAGGTTTTTAAAACTTTTTCAAAGTTTTTTTGAACTTTCTTGTCGAACTTTTCAAGAAGCGACTTTCTTTCGGAAAGCTTATTTATTATATCACATTTTCTTGAGCTTGTCAAGAGGTTTTTAAAACTTTTTTCAAAGTTTTTTGAACTTTTCTGTGATTTTTTCGCTTTCGTTTGCCGTATCTCTGACGGCTTGTCTATTATATCACCGTTACAGCAAAAAGTCAACCCTTTTTTCAAAAAAAAATTGAATATGTATGATTATTGCACGGAAACCCACTATTGTTGAACATTTTACAGCCATTTGTACAATACTTTGCCTGCTTTTTGCTATATATCCTCTTTTGCCGTACTATTTTCACAAACAACTTTTCTTTTTTTAGGCATTCTGACGTATTTGTCCTTTTTATACTGGTGTTTTTTCCGGATATGTGTTATAGTAATATTGTATTTCTTTATATTAAGCAGAGGTATTTTTATGAAACGTAAAATAATCATGTCCGCAGCGATGCTTTTATCCGTATCCAGTCTTACTGGCTGTTTCTTCTTCCCTGCGGAGGAGGAGTTACTTGATCCACCCACGGTAGCCGTAGAGGATATAGCCTACTCCACCTACACTGCAAAGCAGAAAACAATAGAAGACAAGGTGATCGCTACCGGATATGTAGTATGTAAGTCCCAGTACAACGCCGGCTTCCCGGAAAGCGGCGGCACTATAAAGACTATATACGTCACCGCCGGGCAGTTCGTGGAGCAGGGCGACTTGCTTGCGGAACTGGACACCGGAGATCTTCCTTACTTATATGAGCAGCAGCAGCTCATCGTCCAGAAAGCGCAGCTCGCCTATAACCGCACTGGCTCCGCTGACGACCGTCTGACCCTGGAGATGGAGCAGAACACGCTCGACGAATATCAGCGCCGCATGAACCAGTCGCGGATATACGCCGGAATGTCCGGACAGGTATGCTATATCCAGAGCCTTAATCCCGGCGATACCGTGACCGCATATAAGACTATAGTAAAGATAATAGACCCCACGCAGCTTTCCATACAGTACACATCGTCCCAGCTTAAGAACTTCCCGCTCGGACAGGAGGTAACTCTTACCGTAGACGGCGAGGACTTCCCGGGATACGTTGCGAAAACACCCACCAACACCACCGAGGGCGTGTATGATGATTTCCCGGATATCCTGGGCAACACCGACTCCATCTGGTGCGAGTTCACGGGGGATCAGCCGAGCTTTCTGACGGTAGGAATGACAGCGGATATCACAGCGGTATTTGCGACGCATGAAAACGCCGTCGTAATATCTAAGACGCTCGTCAAAACCGACGGCGACCGCAGTTACGTAGCGATTCTCGACGAAAACGACAACAAGGTCGAGGTAGACGTGACCGTCGGCATAACCAACGCGACCGAAGCCGAGATACTCACCGGGTTGAAAGCCGGCGACCGCGTCGTGGTACGCTGATGGGGGTATAGACAGTGCTTACTTTATTATTCAGAAAAATGCGCAGCACACGCTGGATGGTGCTGTGCCTGTTCATCGGATTCCTGCTTGCGGCGGGAATGATGAGCACCGTGCCGATATACATGAATTCCTCCCTCCAGCGTATTCTTATAAAAGATATGCAGGCATACCAGACGGAAACGGGACTGTATCCCGGCGAATACATCGTCAGCAGTTCGATATCCGTCAAGGCGTCCAACGAGGAGCGCCGCACCGCGGTGAACGCGATGACGGAGCTTGTATCCTCCCGCACCTCGCGGATACATATGCCCCAGGCGAACAGCAAGACCATACTGACTGACGGATTCATGTACCTCATCACCGGAAAGACCGCCCGTGTAAAGGTCATCGGAATGACCGGGCTTTCCGACCATACGGAGATAATCCAGGGCAGAATGTACGAACCCGGACAGCTCCCGGACGGCTCCTTTGAAGTGATATGTAATGAAGAGTGCTTAAAGACGCTGGGCATGTCCTGCGGCGGAACCTATCAGCTCCAGAACAACTTCTTCAACTCCGCCGAGCCGCTCACGGTGACTGTAGTGGGCGTTTTCCGCCAGTCCAGCGAGAACGACAGCTACTGGTCGGAAACGATGGAAAATTACCTTAACGCGCTGTTCATTGATGAAGATACGTTCCTCGGCGATTATCTGAGCACCGGAATAACCACGCTCAGCGGCGCGGAAAGCCGCTATTCCTTCGATTATCAGAAGATGGATCTCAACGACCTGAATTCCATCACCGCCGCCATTGAGCAGGACGAAGCGGTCTACTCCAGCGCCGGAATGTCGTTCTCCATGGGTATCAAGGATATACTGTCAGATTACGCCGTGCGCGCCGCAAATCTGAAATCCATGCTCTGGATACTCCAGATACCGACGATAGTAATGCTGGCGTTCTACCTGTTCATGGTGTCCCAGCTGAACGTAGAGCAGGAGAAGAACGAGATCGCGGTATTCAAGAGCCGCGGCGCGTCCTCAAAGCAGATATTCGCGATATACGCGATGGAAGCCGGAGTGCTCGGACTTGCTACATTCATCATCGCGCCGTTCATCGGTCTGCTGCTGTGTAATTTCCTGGGCGTATCCAACGGATTCCTGGAATTCGTGAACCGCACCGGACTTGCCGCGCACCTCAGCCTGGAGGCGTTCATATACGCGCTGGTAGCGATAGTGATATTCTTTATCACCACCATGATACCGATAATCCCCGCCTCCAAGCTGTCTATAGTAAAATATAAGCAGAGCAAGGCGAAAGTCGTGAAAATGGCGCTCTGGGAGAAGCTCTGCATTGATATCATACTGATAGCCGGGTCGCTCGTATGGTATTATCTCACGGCGCGCAGCATAAGGAAGCTGTTCGCGGACGGCACCTATGTTTCAGACGGCACCATCAATCCACTGTATTTCGTGTTCTCCACCATGTTCATCATGGGCGCGGGACTTCTGTTCATCAGAGTATATCCCTACCTGCTGCGGCTGATATATCATATAGGAAAGCGGTTCTGGTCAGTTCCGCAGTATATGGCGATAACCTCCGTGGCACGCTCGCAGGGCGGCAGGGAGCGTTTCCTCATGCTGTTCCTCTCCGTGACATTCGCGCTCGGAATATTCTCCGCGAACACCGCCCGCGCGATAAACAACAGCCGCTCCGACCGGATATATTACAACACCGGAACCGATGTCGTGATAGACGCCTACTGGCGGCTTGAGAGCGTCGAAGATGAAAGCAGCTATGTTGAGATAGACATGGACGAATACGAGAACCTCGCCGGAGTCGAAACCGCGACCCGCGTACTGCGTACGGACGCGCGCGCGACATGCGGTAACGTGAATTCCAAAGACGCCGACCTCATGGCTATAGAGCCGGGTAAATTCGCAAAGACCGCATGGTTCCGCAACGATCTTCTGCCGGTGCACTGGTGGAACTATTGCTCTGCGCTGGTGGATTACAAGGCAGGCGTGCTCGCTTCCCGCAGCTGGGAGGAAAAAGGCGTGCAGCTCGGCGACGTTATCTCCGTCAAGATAGACGGCAGCGACAGCGTGGATCTTACCGTACTTGCGTTCGTGGATTACTGGCCGGGCATAGACCCCACCCAGACCGTCGTAGTTGACGACCATTCCGGCGAAACCATGACGCGGGATTTCCTGGTGTGCAATTACAATTACCTCCGCCGCGTGACCGAGCTTACTCCCTACCAGGTATGGCTGAAATTACAGGACGGTGCCACCAGTGAAGCGCTCTACGCCGATATTGAAGCGAAGCACTTAAAGATACAGCGCATAACCGACAGCAGTCAGCTTCTCATCGAAGCCAAGACCGACCCCGAGTTACAGGGAATGAACGGCGCGCTGACGCTGGGATTTGTGGTGATCATGCTGATGACGGTCATCGGATTCCTTATCTACTGGATAATCTCGATACGCTCCCGGACATTGCAGTTCGGCGTACTCCGTGCGATGGGCGTTACGTTCCGCGAGGTAATATCAATGCTGGGCTGGGAGCAGCTGCTTGTCAGCCTGGTGTCCATCGCGATGGGCTTTGTTATCGGCGGCATAGCAAGTGACATGTTCGTCCCGATGTTCCGCACGATGTACAACGCAGCCGACCAGGTACCGCCGTTCCGCGTGCAGGGCGACCCCGGGGATTATATCAAGATGTACGTCATAATCGCAGTAATGCTGATAGGCGGATTCCTGGTACTCGGAAGCCTTATCAAGAAGATAAACATAAACAAGGCGCTGAAGCTCGGAGAGGACTAATATCTTCGTATATACAACACAGGGCGAAAGGTTTTCTTTCGCCCCGTCAGCTTGTTCGCGCCGAATTTTGCAGGGGAGGGGCTTGCCCATCCCGCACTTTGTTGCGGCGCGTCCATGCGCCGCTTGGGTGCGCGTGGGCAATCCTCCTTGATTGCCCATCCCGCACTTTGTTGCGGCGCGTCCATGCTCTGTCGGTCAACCCCTCTGGAACTTCGTGCCACCTCCCCCGCTGGGGGAGACACGCGCTTTGGGGCACGTGGGCAATCGTCCATGATTGCCCACACTCACCTCTCCTTTTATTAATGCGGGTGACCGATGGTCACCCGCATATAATTTTATGTTCCAATTTTTTCGACAGCCTGATAGGGCGAAAGATTAACTTTCGCCCTATTATATAAGAGTCAGCCTGTATTCCCCCGGAGTCATTCCGGTTATCTGCCGGAACCTGCTGCAAAAGTGGCTCTGCGACGAAAAGCCCAGGAGCGCCCAGACCTCCGAAAGCTCCACACCGCCCGCTATAAGGCTCTGCGCCGCCTCTACCCGGCGCTCAAGAATGTAGCGTGTGACAGTCGCTCCCGTTTCACGCCGGAACATTGAAGCAAAGTAACTCCGCTGATAGCCCATTTTCTTCGCGATACCCTCTGCCGTAAGCTTCGTATGCAGATTATCCGAAATATAGCACACCGCTCGCCGTACCCCCGGCGAATATTCCCGGCTGCGCAGCTTCTTCATGCGCTTTGCGAATTCCTCCGCCATCTCGTCGTTTACGCGTTGTACCGCCTCCACCGTACGGCAGGTATCCGCCCTCCGGATAAACATGTCGCTCAGGCTGAACGCGTCCTCCTGCGGCATTCCAGCGGATATGCACTTTCTTGTGATAATGGTGCAGTTCGCCACCAGGTGATATATCTCATTCCTCACCGGATCCTGCGACAAACGCCCCTTTTCACTCTCCGGAGAGCCGCCGCCGGGGTACTTTTCCCGGAGCCGCGCTATGCCGTCAGTATCTCCGTTCACTACCATTCGGTAAAATTCCTGCTCTTCCTCCTGCGGCGGGTGCGGAAGCCCCAGCTCTTTCACCAGATTTATGTGAAGCTCTACGTCGTTCATACCATCACCCCATTCTGATTATACAACAAACATGATATAAATACAACACATATAATATAAATTCTCCGGGTTTCATGTTATATTTTATTCAACAGGATTTCATCATTCACAATGAGGTGTTATAATGAAGAAAATATTGACCGCCCTGCTGCTTTCCGCAGCAATACTTACTACCGCCTGCTCCGGCGGTACTTCCGCCGCTGACGTAAGCTCCGATAACTCGCAGACCGTCACCCAGGAAGCCGCAGCCCCCGAAACTCCCGAGCGCCCCGACATATCCGGGCTGACCTCGCAGGAGATAGTGAGTTCCATGACCGTCGGCTGGAACCTCGGCGATACGCTTGATGCATGCCAGGCGGACCGCGACGGTGACGGGATCATAAACGAGCACGCTCCCGACGGCGAAGAGCCGGACGAAACACTCTGGGGAAATCCGAAAGCGACGCCGGAGCTGTTCCAGGCATTATGGGACAGCGGTGTGAACGCCGTAAGGATTCCCGTGACCTGGCGCGACCACATCGACGAAGCCGGAAACATCTCCGCGGCATGGCTCGACAGAGTTCAGCAGGTCGTTGATTACGCATACGACATCGGAATGTACGTTATAATCAACGTACACCATGACGGCGGCGGAGACCCGCAGTTCGGCGCCTGGATATGCAACGCCGCCACGGACTATGATTCCACCCTCGCCCGCTACCAGACTCTCTGGACTCAGATCGCAGAGCGCTTCCAGGATTATGACGAGCACCTTATATTTGAGAGCATGAACGAAGTAGGATTCGACAGCCTTTCCACTCCCAAGGCATACAAGACCCTTAACAGACTGAACCAGGCGTTCGTTGACCTGATACGATCCACCGGCGGAAAGAATCCGACGCGCCATCTGCTTATCGCCGGATACTGGACGGATATAGAAAAGACCTGCAATAATCTGTTCCAGATGCCAGAGGATCCCGAAAACCGCTGCATAGTATCCGTGCATTATTACACTCCCTGGGATTTCTGCACAACGAACATAAAAAACGAGTGGGGCACCCAGTCCGAGCAGCAGGAAATGGAACGACTTATCGGCAAGATGAAAACCACATTCGTTGATAATGGAATTCCGGTTATAGTCGGGGAATACGCGGCAAGCGGCAACGACTTCAACAGCTGTATATTCTTCTGTGAGAAGCTGGTGAAGCTGTGCCACGATTACGGAATAGCAACATTCCTCTGGGATAACGGCAACGGTCAGATAGACCGCAGCACCAACACCTGGCGCAGCGAGGCAATGCACTCCGCACTGCTGAGAGCAGTCAGCGGCGAGGATTACACACCGGAAAAGCCGACAAATTCAGACTGACCCATACCTCCCAAATAAATAATACACGGGGCTGAGAAATTCAGCCCCGATGTGTTTTAACAATAAACCAGGGCGAAGAAGTATCTCCGCCCTGTAATTTTCTATGTTAGCAGACCAGCACCTAAGCTAATGCAAGGTGCCCGGCGATTTTCCGTTTCCGGCGGGTAATCTGCATTTCCTCTCCGCTTCGCACGAGAGAAGCCGGAATTCCCGCCCCACTCCGGGGCGGGAAAGGAAAATTGCTATATTTGCAAACGAATGTTTGCAAATATAAAGAAAGGAGGCCGTATTGCGATTACCGTGAAGCTAGTTCAGGGTGTTCGTAATACGACCCCTCTCAAAGAGTGAGTCAAAATAAAACCTTCTCTATAAGTCTGGAGGAATAACGCTTTTAATCAGCATCTTTACCTGACCGAAACGGTGAGCCGGAACGGGAACCCGCAAGGTTTACCATGTCGCGTCACGCTAGTAACCGATCTCTGTGCGTTGCTTCAGACTGCATTCTTCCGGAATGCAGCGGCTTTGCCTGCGCAAAGAAACCATGCTCCGCCGGACCTCTGCTCCGTGGCGAGCCTCGTAACTCACACCGCCCTGCGCCTTGACCCGTCTGCTGGACTTTGCAGAAAGGCTGTGATAGCTGATTCCGTGTGTACTCGGAGATCAGGCGCATAAAATGCGAAAAACGAACCATCACCGACATCGCGTCGGACAGCCGCGCCGAAACGCCGCTGTGATACGAACATACCGCCGTCCTGCGGAAGCACCCGCCGCCGATATGCCGGAACTCCGCCGCTCGCGAAATTTACTGTCAACGCTCCCGATAGCGGACTGCAAAAGACACTTACAACTTTATTCATCTTTATTTTATCGCATTTCACTCGAATTGTCAAGGGCTTTTGCCAAATTTCCCCGACAAATCCACAAAAACCGTCAAAAAAACTCTCAGAACGATATCAGCTCCCCAAGTACGCCGATCAAATACATTCCGAAGCTCATTCTGCGTACGTCGTTTTTTGCCACGATATCCGATTTGTACACCTCCACGCCGTCCAGGGTCACGAGATATTCTCCCAGGAACTGCCCCTTTTCCACCGGAGCCTCAGCCTTTTCAACGAACGTGTACTCATATTTTACACTCCCGGAGCACCCTTTCTTTATAATGCACCCGCCATAGCTCTCCACCATCGGCTGTACTGTCGTAAATTCCCCGCGCTCCACCGGGATCGGCTTCAACTCCCGGCTGTCCACCTCCGGAGTGAACCGCTCAAATCCGGAAAATCCGTAGTCCAACAGCTCCTCTGCCCTGTCGAATCTCGCCGGATCCTCCCCGCAGCCGAGAACCACCGCCACCAGGCGCATATCCCCGCGCTGCGCGCACGCCGCCAGACAGCAGCCAGCGCCGTCAGTCGTGCCGGTCTTGCCGCCAAGGATACCGTCGTAATAGCGCACCAGCTTGTTCGTGTTGAGCAACTGAGTTTCGCCGCCGCGCAGATAGTCCAGCCAGGTCAGCAGCCACCCGCGGTAGTATTCCTTTTCCATCAGCTCTGCCGTCATTACCGCGATGTCCTCAGCCGAGGAATAGTGTCCCTCATCGTCGAAACCCACGCACCCGGTGAATTTCGTGTTTTTAAGACCCATTTTCCTTGCGCGCTTGTTCATCAGCTTCACGAAGCCCGCTTCACTGCCCGCCGTGTGCTCCGCCAGCGCTATGCACGCGTCGTTCGCGGAGCTGACTATCACCGCCTCAAGAAGCTCCGCCGCCGTCATCTCCTCCCCCGCGTTCAGCCATATAACAGAGCCTTCCGCCGACGAAGCGTACGACGAAGCCTTTACGCTGTCCGTCAGCTGCAAGTCGCCCGAGTCGATGAAATCCGCCAGAACCAGCAGCGACATCACCTTTGTTATAGAAGCCATCGGGAGCTTCTCATGCGCGTTTACCGAATACAGTATCTGCCCGGTCTCCGCCTCCATCAGCACCGCCGCCCGGGGAGCGCCCTCCAGCTGACTGTCTGCACTACTCTCCGCGCCGCTCTCAGCGCATGCCGTCCCCGGCATCATCAATAACGCCGCACATAAAATAACGCATAAAATACGCCTGAATTTTTCCACAATTATTCCCCCTCCGTTGAAAACTCCGGACTACCTATATACTAATATGCGCGGCTCTGAAAAAAATTCAGAATATTTGCGATAACCCCTTGACAAAATCATAATACTGGTGTATAATACAGTCAAACAATTGAACAGTTGTTCATATGATAAGATAACAAAGGAGGCACACCCGATGGATAACGATGCCCCGCACTGCGATTTCATGTGCGTCCACGCTGATACGGTGGACAGGATAAACAGCACGATGCCCGACGAGGATCAGCTGATAGACCTGTCCGAGCTTTTCAAGGTATTCGGCGACTCCACACGTATAAAGATACTGACGGCGCTGAGCCACGGAGAGCTTTGCGTATGCGATATGTCGAAGCTGGTTGGAATGACCTCCTCCGCGGTGTCGCACCAGCTCAAGATACTCCGCAGCAGCAAGCTTGTGAGCTGCCGCCGCGACGGAAAAACAGTATTCTACAGCCTTGCGGACGACCACGTGAACACGATACTCCGCCAAGGGCTGGAACACATATCCGAGCCGGCTTCCACCACAGCGGAAGCATGACGAACGGCTGTTGATTACAGGAGGCTTTATGGATTTCTGGGATAAGATCGCCGGGGTCTACGACCTGGCGGAATGCATCAACGGAAGCGTATATAAAGAGATGGTGGACACCACGACGCGGCTGACGCCCTCCGGCGCAAAGGTTCTGGACTGCGCGGCGGGCACCGGTGAGCTTTCGTTCGCCGCTGCAAAGAACGCGGAAAGCGTCGTCTGTACCGACCTCTCAAGGAATATGCTGAAAACCGCGCAGCGAAAGGCGCGCGCCCTGGGCGTGGATAACATCACCTTTGCCGAGCGCAATATATTCGACCTGCAGGACCCGGACGGCACATACGACGTGGTTATCGCCGGAAACGTACTGCACCTGCTGACAAATCCGCAGGGAGCCGTAAAGGAAATGTACCGCGTGCTGAAGCCCGGCGGCAGGCTGCTTCTCCCGACGTTCACATCAAAGAACAAGGGCGGGCTGTTCATAGGTATCTACAAGAAAATGGGCTTCGATCCGGAAGCGGAGTACTCCCCCTCCGAGTACAAGAAGATGCTGGAGGGCTGCGGACTGGGCAGGGTGCGCACAAAGCTGATACACGGGCTTATCCCCTGTTGCTACGCCGTTATAACCAAGTCTGAAACAGAGGACAACTCTGATAATATCTGAACCGAAAGGAAAAACTACCATGAAAAAGACATTCAAGCTCATCGACCTGGACTGCGCACACTGCGCCGCTAAGATGGAGGAGGCTGTAAAGAAGCTCCCCGGCGTTACAAACGCGTCCGTGAACTTCCTCCAGCAGAAGTTCACGCTGGAAGCTCCCGACGACCAGTTCGACGAGATCCTCAAGGCAGCCGTAAAGTGCTGCAAGGACGTTGAACCGGACTGCACCATCAAGATCTAATTTCATCAACTCTGAGAGGTAACGGCTATGAGTAAGAAACAGAAAAAAACGCTGCTGCGCATAATCATCGCGGCAGTCGTATGGCTGACAGGATTCGTCCTTGAGCACATAATCGACTTCGACAGCGCCGGACGGTTCAGCGTCATGGGTATCATTCATCTGGCGATATTCGCAGCCGCTTACCTCATCATCGGCTGGGATATCCTCTGGAAAGCGATACGCAATATCGCGCACGGTCAGGTGTTCGACGAGAACTTCCTGATGTCCATTGCCTCCATCGGCGCAATGATTATCGGCGAGTACGCCGAGGGCGGAGCGGTAATGATACTGTACCAGATAGGCGAGCTGTTCCAGGGCGTTGCGGTCGGCAAGTCCCGCCGCTCCATCGCGGAGATGGTGGACATCAACCCGGAGTTCGCGAATGTAGAGCGTGACGGCGTTGTATCCGAGGTAGACCCCAGTGACGTTGCCGCAGGCGAGACCATAGTAGTACGCCCCGGCGAGCGCGTACCGCTGGACGGCACCGTAATTTCCGGCTCCTCCGAGCTTAACACCGCGGCGCTCACCGGCGAAAGCGCGCTGCGCGCCGTTGCCGAGGGCGACGAGGTGATCAGCGGCTGTATCAACACAAACGGACTGCTGAAAGTCAAGGTGTCCCGCCCCTACTCCGACTCCACAGTCGCGAGAATTCTTGAACTTGTGGAGAACTCCACCGAGAACAAGGCAAAGACCGAGAACTTTATCACGAAGTTTGCAAGGATTTACACTCCTATCGTCGTTTTCGCAGCCATCGCCCTGGCGATAATCCCGGGAGTTATACAGTCCGCCATGAACGGATTCACTGACCTCAGCGGCTGGATCGGCGAGGACGGCTGGGTATACCGTGCGCTGTCGTTCCTTGTAGTTTCCTGCCCCTGCGCGCTGGTGATCTCCGTGCCGCTCTCCTATTTCGGCGGCATCGGCGGCGCCTCCAGATACGGCATAATGATAAAGGGCGCGAACTTCATGGAGGAGCTTGCAAAGGCACAGACATTCGTTTTCGACAAGACCGGTACGCTTACAAAGGGCAGCTTTGCAGTAACTGAGGTAGTCCCCGAGGGAATGACCGAAAACGAACTGCTTGGCATATGCGCCGCAGCCGAGACCTATTCCACCCACCCCATAGCGCAGTCGATAATCGCCGAGGGCAAGAAGCGCGGAGTTACGACCACCGCAGCTGACGCCGAGGAGATCGCCGGCTATGGCGTAAAAGCGACCGTTAATAACTCCACCGCTCTTGTCGGAAACCATCGTCTGATGGAGCGCGAGAATATCCCCACGCCGACTGTGGAAACTCCGGGAACCGTAGTACATTGCGCGATCGACGGCAAGTACGCCGGATATATCGTGATATCCGACGAGATAAAGCCCGGAACTCCCTCCGCGCTTGCCGCGCTTAAAAAGCACTGCAATGCAAAGACCGTCATGCTGACCGGCGACCGCCGTGCAGCCGCGGAAGCCGTAGCAAAGCAGGCGGGTATTGATGAATTCCACGCCGAGCTTCTGCCGGATGGAAAGGTGTCCCAGGTCGAAGCGCTCTACGAGGCAAAGCCGGAGAACACCACGCTTGTATTCGTCGGCGACGGAATGAACGACGCCCCTGCGCTTGCCCGCGCTGATGTCGGCATAGCAATGGGCGCAATGGGAAGTGACGCCGCGATAGAAGCCGCGGACATCGTGCTGATGAACGACAACATCGAGAGCCTGCCCACCGCCGTACGTATCTCGAAAAAGACCCACGCCATCGTAATGCAGAACATAATCTTCGCGATAGGCGTAAAGGTACTTATCATGCTGCTGACCGCAGTCGGAATAACCAGCATGTGGGTAGCGATATTCGGCGATGTCGGCGTAGCCATCATAGCTATACTGAACGCTATGCGCTCCATGAGAATAAAGTAACTCCGAAAACAAACAATTATCCCCCCGTTCTCCGAAATAACGGGGGGATATGTCATTTTACCGTAACAACATTCGACCATGCGCCGTAATATGTAACGCCATCTGATTTGAAATACGGACGGACCTTGAATTTCACCGTTGAGCCTACGGAATACTTCGCGGCGCAGGAGAGCTTCCTTACGATAGTGAGCCTGCGATATTTCGCGCCGTTCTCAGAGTAGTATATCTGATACCCGTCAGCGCCCGTGGACTCCGTCCAGGTGAGCTTCGCGCGATTTCTTGCGCTGGTCGCGGAAAGCTTCACCTTTCCCAGGACTATTTTGAACGTAAGACGCTTGGTTCCGGTGTAGTCCCCGATTCCGGTCACGATAACATCAGCCGTGCCCGGATTGTAGTTATAACGGTAGTCAACGGTGTAATCCCTGTCCTTTACAAGCTTCCTGCCGCCGTCCTTTACCACAATGTTGGGCTTTATCTCCTCGCCGGTGCAGCGCTTTGCGGATATCCTGCCGAAAGTCAGCCCTGAGATATCCGTTTTCAGCATTTTTACGGTGTAGTCCTCCCAGCTTCCGTCAATATACTTACCATTCTTGTTCTGGATAGAGTAGAATATTCTCAGCTGACCGGCGTTCCTGGCTTCACTCGCAATATCCTCGGAGTAAGGGTCGGCGTCATTGAAGCACACCGCCACAGCGTACCCGCCGTCCTCGGTCACAAATTCCTCGACCATCTCTGCAAGCGGCTCTCCGTTATCCTCTACAAATGTGTAAACGAAAAGGTTATCCTCACCACCCGCCGGATCAACGAGATTAAACGTGATATGATAAGCCGCCATCGGAAGCTCAACGTCCTCATCGCGCTCCTCCGAAAAATCGCCGAACCACACTGCCATATGAAGCAATGCGTCGTCCTCGCTGCTGAAAATGCTGAATTTGTCCTCCGGAACTACAAACACCACCGACGTATATCCCGGTTTGTAGTCAGTGCTGATGAAAACGTCCGGCGACTTTGTTTCAAATCCGGACACTGCAGCCGACGTATCCTCTGCGAAAGCCGCCGTCGGAGTTACCGCAAGCACAGCAGCCGCCACAATTCCTGCAAGTATGTTTTTAATCTTCATTACCAGACCTCCATACAATGAATGTTACCCTCATTATACAGCGCCTGATTTCATTTGTCAATACTATTTATTAAATTACACATCGCTCAGCGTATCCACGCGTTTTTTCCTTATCCCGCGCATGAAGATAACCGCGATACCTGCCGAAACGCCCTCGGCTATAAGGAACGTCAGCCACACAAGCCACATCATGTCCGCGCCCTGGTTTATCACTACCTGCGAAAATCCCCACGCCACCGGAAGCACGAAAACAAGCTGTCTGCACACTGATATCACCAGTGACTGAAATCCGGATTCCAGCGCCTGAAATATTCCCTGGAACGCGACGTTCGCCCCGGCGAATATGAAGCTCAGCGAAACTATCCGCATAGTCCCTGTGCACAGCTGCCGCGTTTCCCCGGAAAGTCCGAACAGCGCCGGGAACGGCTCCGCCAGTATCTCCATGAGTATAACGCCGAACGCCATTATCCCCAGAGTGTACAGCATTCCGAATTTTATGCCCTGCCTTACGCGTGAGCGGCTGCCCATGCCGTAATTGAATGAAACCACCGGAGTTATTGCGTCCCTCAGCCCGAACGCCGCGAACATAATGAACTGCTGTATCTTGTAGTAAAGCCCGTAAGCCGTGACCGCGTTCTCGCTTATCTGCACCAGGATTATATTAAGTCCGTAGGTCATGACGGACATCAGCGCCTGCGCGATGACCGCAGGAAGTCCGATGGAGTATATCTTTCCGATAACGCCGGCAGACGGCTTCATGAAACGCCAGCCGTTGTCTATCTCCTTTATCATTCTCAGATGGAACACGAGCGCCAGCACACAGGATACCACCTGTCCGACGACCGTCGCGAGAGCCGCTCCCACAACGCCCATTTCCGGAAGCCCCAGCCAGCCGTATATCAGCACCGGGTCAAGGATAATATTAGTGACTGCACCCGCAATCTGCGCTATCGTAGAAAACAGCGACCGACCGGAAGCCTGTAAGGTCTTTTCAAACACCGAGAAGAATATCATGCCGAAGCTGAGCGTGCAGCATATTCTGATATATTCCTCCGCCATCTGGGATATCTCCGGGTTGCTGCTCTGGGAGTGCACGTAGCTCCCTGCGCCGAATATCCCGAACAGCAGGAACACCAGAAATATGACCGCCGACAGGAACAGCGTATTTCCGACGGCGCGGCTCGCCATTTCCCGGTCGCCCTGCCCAAGGCTGCGGGACATGAGCGCGTTCATTCCGACTCCGGTGCCGATGGATACCGCGACCATCAGCATCTGCACCGGAAACGCGAGCGTCAGCGCATTAAGCGCCTGCTCCCCGCCCACCGGCATATTTGCCACGAAAGCGCTGTCCACGATGTTATATACCGCCTGTAGCATCATCGAAAGTATCATCGGAATTCCCATGCCCAGCATAAGACGTCCGACCGGGGCTGTCGCCATTTTGTTCTTTTCCATGTTTCCTCCCATAAAAAAAGTGCGGCAGCTGCGCCCTATCTGGATTTACGCAACTGCCACACGATATTATACTTTATTTTGTTCTATAGCTTTATTGTACCACAGAATTCCCGCCAGGTCAAAGGGAATTCTGCATAAATTTTCCGAACGGGAAATTCTGTTTTCCGTCAGATATACCCGGATATCTCTCCGTCAACGCCCATAACAGTGACCTTTGTGCCATTGAACACAGGCACTGCCGAGCCCGGAGCCACCTGCTTCTCCTGCCCGTTCGGGAGGACGCATCTCCACGGCTCTTCCGAAAGGTTTTTAAGCCCCCACAGCGACGGATTGAGCTTGTTACGTACTACCTCGCCGACCGTCCGCACGTTCTCGTCGAACAGCCTCGCGCCGTCAAACAGGAGTACTCTCTGTCTGCCGAGGTGCAGAGCAAGCGGCGGAGTGTAGTGCTCTCCGCAGGGGCAAATTATGCGTCCCTCGTCGTCATGTTCGCTGCCCGAAATAAATCCCTGGGCACCGCAGCTGCACGCGCAGATATCCCCGCGCATGCGCACCAGCAGGTCGAGCCACTGCTTTTCGATGAGCCGCTTATCCGGCTGGAACAGTCCGGTCGTAAAGGACTGCGTGAACGCGTCACGGATATAATCCGGCATTATCCGCCAGAACTTTATGATATTGTTATGTACCCCGCGGACGGGGCGGTTGGTGTCGTTTTCCGGGTCGTATACAAACACCGGCTCCGAGCCGTAATGACGGCGCTCCGCTTCCTCGGTAAGGCAGACGCTGTTCAGCACCTTGCGTCCCTCAAGGGGGTCGCCGCGCAGCAGCAGCCGGAACAATACGACGGCAAGCGACCAGCGGTCGGTGAGCTTGTCCGGGGCTTTCTCCCCGCGGACTATCTCCGGCGCCATGTAACCGGGCTTCCCGGCAATGCCGAGATGCTCGCCATAGGGCGCGATGTTGTCGCAGTCGCAGATGAGCACACTGCCGTCCGTCGGGCGTATGAAAAATCCGCCGTCGTTGAGATCCTGGTAGCTCCTGCCGGAGTTATGCAGCTCCCTGAACGCGGACGTAATGTGGATCGCGGCATTAACCACGGAATACAGTCCCGAGAACTTCACCCGCGCATTGAGGATATCCGAAAACGGCGCGTACCCCGGCGGTATCAGATCCATCAGAAATCCGAAGCCCTCCTCGGTCTGCTCCGTAAGCAGTTTCGGCATAAGGAACGCCGGACTTGAGCTTCCGTCCTCGCACAGCCTCTGGAGATTTTCCCGGAACAGTACGGGATCCTTTATCTTCTTCGGAAAGTACATTTTCAGCGCGTGATCCCGCCCCCGGTAGGAAGCCCTGTATACCGCGCCCTGTCCGCCCTGCCCAAGCAGCTGCGTTACCTCCGCCTCGCCGCCCAGTTCCATCGGAACTCTGTCGCCGACTTTCAGCATCAGAAGCCTCCTCCGGTTATCTCGTCGAACTTCTCCTCGGCGGCGGTCTCAGCCTCGTTTCCGCACCACTCGCAGACGGTCTCAGTTTCTCCGTTCCAGCAGGTGGTCTTTCCGCACTCAGCGCACTGGAAGAATCCCTTTGCTCCGCAGTACGGGCAGGAGGGGTACTCCGTCGTGATGTAGATGTTTCCGCTTATCTTGGTATCTCCGAATTTCTCGCGCTCCGCGGTCTTTTCGTTTACCTTGAACGCCCAGGTAGCATACCAGTCGCCGTCCTCGCGCTGCTCCGTGCGTATGCCGAAGAGTGCGTGGTCGTTCTTGCATTTTGTGAGAATTACTGCTGCTTTCATTTATATCCTTGTATGATATAGTTAAACCCATATCATATCCTTTCATAAGATTTACGCTCATCTCCGAAGCAAAGGAAAATTTGAACAGTGGAGCGAGCGTAGCGAGAGGAACTGTTCAAATTTTCGGCGA
>Ga0129310_1001891_pt1 | contig 16976 bp, 14 predicted proteins | sample Go1ome_2_FD_94433 | JGI IMG/M metagenome (GOLD analysis project Ga0129310, IMG submission 94433) | Western lowland gorrila individual fecal microbial communities from Wisconsin, USA - Go1022A metagenome | ecosystem: Host-associated > Mammals > Digestive system > Large intestine > Fecal | place...
CCGGGATTCCTTCTACCGCGATTGCGAACGCATCTTTGATACCTCCTTCGGATATCAGAGGCGGATCAGCGAGTCCTACGACTATCACAACACGATGAAGCATGGGAGCAACGAGGAAAGGGCTGCCATGATTCAGGCATCCGTTCAGGAAGAGCAGATCCGTCAACAGGTGACGGCGTCCCTGGCCAGGCGTGCTGCCCGGCTGGCCCAAGAGGCGGCTACCGAGGAGGCAAAGCGCCAAAGGCAAGCAGAACTGGCCCGTCAGAACGAAGAGAAAAAGAAGAGAAACGAATTCTGGAACAGCTACCATAGCTATTACCGGCCGATCATTGACGAGTTGAAGAAACAGAGCAATGCCGCATTTTCCCTCTATGACGACATCAAGGCACAAAGAGCGGACCTCTGGGAAGAGACTTCTGATCAGTACCGCAAACTGAAATTCACCTATGATCTCCTCTTGACCAAACAGAAAGAACTGAGAAGGGCCCGCACGTATAAGGAACTCCTGCGCATCTTTACGAAGATGATGCTCTTCGTCAACCCGCTTCCGGTTCTGATCGCAAGCCTGGCGCTTAAGGTTCTTCTCGAAGGCAAGAAACTGTATGACCGGGAAAAGATTCAGGTCTTGCGCAAACAGGTCGATTATATCCGTGAGGAAATCGAGTCTCTGAAAGCCAAGCAGGACAAACTGAAGCACGCCCAGTACGATTCTCTCCGCCAGTATATCGAGGTAAAGGATAAGAAAGCGGAACTGACTAAACAGATTCAGGCTCTCAAGAAAGAACTTGAACAGCCTCGCGTGGAAATTGACCTGGACAGTGTAGCTAAAGAACTCTCCAAAAGGAAGACTGCCCAGGAGGAATCCTCAATGAGCCAGGTTTACGCTGCATTCGGGATCTACGGAGCAATGATGTCAGCCGAGACAAAAGTAGATCTGGAACTTGATCTTTTGAGCAGAAACAATTTCATTGAGCCTATCCTTCATCCAAACGGAGGTGTAGCAGACTTTAATCTCATCGTCGATGGGATCACTTTGCTTGCAAGTAGGGCATATTCCGATGAGAAACTTGCCGCCATGCTGGAGAAATGGTGCGGTCTTACTGGGCAGATACCCGCCCATCGACTTGCGAACAAGGTCGAGGATAATGATACCGTTAAGTCATTATCTACAAATCAAGAACAGAAAATAGAAAACTATTCATATGGAAAACAAAGAACTCGTTGATGCATTGATACAGGTGCCAGGGCTTGTTGAGGCTGCGAAAACATTCAAGGAAATATCGGGACACATACTATCTTCAGTGGCGGACGCCATCAAGAAGCGTCCTCAAGCCGAAATACCCGATTCGGAACTGCAAAAAATAGCTGCAACTCCCTGTGCTCCTCCGGAAATGGACTCATTCGTTAAGGAATTCGCGTATAAGGTTGCAGTGGCTATCGGAACCATCATTAAGGACAAGGTTAATGAAGCCTTGAAGGATGCCACTGTTACGGTGCAGCACACCCATTCCTATTGTTTCGAAAGAGACCTGAAGGAAGTCGCGGATACTCGTTTAAGAAAAAGGTGTATTGCTTTTGGTTTAACCTCGCTGGTCCTTGCCTCTATTATTACAATCATCGGCATCGCTCATTTCAATAGTGAAACCTACTGGGGGAGACAGTTCAACAAAGTATATGTTTCCCCTTATCTCACTGAAGAGGAAAGGGAGACCATGCAACGGAAATACCTCACAGTAGCCATTCTCCCTACGGAGTATCACAAGGATCCCTCAAAGGCCAAAGAACAACTTAAACGTACCAAAGCTATTCTCAAGAAGCGTAAGAAAGAATTGAAGAAGAACAACTGATTCACCTTAGACTAGCAACTTATAAACTGACAGTCACTTTGCCTTGGTAAGCATGATTATCGGATTCGAATCCTCTGTTATTCCTGGTAAGCCGTGATTCTTAAAGAAGGCGAAGGCCTTTTGCGAATCCTCTGTGGTAATGTCTTTATAGTAGGTGTAATTGAGGGTTGCCGGATCAAATAAGTCGATCAGCATGTCTCCATACTGCCAGCGAGGGCTGAACTCCGTGTTAAAGTCTTCTGAAATACGATAATGCGCGCGATGGATCTCACCGGAACGCTTTCTCATTATATATTGTTTGTAATCCCAGTCCCTGTCGAAAATGGTCAGATAGAGGTTTTTATCATCCTCTGAATAGTCCATTATGAACTGGGTGTCAATCATATATTTGTTGAAATCCTTCAATTCACTGGTAGTAACAGGGTGGGGGAAATCGATTATATACTTTGGAGCTAATTTCCCGGTTGAATAAGAATAGATCGTGTCGTTGCAAGCGGGGTTGAAAAGCAGTCCGTCATTATTCAACTTAAAAGAGGGATGTGACGGGATGTAGAAGACATTCTCACAATCGAATGTACAATGATTGGCGGCAGAGAAAAGAGTATCCTTCTCAGGAGTCATCTCTATCAGGGAATACTTCTCTTTCCCAAGCATATTGAGATTATTGATGATTAAGGCTCCTGAATTGGAAACATAGAGCTGCCTGTTTTTCACCTTCAAAGGTATGGTGGAATCATATGAACCATCAGCTTTATATTTGATAATACCCTTGAAAGCATCGTCAATGTAAAGCATCTTTTCTGAATCACTGTAATAAATGTCAGATAAAACCAGATATTCTCCTTCAGCCTTTCCTTCCCGCGAGATATTGGAAATGAAGTTCCCCTCACGATCAAATTTGCTGATTCTGTAAGGGTTAACAGACAGGATGTAAAACGAATCCTCAGACATGCAGACTTTCAAGACATTTGATACGATTGAAGAATCATTACTCTGAAGGGGAATAAATGTGATGGGTTCGAATACATCTTCGAGAGATACAGTTGGTAATGAATCAAAGGTGTCGTATGAAAGGCTGTCGCTATTTTTTTTACAGGAGCTGGCAAAGAATAACAAGAAAAGAAAAATACAGAAATATAACCGTTTCATTTCAAGAGTTGTTTGGCTTCAATTATCACTCATTCAACAATCCAGTCATCAAACTACTAATATCATCAGCTGATGGCCTTGGAGCGTTTGTGTTGATTAGATTCCCTTTACGATCAAAGATTATATAACGTGGGATATATCTCAAATTGATATCTTGTAAAAACTTAGAGTCTGGATTGAGAACCCTATAAGATGATCTCGTCATTCCTTCTTCTTGTGTAGCCTTTTTCCAAGCCTTATTATCCGAATCTGTGCTGATGAAAACAAAGGCAATGTCCTTATTCTCGAATTGTATCATCAGTTTCTTTGTGTAAGGAGTTTGAGCTCGGCAAGGCCCACACCATGACGCCCAAAAATCCACATAGACTATCTTCCCTTCATTTTCTTTCAGGACAGAAAAAAAATCGGCTCTTGTTCCATCGGCATCTTCAAGGATCAGATCATATTTATAATCATAAGAACCAGCCACTTTTGGTAAACTGTCAGAAGTGCTGTTTTTTATGGTATCCTTGGTTATCTCAGTGTAGCGTTTTGAATAATTCTCAATTGTTGTTTGATCATACGGATGCCACCCATATTCTCCATTTTGGATGGTGGTCAATGCTCTTTTCAGTACTTCGCGCTTTGCGATAGGCGCCATTGATGTGTCATTAGCGGCAGCCTCAAAAGTATCAGTTGAGTTGTTCCTTTTATAATAGTCCTGTGCAATCACATAAGAAGAGATATAATGCATCAGGCTGTCAGAAGAAACAACTTCCTGTGGTGAATAATCTCCTATCCCCAACAACATCCTCTTATAGTAATTGCCATATACCTCCGATATTGAGGAAATAGTGTCTAACCTATTTAGTATTATCGGTTTATAGCAATCGTATACATTTGAAAGTGAGTCAAGGTCGACCGCATATTTCTTAAAACCCTCAGACAAACCTTTATACTGTTTCTGAAGCTGAGGCGATTGTAAATATCTGTATGCGCTGATGAAATATGGATCGCTCAATATCGTTTTGATTGAGAAACCATTGTTATGGATAGTATATTTCTGGTCAACGGGATTATACAATGAAGAGTTTTGTGGTGAGATCAGACTATTGAAACACGGGCGTGAACGCTGGTCGTAAGTCACGAGGACAGTGTCCCCTCCTTTCAGGAGGATAAAGATCTTTTCCGTGGCTTGGTACATATGTAGAACCTCAGCATATCCATTATATGTCGGTATGCATAATGTGTCTCTTCCGTATCTTTTGGGAGAGTATCCTATATATGCTCCAGAGGTGTCCAGATAGTTTACTGTTTCATATTCTAAAGAACTCTTTTTTCCGGCAAACATGTCAGTAGTGGTTTGATCAGGAGCATTCTCGAAAATCAGGACTACGGAGGAGTTATCTTGCTGGCAGATCCGACCATTATTCTTATGACAAGAGATGGAAAACAGAATAATGGCAAAAACAGATAGTCCAATATGTCCGGCTACTCGCATGTTTTCAACAAAAAGCTAACAAATATATTAAATCTAAATTGTATATTTATCATCGAATAGTGGAATTCGATTCTGAACACGATGTATAACCATTCTTTTCATATACGTATTGGCTTACTGATTCTCTTCTTGATGTGCTCCTGCTCTTCGACGAGTCATAAGAATCAGATTGTGTTTCTTGATGATAAAGCCGATTCACTTCAGTTGGGAACTCCTGATTTGGTGTTGCCCCTTGATAGTCGTGTTGAAAGCCTGGGAGATAGGGCATTACTATCGGTAAAAGAGCGAAATGGAATGTTTTACCTTCTTGATGGACAATCTAAGAAATTGTATTCGATTAGTTCTGGAGGCAATACGGAATACGTGATTGACAAAGTTGGAAGAGGGCCTGGGGAATACTTGAGTATCCTTGACTTTGATGTCTCCAAAGATGGTTCAGTTTATCTTCTAACTGGCGGGGGAGATGAAGTGATGCTTTTTTCAGAAGGAAGGTTCATTAATAAGTTCCAGATTGGATTTCGCGCAAGTTCCATGGCATTTATGTACGATAATGATATCGCCTTTTTTAAGCAACGCTATGAGGATGATAATATTGGTAAGAATGTTATAGTCATCACTGACCCACAGTTCAAAGTGAAAAACGCCTTCTTAGAAGAATCAAATACCATATTAACTGGTTCTGGTGAGCATCTCGCCTCTGGAACTGGCAACTCGATATTGTGTTACCAGCAATATGAAAATAACCTGTACTGGTTCGACAAGGATGGAATTCTATCGAGACAAACGATAGATTTTGGAGAGAAAGTATTTCCTGAATCCTTTTTAGCGGTAGAGGACTTCGGTGAAATGTTCCCATTATTATCTGAGATGTCAGCTTATTACATCAACTCTTGCTTCGAGAATAAGCATTACATACTATTGAATATCACCCTCTGTGATCATATGAATGAGAACGATAGATATATCTGTCTATACAATAAGAAAGACCAAAAGACGTTTGTCAAAAGCGTAGAACGTGATAGCGATGAATATGAGATAAAAGGTCTTCCTATCCATCTAACACAAGATAATAAGATGGTTTTCCTTTTTGATGGAGACAAGACATCCTTAAATGAGTCTGAGTATTCATTAGTATTTTTCAAACTGAAATAGATTTAAGAATTCCATAATTGTATTTGCGGTTTTATGAAAAAGGTATTATTGCACTTAGCCCTGGTTGTTGTGTTCATGCTTTCCTCATGTGGTGGGGATTCTGTTAAAGTCATTCGTGTTCCGGAGGCGGAAAACATCCAGCTTTCTCTTGAGGGAGAGATTGATGGCCTTCTTGCTCCAAGGGCTATGTCAGTCGCTGATGGGCACTTGGTTGTGTACGAAGATAAGGTTGAGCATCCGTTCCTGATCTTCAATCTTCCTTTTGATGGTAAGTATTATCGAACCACATCACGAGGCCGCGGCCCAGGTGAGGTAATCGACCCTTTCCGTGGAGTTGCTCCAACTAAAGATGGCTTCCAGATATTGGATAGAGGTGATTGGACAATGAAGAGGTTCGTGTTTGAGAGGGATACCCTTGCCATGACAGAAGTCATCGAGATCCCGATCAAGATATCTCCGGCCGGGATGGTTCTGCCCCTTGGTGAGGGCTTTATCTATAATTCTTCCCTGTACCGTGAGTTCTCAAAAGAGTGGGCTGGGTACGATTATCATTACATCGATCCCAAAACTGGCGATATTACTTTGATGTGCCCGACTCCCGAGTGGAAAGACGATGTCGATGAATCGGCCAATGTCGTATTAAGGACAAGCACACCTGCTGTACGGCCGGATGGTTCCATGTTCGCCGTTCTTTACGCATTCCATAACCGGGTCATCATTTTTGACGCGCAAGGTAATGTCCTGAAGGAATTATCGCTTCCTATGGAAGGGGTTCAAGATAAATTCGATTCTCCTGTCTTTTACAGGTGGGTTGTCGCATTCAACGACGAGTTGATTGTCGCGCAATACGGAGTCAACGAGTATCATTTCCTCGATTGGAACGGAAGAATGAAGAAGAGAATCGTGACGGATAGAAAGGTGGTTAATCCAGCCTTCGATTTTGACACCAATACCTTTTACGGGCTTGATTTGGAAGAGGAAGTACCAAGACTCTATTCGACCAGTATAGTCTTTTGATTGTATAGGAGCGTTCCAATCTTTCATAAGGTTTTTCCGTCTTATCTAAAACAGAAGATTTAAACTTAAACAGGTTTTCCCCCAGATGATGAGTGTGACAATATTTGGAAGGATTTAATATGGGTTATTTCAAGAAGTAGTGAAGAATCAGTTATCATATCCCGGATGGTCTCATTTTTACTAAATATCAAGAAAAAGCATGAAGTACACGACTAGTCAGATTAGTAAAGCCGGTGAGATTATCACAACATCAACCGATATTCTTGCCGTTGCTAGTGCGATTACAAAAGTAAACGAGTGGAGAGAGCATCATTTGCCGGTCATCGAATTACTAATGAATGAGATTCAGAAGTGTTTGTCAAATCATTCCATTCCTTCCGTTTTCTCTTCATATCGTCTTAAGCGAATGACTTCTATTCAGTACAAGTTGGATTTAAATCCCGACATGAGACTTGGTGGCATGAATGATATCGCTGGGGGAAGATTCGTGTTTTCAGATGTTGACACCCTTAGAAAAGCATATGTTCTTTTATGTGATGAATTACCTTCTCAATATGAGATTGTCAATCAATATGATTACGTTGATAAATATCCCAAAGCTAGTGGTTATCGTAGTATTCATTTAGTATATAGATATCATAGTCTCAAAGATGAAGATTGGGATAACATGAAGGTGGAAATTCAGTTGAGAACAAAGCTACAACACAGCTGGGCTATGGCTGTTGAAACCGCCGGTCTGGTGACTAATACTGCTATGAAATCCGGACAAGGATCTGATGAATGGCAAGAGTTCTTTCGTATTATCAGTTGTTTATTTTGTATGAAAGAAAAAACACTGGTTTTATCTGATTATTGTAACGAAACCAAAGTCAAACTGATAAAAAAGCTCCAGAAACTGAATGACAAATATAGTTTTTTCGATCAACTACTTGCATTAAAACTATCAGTTAAAGAGGTTGAGAGGCATAGTTTTCGGGGGTACATCTACCTCTTGTATATTGACTTTAATACGAAACATTTACGGGTTGTTTCTTTTGATAAAAGCAATCAAGATCAAGCTAACATAATGTACAATAATATTGAGGCGAAGATTAATGATAGGGACAATGCCGTAGTATTGGTTTCTGTATCTAGTGTTAAAGAATTAAAAGAGGCATATCCAAGTTATTTCTTGGATATGGATGATTTTAATGCTCAGTTAAAAAAATACTTGATTGTTGGAAGAGAACGGTCAAGGCGTTAATCGCCGTTTTCTACCAACCTTATTCAGGACTCACTCTTCCCCCTAATGATTGTATTGTGTGGCTGCTGAAGGAGTCTGTCTTTTTCATCCTTAGTACTCTATAATAATAGCAAAGGATTCACAAGTCATCGCTATCGCAGTTTAAGCAGTTTAACTATATTTGTTTTACAGAATTCATATCGTATGTATAGGCAGGCTCTGGCATATATTGTTTTAGGTCTTACTGGTCTCCTTCTTTCTGGCTGTGGGAACCGGGAGGTCAGGCAGACTATGAGAGAGTTAGAAGCTATTCTAGATGAACGTCCTGCAGAGGCATTATGCACACTTGATAAGATTGATTCGACGGTATTGAGATACAAGCCAATGAGGATGCGTTATGATCTTCTCTATGCGATTGCGCTGGATAAGAATCATATTGATGATGGCCGGTATGCCGATGAAATGGCGAATGTGGCAGCCTGGTATGAAAGATTCGGGAACAAGAATAACAAACTCAGGGCAAAATACTATTATGGCGATCAGCTTCGTGGTGCCGGACGACCGGAGGAAGCTGCCGTTCAGTTCATGCGCTCTGAAAAGGATGCCGTCAATCAAAAGGATTGGTTTCTTGCAGGGATGTCTGCCAGAAGTCTTTATTATCTTTATTCTACGACATACAATTATCCGGAGGAACTTTCCAGCATAAGTCGGGCTGTAGAGTATTTCAATCTTGCTAAGAAAGAGGTTCATGAATATGATGCCAAGCTGAAATTAGCTATGGCTTATTATGATAATCATGAAATCGCTAAGTCAGACAGCCTTTTTGATGAAGTAATCCAAATTGCCATTAATAAAAGAGATACGACCCGTTGGTCCAGGGCTCTTATTGAGTCTGTAAACGGTATGCTGATAGATGAACCCTATAATCCTGACAGTGCATCAGTTCGAATTATTCGTTCTATTCAACTTGGTCGTAAACCGTCTAGTCGATCGCTATCCAACCTTGCTTTGTCAGAGTCAATAATAGGTAAGACAAGCGAGTCTGAGATGCATTTATCAGAGGCTTACAAGACAGCAACGAATCCTACCCAATTATATGCTGCAAAGTATAGGGATTATCAGATAAGGGTAAATCACAATGACGCTGACTCGGCGTTTCTCTTGTTGCAACAGATTTATAGTTATACGGATTCTGTGGCTATTGCATCTCTGGAACAATCAATTGTTAGTGCTCAGAATCAATTCCTTTCTGCTACAAATGATAGAATTGAGCACGATTATAAAGTGTCTAAATTGCTTCTCTTACTTTCTTTATTATTGGTACTTTCTATATTAGTTTCAATTATTGTCACAATAAAGAGAGTTACTGAACGCCATCGTATTGAAAAAGAGGCTCACTATAGAGAACTTGACAACTATAAGCATGCAAGTCAAGAGTTAATGGCTATGGGATTGCGTGGTATAAGTAGTATTTCTGAGGCTTACTATGTGTCTGGGAATAACAAAGCGGAAGCTACTCTCAGGGCTTATAAATCAATGGTATCTCGAATCTATTCTGATCCTGATACTCGTTCTGAATTTGTGGAAAAAGTCGATCAGGCAAATGGTAATGTTATTACAAAGCTTAGGGGACAATTACCGACATTACCAGAAACACAGGTTATGTTATTCGCTTATATAGTATGCGGATTCTCATATACGACGACCAGCGTGATCATGGGAGATCATTCTAAACAGTATGTTTATACTCGTAAAAAACGCTTAGTCGACAGTATCCAAAAAAAGGATCCTGTTGATAAAGATCTATTCCTATCTTATTTAACAAGTAATAGGTCTTAAAGATGAGTATCTGTCATGTCAGATACATCAAATAATCCACGAATCTAAGGGGTTGTTTTGAGTGAAAGATATTATTCTAATATCACTATTGATTATCAATTAGTTATGAGCTAATGTGATAGTGTGTTTTTTTGGTTGTTGGTTAGCTTACAGCTAAATTAGCAAAAAAGAAACGCACTAACATTATAGGGAGAATGGGGATTATAATTGTTCACAAGCCGCGACAGAAATATGTAAAGGGAAAGATGAGTAGTCACTTTTCGCTTTTTTTACTATTTCTGATCCTACCATGTATTTACATGAGTTGTCATAAGAAAAGTACTATTAACACTTCCGATTTTATTTCCACTAAAATCTGCACTTTAGAGCAAAATAGCTATCAGTTAGGAAGTCCCAATAGTTTTGCAGTTGTAGATGATAATATATTCGCCATTTGCGACAATTCAAGAGTGTTGTTGTACGATTTTTCTGGGGAACAAATTGGTCAAATAGGCAATTCTGGTAGATCGAAATATGAATACCTTCAACCAATGATAGTTAGGTATAATGAAGGTGCCATATATGTATGGAGCAGTTTGATACCTAAAATAATTAAATACTCTGTAACAGGAGTGCCTCTAGAGGAGTATGATTATCAGTCGGGAGTGACTGATTTTATTCCTTCTGACAATTATCTATTTATATACACATCCGGAAAAAGAGGTGAGAATGTCATTGATGTTTATGATACAAAGAATAATACAATTAAGGATGCTATCATACCATCAACAGATCTTCATAGATTATTGACAAAATTTATGTCGATTCAACCTTTTTGCACCGATAAAGATATGCTCTATTGTATGCGAAAAGATGCGCTCAGTATTTACTCTTATGATATTAATCAGCATAAACTCGATAACAGCCAAGCTGTCTTTGAATCTGATTCTTTCGATATTGTCGACAATGAGATTGAAGATGATAAGTTTTGGTCTCACTATTGCTCTAATTCTGAAGTTGTGCTTCTTATCAAAGATGGTAAAGATTTTAAGGTATTGACTAGAGAAGGTGAAATGAGCTATGAGAACAAACAATTGAATAAAGAGAAAGCTTTTTATTCATTATATGATGTTCGTAATAATCGTGTCGCCTCAATTAAGCGATTCTCTGCACTTACAAGTCCGAATATGGCCCTAATCTCTTTCCACGAAGGGAAAGTATATGCTATTGATCACTTTATTGTAAATGATGATGTTTATTCTCTTGTCCTTCTAGATATGTAGTGTCCCTTTATAAAGAGTATCCGTCTAATCTTAAAACTGGGGTAATAAGGTTGTCCCCCACTTATGATGGGTTTTGGCCGACAAAGGAAGGGATTCAACTTTGGATAGTTAAAGATACTCATGGTATCTTTGATTCAAATATAAATCGGAAAAGCCATGGATCACGAAACGAGGTTATTTGTCATTCTTTTTTCAATTATCATTGGCGGTTGTTCTGGAAGAACTGACGATTATTCTGGATTCTTCTGTGATCCTGTCAATAATGATGTAAATATCAGTATCGATTCTCTGGAATTGGAACGTATACAACCTCAGGTATCAGGATTATCCTATGTGGGTTATTCGGCCCTCAGCGGGGATAAGCTTTATTTCGCTGATGGTTTATCTGCCAAACTGTATCAATTTGACCAGGATGCGAATTGCCTCGACACAGTTCTCCGTTATGGAAACGGTCCTCATGAAATACCGGTTAAACGCATCGAGGCTTATTGCGTGTCTGATATGGGACATCACTTTTTTCTGGACAGTACCACAAACCTCTACGAGTTTGACAAGGATTTCGACTTGGTTAACAGTATCTTCTATTATTGGAGCAAGAAACTGACTGAAGGTGATCTGTGTGAGCAAACGGAGCCTTATGCCACGGCATGGGGTGATAACGTCAACCTTACTGTCCATAACGGTTTTTTTTACACAAATATTTACGGAGAATCCGAAGAATTCAATTTTACTGTTCCTGATTATTACAAGACCGCCCGTATCATAGAACTAAGGGATGCTAAAACAGGAGAGCCTTTCCCCCTGCTTGGGAGGATTACGCCGGCAGTAGGATATATGACGGCTTTCCAAAAGGATTTCTTCAGAATAACTGATTCGGGTGATTTCTTCGTTGCCTACGAGGCGGATGACTTGATTTATGTTTATGATTCCAATTATAAACTCAACTATTCCTTCGGGCAACCAGGAAAGAATATGAATAAGAATTACAAGTCTTTATCAGTCGATAATTTCAGGAATGACCTTTTGGAAGAGGAGGAGACAAAGGGACGCTATACCTCTTTGTGCGTTGTGGGTGATTTGACTTTCAGGACCTACCGTACCGGAACTCCAAAGAATGAAACCCGGTTACAGATATACGACCGAACCACTCTTATAGGGGATGTCCAAGTACCGTATGGATTCAAGGTGATGGGTTATATTGAGCCATATTACTATTCGGAATTCATCTGTGATGAAGACAAGGAAACTATTGAGATCTACAGATTCAAGTTATAGCGTTATGGTTAAGAAATGTTATGTTGTCGGGTTGATGATCGCCATTTACGCCGGGATTATCCCTGCTCGGGGGCAATCGTCCCGGAATATATCTACGGCTCAATTGGAGAAGATTGTCTTTGATGTGGCCAAGTCCTTCTCATCCAAATACTGCAAGGATTTCATCTCTATCGCTGAATATGAGAATATAGTAAAGAGTAAGGAAAGGTATTGCCAACTATTCTTCTCATATGGTGTTTTCGGATCTTTTGACTTTTCGCAAGATAAGATTGATAATCTTTACAATGACCCTAACATAGGATCATTCAGGGTCGTCGGGTCATTCAACTCTATGTTTTTTTCTTCGGAAGAGAAGGGATATGAATCTCAACTCAGGAAAACATCACCTACATTAATTGAAGGAATGCCTTTGTTTAGTGAGACATATTCTCAATATCCCATAATTCCTCCTGTCGCCAGGACAAGAGCGGTTGAAGTGTATGGTCCTTTGAACCCCAGGAAAGTCAAATTGTACACATATTCCCTTCTTAAAGGAGAACCTTCTGAAGAATGTGAGATTTCTTTTACTACCAAAGACGGTTGTTTCCCTGGAGAAACACGTCTTTGGGGTAAAGGAGTATTATTCATAAAAGCAGGGATAATTGTCGGATTCAGGCTGGATAATGTAGAGGATCGTTTTTCTCATTTCATTAACAAGAGGGATTCGTCTCCAACGACTTCCGTCAATGATTATTCGTACGAGGTTCGCTATACTGTTGAGGATGGGGTGATTTTCCCTGACCATCTTATCCAGAAGGTACAATGGATGAAACCCAAGGACCTGTCAAAATCTGTCTATTATTTCGCGGAGAAGAATCCTTGTGCAGATCCGTTTAATCCATCAATTACTGTAACGACAAAAGTGTCATTCAGTAAGCCCATTGCATTGGACAAAACTCAGAAGAATCGTTATTCCGGATTTTTCAGACCTACGGGAGCTTCCTGGAGGATAACTCTTGCCAAACCAGTTATTGATGCTACCGTGTTGGCATCGCTTAAGAGTATTCCTTCTTGGTTCGCAATCAAGTCGGATCTTGAGAAGGGCGGTCTGTCAGTCGAAGAACAGAATAAGCGACAGACAGATTTGTATTTATTGGAGTATCAAAAAGAGCAGAGATACATCGATAATATAATCAAAAAAGATGCTGAAACGAAGAGGTTATTTGAAGAATTATTTAAGTAACATCAATTACCTGAATATTTGATATCCATTCCATATCTCATGCGAAGCATAAAAATAAAAATCGTTTTACTACTTTGTTTTGTCGGAATAAACATAGGAGGATGTAAACAACAAGAAAAGCAGGATAATAGTGTCCAAGTAAAAGAATCTTCTTCTTTATCTGTTTTTTTATCAAGAGTGTCTTCGGTGAGGTTAATTCCCATTTATGACGATTACTATTTAGGATCGAGAGTCGAATTAATCCCTGTTAATAAATCATTCATCCTCGGTGATTTATCTAATGATATTATTTTTAGATATGATAATAATGGCTCATTTTTAAATGCCATAGGACGGAAAGGGAATGGACCTGATGAATATATTAATATTTCTAACATCCAAGTAATAGATTCATTAACAGTTGCTGTTATATCACCCTCTAGTGGAATAAACTATTATAGTTTGGATGGAGAGTATCTTGGCAAAGATGACGCTGATATGTTAGGTCTCCAGTCGGTAATCACTGATGATTATTTATTGACATATTATGGTTACATGCCTGCCTTTAGTTATCGCTTACGTGCCATATATAAATCTTCTTCTACTCAAGATTATTTACCAACCGAGAACCCTGTGATTCCATATTCAACAACTATCCCTCAACTCACTGTATATGGTAAAAAAGTGTTCATTATAGATTCTTATAATAACGTGTTGTATTATTACGAACATGGAGAATTAGGAGTATGCCATGTTTACGATTTTGGCAAGTATCAAGTCCCTGATGATTACTATAAAGCAAAAGACCCATACAAAGGAGCAGAGGCTTTGATGAAATCTGAGTTTGCGTTTATTCAGAGATATCTTATGAGTGATTATTGTTCAATAACGGAAGTCGCTATCCAAAAGCATTCTGGACTCACTTTTTCGTATGGCTTGAATATAGACAATCAATGGAGTTGGTTCGGAGAAGATGGTAATCAGAATGAAAAAGTTTTCGAAGAGACTCCTAGAGCCCTAGTAGGAAATACACTATATACATTGATTGATCCAGATAGATTTGAGGGATCCACGACCTTATTTTATGATTATTTATCCAATAAGTCAGAAGTGGAATCAATAGATAAAGGGAGGTTGAGTTATGTCATCGGGGAAATTACTCTTTTATAGATTAGCTGTTTTAGCCCTTCTGCTAGTTGATATCGTTCTTTGTTTTTTCATAATCAAAACGGTTAGGTCTAATACATCACGATATAAAGTATTTAAGGACGATCTATATGACTATTGTATGAATACATCATATATCGATATCAAAGAGATAAAAGAGTTTTATCGTGTTTGCTGTTGACAATCCCATTGTCGTTGCCAGCCCAGCGCCCTATGACACTTGAGGAGGCGATCGGCACGGCAAGGTCTCAGTCGGTGGCGGCCCTGCAGGCGAAGCACGCCTTCGTCTCGACCTATACGGAAACCTGATGAACTTCGACTGCTCCCTTACTTTGTTGCAGAGCTATGAGGACGGAACGTTCCGTTACGCCAACTTCTACAATCTCCAGATCATCCCTGAAGAACCTATTTCGTCGGCTTGGCAGATTAGATGTTATCGGTAATAGAGTGATCCTAACTATAGACATCGTAAGCCTCGAGGTTATAGGGATAATATTGGAATTTCCTATATTATTATTTATCTTTGAATTCAGCAGTGTGTTTCACATTTAAATCGAATTCACTCGTGCAGTATCAGACTTATTATTAAGTGTATGTCGTGGAAAAAGGTTGGGCCGAGCGATGAAGATACGTGTGGCACAGGTATGATTGCCAAATGAGAACAAGGTCACATAGAATCGTTTGGGGAATACTCTTTGCTATCAGTTTCGTTTTTCCTTCTTGCTTATCCCACAGTAGTGAAACGAACTACGTAGCAGAGCCTGAAGATTATTTGTCAATAACGGATACAGTTTCGGTGATCCCCAGTCAGTGTACTCTGCTTTCAATACAACCTCATAATATGTTTATAATTGACAATTATCTGGTTGTCGCTAATGAGTCAAAGGATTTTGCTTTCAATGTATTTCCCCTTCCACTAACAGGAGAGGGTTTCACGGCCGTACATTTTGGTAAAGGACCGGGTGAATTAATAGATCCAGATTATCTTAGTATTGCTGTTGACGAGAATAGATTCATGATTGCGGATAAAGATGATTATTATAAATCTTTTTCAATCAGCGATAATGGTATTTCCCCTATTGGTCAGACTAGATTGTATAATAAGGATATTCAAAACGGGATTTTCAAGCTGGGAAGTAAAATCCTGAATAATAATGATGATCGTGTAAACCACTATTATGAATATGTTGTCCTTAATCCGGATGGAAGCAAAGATTATCTTGGAGAGGTCCCGGAGTGGGATAAAGAGATAACTATGGAGATGAACTCTTTCTATTACTGGAATTATCGTGTTGTACATCCTGATGGAAAGAGATTTGCGGAGTTTTTCTGGCGTTTCAGGAAAGTGCGTATTCTTGATGACAGAGGACATGCATTGTCTGAAACTTCAATCAATTATCCTGCTCCATCGGGTAGGGTCCCGGATTCAGAAGGCATTTACAGTGCTTATGGAGGAATTCCTTGTGCGTCGAAAACTAGGATAGTCCAGTTCGCAGAAAACACTTTTCTTCGTAAAACCAACGGTGACATTTCGCCAAGGACATTATCCGAGTATCAAGTCTGGGACTGGGAGGGCCATCTCCTTAAAAGGTTCATCATTAAGGAACACCTTGAATTATTCACAGTCGATTTCAAAACATGCACATTTTATGGTATAGATCCTAATAGGGAAAATATCATATTTACTGCCAATATTCGCGATTTACTTTAATAAGAATATGCTTTCTTTCACTAATATATGAGTGTTAGGAGTATCATAATTATATCTTGTTTGCTGTTGGCAATCCCTGTGTCATTGCCGGCCCAGCGTCAGATGACCCTTGAGGAGGCGATCGGGACGGCCAGGAGCCAGTCGGTGGCGGCCTTGCAAGCGAAACACGCCTTCGTCTCGACCTACTGGGCGTACAGGAGCTATCAGGCCAGCCGGCTTCCCTCGCTCAACCTATACGGTAACCTGATGAACTTCGACCGTTCCCTGACCCTGTTGCAGAGCTATGAGGACGGAACGTTCCGTTACGCCAACTCCTACAACCTTCAGAACAGCCTCGGCCTGTCCGTCGCGCAGAACGTGACCTTTACCGGCGGCCGCCTTTCGGTTTACTCGGATCTCCGTCGTATAGACCAATACGGGGCTTTCAAGAACCTGACCTGGTACTCGCAGCCGATAACGGTCAGTTACACCCAGCCCCTTTTCGCGTATAACCAGTTCAAGTGGGACAAACTGATAGAGCCCAAGGAATATGAGATCGGCCGCGGCACCTCGACCTACGACGGAATGTCCATCGCCAGGGCCATAGTTGAATATATCCATGAATATGGTCACGGCGCCAAGACCCTTTTTGCCACCCATTACCACGAGCTCAAC
>Ga0129310_1001892_pt1 | contig 16974 bp, 13 predicted proteins | sample Go1ome_2_FD_94433 | JGI IMG/M metagenome (GOLD analysis project Ga0129310, IMG submission 94433) | Western lowland gorrila individual fecal microbial communities from Wisconsin, USA - Go1022A metagenome | ecosystem: Host-associated > Mammals > Digestive system > Large intestine > Fecal | place...
AACCAGCATGATGGAAGAAGAATCTTCGGAAAGGATGTTTAGAATTATCCTTCTGTCTAATCAAAAAAAGAATAAGTCTGTAAGCTGTTTTTCTTGCTTACAAACTTATTATACGAGGAGTGGGGAAAATGTTTAAAAAATTCACAAATGGCTGCGTAAAACTTGTGCAGAGATTTCTGCCTGACGCTTTCGTCTTCTGTATCATTCTGACGATTGTCGTATTTATCGCCGCAATGCCGGTAGCAGGTATGAACCCGATTGAGGTGGCAAATGCCTGGGGATCCGGTGTATGGGGACTGTTAGCATTCTCAATGCAGATGGCCCTGGTACTGGTACTTGGCAGTGCGCTGGCTAACGCACCTGCCATCAAGAAACTGATTGTCAAACTCGCTGGTGTACCAAAGAAACCGGTAGGAGCAGTTGCATTCGTTACTGTTATTTCTGCAATCTGCTGCTTTATCAACTGGGGATTTGGTCTGATCATCGGAGCACTGCTTGCAAAAGAAGTTGCAAAGAAGATCAAAGGTCTTGATTATCGTCTGATCATTGCAGCTGCATATTCCGGATTTGTTATCTGGCATGCAGGTATTTCAGGATCTATCCCGCTGGGTATGACAGCATTAAACGCAGATGGTGTTGTTGACAACACTGCAGGTGCTGTGACAGAGATCGTACCGACCTCTCAGACAATCTTCTCTGCATGGAACCTGATTATGGTTGCAGCGGTAGTAGTAGTAGTAGCTTTTGTAAATGCAAAAATGCATCCGGATCCAAAAGATGTTGTATCCATTGATCCGAAGTTATTAGAGGATGCACCGGATAACACACAGGTAAAAGCAAGAAAAGATCAGACTCCGGCAGAAAAACTGGAGAACAGCATGGTTCTTTCTTACATTGTTGTAGTAATAGGTGCAATTTATCTGATTTACTATTTTGTAAACGCAGGATCTATTCTGAATGCATTATCATTAAATATTGTAAACCTGATCTTCCTGATCCTCGGTATTGCTTTCCATAAGACACCGATCAGTTATGTAAAAGCAATCACAGAGTCAGCAGAAAGTGCAGGCGGAATTATCTTACAGTTCCCATTCTACGCTGGTATCCAGGGTATGATGGTTACCGCAGGTTCCAATGGCGTATCCTTAGCATCCGCTATCAGTACTGCATTTGTAAGTATTTCCACACCACGTACTTTCCCGGTACTGTGCTACTTAGCAGCTGGTATCGTAAACTTCTTCGTACCGTCAGGCGGCGGTCAGTGGGCTGTTCAGGGTCCGATCATGATGCCTGCAGGATTACAGCTTGGTGTTACACCGGCCGTTACTGCTATGGGTATTGCCTGGGGTGATGCATGGACAAACATGCTGCAGCCGTTCTGGGCACTTCCGGCACTTGGTATCGCAGGCCTCGGCGCAAGAGATATCATGGGTTACTGTGCCATCGTGCTGATCGCATCCGGTATTGTTACAGCTCTTGGATTCCTGTTCCTGGTACCATTGTTGGCTTAAGCAGTATCTGAAAAACTGACGATCACAGGAAGCACTTGAAAAAGTGTAAAATCTAATAGAAAGCTTGTTTTTGAACGTATGGAAAATGTAACGATTGTCAGCCACCTTACTCCGCAGGAATGGAAAAAGTCCTGGGAAGATAAAGTGGTAGAAGATAATAAACAGAATATGCGTGCCTATCAGCAGCAGAACTGCTACTGGGGACATTTCAAGAATGACAGAGATTTTACCATCTGCCATCATAAGGAATTCGAGATCAAGGGAATGAGTCTTGGACTGTATTTCAATGGACGGATCGAAGATGATGAGCGTGGCTGTAAGATTGTAGGAAAGTTTGGAAAAAAACATTCTGCAAATCTGTTTCTTGGAATGGGTGCAGCACTTTGTATCGCTGCGATCATAGGCGCAACGGCACGACAGGATATCGAGGTATCCGTTGTGGCCACCGTACTGCTTGCAATTCTTGTGGTGGTCTATATGGCAAAGCCGAAAAAAGGGCAGAAGCGGATTTTAAATCAGCTGGAAAAGATTTCTTTTGATTCGAATTATCATAAGAAAGGAAGCCATAAGGCAAAAGCAAAGACCGAGCAGAAGAAAAAACGGACCATGCGTGAAAAAGCGATGGTGAACGTAGAGTAAAAAATTAAGGAGTGAGTTCTATATGACGACGTAGAACTCACTCCTTTTCAATATCTACATAAGGAAGAGTGAAAATAAATTCTGTTCCAACACCTTCCGTACTGATGACGTTGATGTTTTCGTGATGTGCATGAATGATTTCCTTTACAATGGCAAGCCCGAGGCCGGTACCCTTTTTATCCTTGCCGCGGGAAGCATCGGATTTATAAAAGCGTTCCCAGATACGGCTGATACTCTCTTTTGGAATACCGATGCCCTGATCCTTTACCGATACAAAGACTTTTCCGTTGCGCAGGGTTGTCTCAATGGTGATGATAGAATTGCTGTGGCTGAATTTAAAGGCGTTATCCACAAGGTTATGCATGACCTGATCAATCTTGGCAGCATCTGCTTTGACATAAAGCTGATCTCCGGTGAGAATCAGGTTAAAGGACAGCATTTTTTCTTTACAGCGCCCCTCAAACATCAGAATCGTCCGTTTGATCAGTTCATTCAGATCAAAAACGGACAGGTCAAGATAAATGCCTTTTGTACCGTATTTGTTCAATTCCAGAAGACTCTGGGTCAGTTTCTCCAGGCGTTCTGCCTCAAAAATAATAACGTCCAGGTATTTCCCCTGTAATTCCACCGGAATTGTGCCGTCGGCCATAGCCTGTGCATATCCTTTGATGGAAGTCAGCGGAGAGCGGAAATCATGGGAGACGTTTGACACAAACTTGTGCTGATCGTTTTCCAGGGCATTCAGCTCTACTGCCATAAAATGCATGGTATCAGATAAAGTGCCGATCTCATCGTGTCGTGACAGCTCCAGGGGTGTCTCATAGTTTCCCTCCGCGTAAGCCGCCGCGGCTTTCAGAATCGTCTGCAGTGGCCGATAGGTTGTAAGATAAAAAGTCAGCAGAATGACCAGTGCCAACAGCAGCAGGAAAATTAGGGAAAGGTAAAAACCATTTAACAATCCATACTGCACATCGGAAACATGGGACAGTGGCAGACACACCATGACATAACAGGTGATCTTGTAATTCCTTGTGATCGGTGTGTATACGGTCAGAACATCTTCGTCATAGTGATCGTAAAACGTTCCGATGGAATAGTTACTTCCGCTGAAATCCAGAATATTGAAATCCTGAATGGTTTCTGCCTCGGAAGGATTGACATATTCCCTGGAATTGATCATTACTTTTCCGGATGTGCTGACGATATAGATATCGGAGTCCAGATAACTGCTGACGGCCGATATCTGTTTTTGAAATTCTTCCAGTGTCAGTTCTGACGTATAATAACTGCTGCCAAAGGAATCTGCAATCTGGCTGCTTTCCCTGCGCAGGGCAGAAGCATAATGCTGTTCCAGGTAATTCTGGTTATAGCGGGCGGTAAACGTCGAGATCAGAATAAAACCGAGAACTGCAAAAGCTAGATAGGAAAATATCATTTTAAATAATAATTTGTGCTTCATAGATAAATCATACCGGGTCGAGGTTAGCGGCGCTCAAATTTGTAGCCGATGCCCCAGACGGTGGTAATCCCCCAGTGCTCGTGGTCTTTGATTTTTTCTCGGAGACGTTTTACATGAACGTCCACCGTGCGGGTGTCTCCCAGATATTCATAGCCCCAGATATTGTCCAGAAGCTGCTCTCTGGTAAATACCTGATTGGGTGAGGATGCCAGGAAATAGAGAAGTTCCAGTTCCTTTGGCGGCATATCGATCACCTGCCCGTAATACATTACGGAGTAGTTGGTCAGGTTGATAACGAGATCCGGATATTCCACACATTTGATATCCGGTTCTGTTTTCTCTGGTTTCACGGCCTGGTAGCGGCGCAGTACGGCTTTAACCCGGGCTACCAGTTCTTTGGAATCAAATGGTTTGATAATGTAATCGTCCGCACCGAGTTCCAGTCCCAGGACTTTGTCAAATACTTCGCCTTTGGCGGAAAGCATGATAATCGGGACATTGGACTGTGTACGGATCTCACGGCAGACCTGATAGCCGTCAATGCCCGGAAGCATCAGATCCAGCAGGATCAGGTTTGGCTGATATGTTTTAAATTCACGCAGGGCGGATTCTCCGTCTTCCACAATTTTTGTGTCGTAACACTCTTTCAGGAGATAGAGGGAGATCAGCTCGGCAATATTTGCATCATCGTCGACGATGAGGATTTTCTGTTTGACTGCCATAATGGGCCTCCTGTATTTAGTATATTTAAAGATTTCAGAGCCATCTCGACATTGTTACACAATATCGAGATGTTGGCTTCTCGCCAAAGAGTCTTACAGGTACAAATACTCATTCATGCCAGCATGATTCCGATTTACACCTGCAATCCTCATGGCTCTGAAATTACTCAAACTCCGCGATCGTTACACCGGCATCGCCTTCGCCAAATTCTCCCAGATGGAAAGATTTGACATATTTCTGACGTTTTAAATGTCCCTGCACGGCTTTGCGCAGTGCGCCGGTTCCTTTTCCGTGAACGATACGCACGGATTTCAGATGCGCGAGGTAAGCGTCATCCAGATATTTATCCAGTTCCATCAGTGCTTCATCTACGGTTTTACCGATCAGGTTGATCTCCGGTGAAACAGAGAGGGATTTTGCCATTTTCAGTTTTCCGGCACCGGTCTTTGTGTTGTGTACAACCGGAGTGGCGTCTTCATTTACCAGAACCAGATCACGGATGTTTGTCTGATAACGCAGGATGCCGGCCTGTACAAACAGGTTGCCTTTTGCATCCGGAAGGGTGTGTACGGTACCTTTCAGGTTCATGCTGAGAATCTTGACGGAATCCCCAAGGCGCAGCTTTTTCGGTACGTTATGGTTGACCGGTTCTTTTTTCTGCATGGAAGATTTGGACTGTGCTTTTGCCATCTTTTTGCGGATTTTCTCACGATCCTTTTCCATGGCGGAAGCGTCCACATGGGTTTTGCCGTATTTGTGGAAGTTGCGGATGGTTTCGTCAGCCAGATCCTTGGCTTCTTTTAAAATGGCAGCAGCCTGCTGGTTTGCTTCCTGTAGCACGCGGTCACGGCTGCGGTTTAAGCGCTCCTGTTTTTCTTCCAGCTGTTTTTTCAGGGAAGCGGCTTCTTCCTTGTAACGGTTGATCTCAGCCTGTTCTTTTTCTATGGTCAGGCGGCTCTGCTCCAGATCCGCAATGACATCCTCAAAGTTTTCGTTTTCTTTCGTAATTCTTGTCTTTGCATCCTCAATGAGGTCAGATGGAAGTCCGATCTTGCTGGAAATTGCAAAGGCATTACTTTTTCCCGGAATACCGATCAGTAGACGGTACGTCGGGCTTAAGGTCTGGACACTGAATTCGCAGCAGGCATTTTCCACGCCTTCTGTGGAGAGTGCATACAGCTTGATCTCGCTGTAATGGGTGGTAGCCATGGTGCGGATGCCATCCTGACGCAGACGGTCGAGGATGGAAATGGCCAGGGCAGCACCTTCGTCCGGATCCGTTCCGGCGCAGAGCTCATCGAAAAGTACCAGTGACTGAGGTGTCGCATTTTTTAAGATGGACACGATATTTGTCATATGGGAAGAGAAGGTACTGAGGCTCTGCTCAATACTCTGCTCATCACCGATATCTGCGAACACGTCGTCAAAAATAGCCAGTTCGGAACGATCCTTTGCCGGAATATGCAGACCGGCCTGTCCCATCAGGGTAAAGAGTCCAACGGTTTTCAGAGAAACGGTTTTACCACCGGTGTTCGGTCCGGTAACGATCAGCAAATGGAAGGTGTCTCCCAGATGTACATCGATGGGAACGACCTTTTTTGGATCCAGTAATGGGTGGCGTCCCTGACGGATGCGGATGCGTCCTTCGGTATTGAAGATTGGAGCCATGCCGTTCTGGATTTTTGCCAGATTTGCTTTTGCAAAAATAAAGTCAAGGTCAACCAGGATGCGGTAGTTGTCCAGCAGATACGGTGCGTACTGAGCGGTGAGATTACTTAATTCTGCCAGAACCGCTTCAATGGCTTCCTGCTCTTTCAAAAATGCCTCTTTTAAGTCGTTATTCAGTTTTACAACGGACATTGGCTCGATAAACAGGGTAGAGCCGGTGGAGGACTGATCGTGGATCATGCCCGGAACCTGTCCTTTGTACTCGGCTTTGACCGGCAGACAGTAGCGGCCGTTTCGCATGGTGACAACTGCGTCCTGCAGATAAGACCGGGTGGTGGAACTATTTAACAGGTTGTTCATGGCCCCGTGGATCTTGTCGTTAATATTTCGGATGGTGCGGCGCACGCTGTGCAGCGCCGGGCTTGCATCATCGCTAATCTCATCTTCCGCCAGAATACAGCGGCGGATTTCCTCAAGGAGCGGTGTCAGCGGTTCAAGACCTGCGAAAAGGTCATCCAGGGAATCTGAGGGAAGATCATCTCTGTTTTCTCTGGAATAGGCTTTGGCCCGCTTGGTGATCTCCAGTAAGGTACAGACAGAAAGTAGTTCCGCTGCGTTTAAACTGCCGCCAATCTCCAGACGTTTCATCTGAAATCCCGGATCCTTTAATCCGCCAAAAGAAAGTCCGCCTTTGCGGTAAATGCGGGACAGGGCATCCGACGTCTGGGTCTGCGCCTCGTTGATCTGCTGTTTGTCGGTCATCGGAACCAGTTCGAGACATCGCTTTTTTCCGGCGTCTGAGGTGGCCTGATCCGCAAGCAGCTGAATGATTTTATCGTATTCTAAAACTCGTAAAGCTTTTTGGTTCATAAACTCCTCCATGTGATCATTGCTTTTATGGATATTTTTGCCTGAGCAAACATTGCACAGAATTGCTGATCAGACAAAAAAGATTGATTTATATTTCCTAAAATATGGATATAAATTTGAATATTACCATTTTACCGCATAATTAAGGAAGTGAAAAGTGAAAGTTCTATTAAATTCATCCCAACTTTGCAGTTGCATAAGAATTGCAGAAACCGTATAATAAATGCATTGGAGTATATCGGTTCTTAACATGGAAAGGTGTTTTGCAGTGGATAAAAAGAAACAGGAAGAATATCATTTTGTAAAAGAACAGATCAAAAAGATTCCGCCTGACCGGAAAAAGATGCGTTCCCATCTGGTGTGGACGATTGTGCTAGCAGCAGTTTTTGGCGTGGTGGCGGCACTTGTGTTCTGCCTGGTCAGACCGGTGATTGAAAATCTGGCGAACCAGAAGGACAACACGGTTGTGATCTCCGGGCAGGATGAGACGACGGATGATACACAGGCGACGGATGATACGGAGCCGGTTTACATCACAGAGACACAGCAGATGGAGCCGGAGGATTATCAGATTTTGCAGAACAAGCTGTATGCCATCGGACGTGCGGCCAATAAGTCTGTGGTTTCGGTAAAAGCCATCGGTGAGACAACGGACTGGTTTGAGGATGCCTATCAGACGGAAAGCCAGGGAACTGGCATTATCGTGGCAGATACCAGCGACACCTATCTGGTGCTGACGGAGAAAAAAGTCATTGCGGATGCCAGTCAGGTAGATGTGACATTTTACGATGACAGCATTGCCTCTGCAACAATGCAGGCCTATGATGAAAATACGGGAATTGCAGTGCTTCGGGTGGAAAAAAAGGAGCTTTCTGAGGATACCATAAACCGAGTTGCAGCAGCCACTCTGGGAAATTCCTCTGCATTATCGCAGGGAACGATCGTCATTGCCATCGGAAGTCCACTGGGAGAGCCGTTTTCTATTTTGACGGGAAATGTAACATCCAGCAGCCATGAAGTAAGTACGGTGGATGCAAATTATAAAGTGATTTCCACGGACATCAATGCCAGTGAGGCAGGCAGCGGTGCGCTGATCAACTTAAAAGGCGAAGTGGTTGGTCTGATGCTGCAAAGCTACAGCAAGCGGGATGCCCAGAGTACCGTGACGGCCATTGGTATTTCCGATATTGGGAAATTACTGGAAAAAATGTCAAATGGTGAGTCCCCGGCTTATCTGGGGCTTGAAGTGAGCACTGTAACGACAGAGATTGCGAAAGAAAATCAGCTGCCGAAGGGCGTTTATATCAAACAGGTGCTGTCGGATTCACCGGCGATGCAGGCAGGCCTGCAGATGGGAGACGTGCTGACAAAAATCGGAAGCACAGAAATTCAGACTGCGCAGCAATATGAGGATTATATATTGAATGCAAAGGACGGTCAGCAAAGTACAGTGACAGTCAAACGCATGGGCGCAGATGGAAAATACCAGGATCTGTCTTTCAAGGTTGTGTTTGGCACGCTGCAGGAGTCACAGGTACAGGAAAACAGTGGAAAATAGTGCTCGAGCTCGAGATAATATACATGAAAAATATATCAGATGAGAGAGTTGATTTTTTGTCTGGCATAACCTATGGCAGGATTGTAGAGCGGTACAGAAGAATATGCTGTACGTTGAATGATGCGTATTTCACAGTAAGAAGGCAAAGAGCATTTTTTAATTTGGAGTAGAAAGGATACCCATTACGGGGATTGTGAGGAAAATGAGATTTATTGAGACATTACATGAGGGCGAGAGAATCGGCGAGGTTTATCTGTGTAAACACAAACAGACAGCTATGACAAAGGCGGGCAAACCATATGATTCCCTGACACTTCAGGATAAAACAGGTACACTGGATGCAAAAATCTGGGACGTGGGATCCAACGGAATTGAGGAGTTTGATTCCCTGGATTACATTTATGTCATGGGTGATGTGACCAGTTTTCAGGGTTCCCTGCAGTTGAATGTCAAACGTGTGAAAAAGATGTCCGAGAGTGACATCAATCCGGCGGATTATCTGCCGGTCAGCGAGTACAACATTGAGGAAATGTATCAGAAACTACTGGCTTATATCGCGCAGATGAAAAATCAGTATCTGAAACAGCTGGCAGAGTCTTTCTTTGCAGAGGCAGATTTTGCAAAACGTTTCCAGTTCCATTCTGCAGCAAAAAGCGTACATCACGGATTCGTGGGTGGATTGGTGGAGCATACCTTACATGTGACACAGATCTGTGATTTCTTCTGTAAATTATATCCGATGCTGAACCGCGATCTGCTTCTGACCGCAGCAATGTTTCATGATATCGGAAAATTAACGGAGCTTTCTACATTTCCAGCAAATGATTACACGGATGACGGTCAGTTACTCGGCCACATCATGATCGGCGCTATGGAAGTGCAGAAACATATCGATCAGATCGAGGGATTTCCGAAACGTACCGCTTCCGAGCTGGTTCACTGTATTCTGGCGCATCACGGCGAACTGGAATACGGTTCTCCGAAGAAACCAGCGCTGGCAGAGGCCATTGCCCTGAGTTTTGCGGATAATTCCGATGCAAAACTGGAAACTATGAGGGAAGCACTTTCCAACATTCCGGAAAATAGTCTGGAATGGCAGGGATTTAATCGTTTCCTGGATTCCAATATCAGAAGAACTAGTAAATAGCAGATGAAAGTAAGTGCTCCCGATGCGGTTGTGTCCGGAGCATTTGATCTTTGAAAAGATAGGTTGTATCTGTGAAGAAAAAATAAAATTTAAAAAGATAGTTGATATCTATAACGACAAAAAGTAATAGATATTATTGATAGATGATGTAGTAAAAGCTTGAAAATGAGGTTACTTTGGGAAAGGATGAACATGCAAAAAAACGATGAATTAATTTTGAAAATAGAGGATATGGGCGTGGATGGAGCCGGTATTGGAAAAGTGGATGGTATGACTTTTTTTGTCAAAGATGCTGTCATCGGTGATGTGGTACGGGCAAAAATCATCAAGCTGAAAAAGACCTACGGCTATGCACGTCTCATGGAGATTCTGGAAGCATCCCCGGATCGTGTGGAACCGAAATGTCCGTATTACAGACAGTGCGGTGGCTGCCAGATTCAGGCGTTGTCCTACGAAAAACAGTTAGAGTTCAAAGAACGCAAGGTGCGCAATAACCTGGAACGAATCGGTGGATTTACGGAAATTCCAATGGAGCCGATTGTCGGCATGGAAGAGCCGTTCCATTACCGGAACAAAGCACAGTTTCCAGTGGGAACAGACAAAGATGGTCATATCGTAACAGGATTTTATGCAGGACGGACCCACACAATCATTCCAAACCGTGACTGTGCCCTGGGACTTCCGGTAAATAAAGAGATTCTGGACATTGTCATTGATTTTATGGAAAACTATCATATCACTGCATATGATGAGAAAACTGGAAAAGGGCTGGTGCGTCATGTGCTGATCCGCTGCGGATTTTCCAGTCAGGAGAAGATGGTCTGTCTGATCATCAATGGAAAGAGCCTGCCATATGCAGAAAAACTGGTGGAGGAGCTGCGAAAAATTGACGGTATGACAAGTATTTCCATCAACTGCAATACTGAGCGTACCAACGTGATCCTGGGACGAAAGACAATCGTGCTCTGGGGACAGGAGTATATTACGGATCAGATTGGAGATATTTCTTATGAAATCTCACCGGTTTCTTTTTATCAGGTAAATCCGGTGCAGACAGAGAAACTTTATGGTCTTGCACTGGAGTATGCAGATCTGCACGGCGAAGAGACGGTCTGGGATCTGTACTGCGGCATCGGAACTATTTCACTGTTTCTGGCACAGAAAGCGAAACAGGTATACGGCGTTGAGATCATTCCGCAGGCCATTGAAAATGCAAAGCGAAACGCAGTAAAAAATGGTATTGAAAATGCAGAGTTTTTCGTTGGAAAATCCGAGGAAGTGCTGCCGGAGTTTTATGAGAAAGAGGCGGCAGCAGGACGGAAGGCGCATGCGGATGTCATTGTGGTGGATCCGCCGAGAAAAGGATGCGATGAAAAGCTGCTGGAGACCATTGTGAAAATGGCGCCGGACCGGGTGGTTTATGTTAGCTGTGATTCTGCGACGCTGGCAAGGGATCTAAAGATCTTGTGCGAGCAGGGGTATGAGTTGAAACGTGCTCGGGCCGTGGATCAATTTTGTCACACTGTTCATGTGGAGACGGTTTGCCTTTTGGGTAGGGAAATAGTCAACGATAAGAACGTTGAGTATGCTCATGTTGATTATGAGCCAAAAGATGCAGAGTATCTGAAAAGTGCTAAGGGTTCAGCGTCATACAGAGAAATCAAAGAGTGGATTAAGGAACAACATGATGTTTCTGTATCAAATCTATACATTGCTCAAGTAAAAGATAAATTGGGTTTTGAGAAGCGTGAAAATTATAATAAAGGTGCTGACGGTCATAGAGTACCGAACTGTCCAGCTGAGAAAGAAAAATTGATTCTGGAAGCGTTTGAGCATTTTAGAATGATATAAGAAAAATCAGAGTAAGAGAAAGTGGAGAACATCTGCTTTCTCTTTTTTTTGGTGTTCTGAAAAAAATTTTTTGAGCTGGATGTGTTGGTGGACAACACGTTTAAGAAAGATGGTATATAATTGGGTAGGAAAGGTGTTGCAATTAAAAATTCAGTATGCTAGACTTTTATTAAACCGTAGAAAAAAATACAGTAAAGTGGAGGAATAAAGATGGCAAAACAGAAAGGTTGGACAAATTCAATTCCTGTTCAGGAAAGAACATTTCTTACTCTGAGAGAGCTTGGTAGATACACTGGTATCAGCTATGAGTTGGTCAGAAAATATGTCAAGGGTGGGGAATTTGAAGATTACATTACAGTTGGAAAACAGAACAAAGTTATGGTAGATAGAATTGCTTTTGAGAATTTTCTTAAAGCAAAAAAACATATTGAAAAATAAAATTACATAAAAAAATAGCAACTGTGAGTGGCATCACTGTTGCTATCAAGGAAGTCAGTGTCATTGACTTCATCTGTTCTTTATTTATGCTCATATACTAGCATATTTTGGCACTGGCTTCAATAGAAAATCATGGATTTATACAGAAAATTATTGAAAGGAGTGTCATTTTTTATGGCTAGAACATACGAAGAAACAATTTATGATGCAACAGTAGATGCTGTGAATGATGCATTAGCACAGCCAAAGTTGCCAACACCTGATGAAATTAAGGGTAATATTTTAGATAACAGTAGGAACGCAGTTACATTGTATAACTCAGTTGCTCAGCAAGGAGCAAAATGGAAGGTACCTATGGAGTTGGAAACATACCAGATTGCATATGTAATGTTGCGTGTACATTACATTGCATTGATTGAGACAACTGAATCTGAAGATGATGCAGATTGTTCTCTGTTAGGAGTATACATGGAAGATGGCGAGGATGAAGGTATTTATACAACAAAGGATTCTGAAATCCGTCGTATTGCAAGACTTTATAAGAGAAGAATCACATACAAAGAATTCCAGGAAATGATGTATATCATGAGAGAGGAAGCTCCGAGAGTAAAACGCTGTAGTGAGCGGAATCTGATTGCTGTCAATAACGGTATCTTTGATTTTGATACAAAGACCTTAATGCCATTTACACCGGATAAAGTGTTTACTTCAAAATCAAGAGTAGATTACAATCCAAATGCAAAAAATGTAGTAATTCATAACGATGAAGATGGTACAGATTGGGATGTAGAAAGCTGGATGGATACATTGTCTGATGATAAAGGTGTGGTAACAATTCTCTGGCAGGTGTTAGGTGCAATCATTCGTCCAAATGTATCATGGAATCAGGCTTGTTTCATGTATTCAGAATCTGGTAACAATGGTAAAGGTACATTGTGTGTGTTGATGAGGCAGCTTGTTGGTGAAGGAAGATATGCATCTATTCCATTGAAAGATTTTGGTAAAGATTTTATGTTGGAACCATTGATTAGAGCTACATCCGTTATTGTTGATGAAAACGATGTTGGTACATATATTGACAAGGCTGCGAATTTAAAGGCTGTAATTACAGGTGATACGATTCAGGTTAATCGTAAGTTCAAAGCACCGATTTCTTTTAAGTTTAAAGGGTTTATGGTACAGTGTCTGAATGAAATGCCAAAAGTGAAAGATAAGTCAGATTCATTTTACAGAAGACAGCTTTTCATTCCGTTTACAAAATGCTTTACTGGAGCTGAACGCAAATACATCAAGGATGATTATTTGAAACGTAAAGAAGTCGTAGAATATGTGATGTATAAGGTTCTGAACATGAACTACTACGAGTTTGATGTACCAGAAGTGTGTAAAACAGCATTGGAAGAATACAAAGAATTCAATGACCCAGTACGTCAGTTCATGGCTGAAATTATGCCACAGTTGCAGTGGGATTTTGTTCCGTTTACATTCTTGTATGATTTGTATAAAGAGTGGTACAAAAAATATGTTGGAAAACAGGAAGTAAAATCATTACAGGTATTCATCAAAGATATTCTGAATCTGTTGAAAGATTATCCAGAATGGGATTGTCCTGACAGTAAAAAAGCTGTCAGACCTAAGAACATGATGGATAAACCAGAATGGCTGATTGATGAATACAATCTGGAAGATTGGTATCATCCGACCTACAAAGGAAATGATTTGAGTAAGAAGTGTTGTCCAGCATTAAAAGTTAGTTATAGAGGAATTTTTAGAGTGTAATACAGAGTGATAGTGCAGAAAATGTGCTATCACTTTTTGTTTTTAGGTGATTTTTTGAGAAGTGTAGCAGAAACGTAGCACGTTTTCAGCTACGCTAAATCCGTTGGGAGACAACAGGTTTAGCGAATCTTACAAAAAAATGTAGCATTTAGAAAAATGTAGATGATACATGAAATGTGTTGGGGGACAACAGATTTATCTATTTGTAGCAGATGTAGCACATTTTTTTAAGATATATACACGTAAAAATATAAAAAGCCTAAAAACATTGATTTATAAGGGTTTTACTTTGTATCATTGTGATGTTATCTATAAGTGTATTTTACTTTGTATCACTATGATACTATGTGTAAATTGGATAAATGTGTTGATACGCAATGGATTTGTATTTAGTGTAGACTAAAATAAAAATGTTATATATATGTTTTTTAAAAAACGTGCTACGCGTGCTACAAAACACATAAATCCCTTATGTATCAATGGATTTATGCGTAGCAAGCCGTTTTTTCGGTCTGCTACGTTTTCTGCTACAAAACGCTGGATGTGTTGGGAGACAACGGATTTATGTGTAGCAAGAAACGTGCTACGTTTTTTAGCTTCTGGATTTTCAGAGGTTCACAACATCTATCCCTCAGCTTTTTCTGTATGTAATCAGCAGAACAAATCAAAACCTATCGTTTAACACGCCGTATGACCTCACCACGAGTATAAAATCTCAAATCTGTAAAATTCCCCGATTTTCTAAAAAATCTTCACTACGGGCTTATTTTCAATCAAATACAGCATATTGAAACATGATAGTAATTTTAAATATGTATTTGGGTAGGAAAAACAGCTTGAAATTTGCTATATTATCATGATATAATGTTTTCATGAAAACATGAAACAATGAAATCATGAAAGGAGCATGAATCATGAAGAACATATTGATTATCAACCGTAAGGGCGGTGTTGGTAAGACATTGGTTGCAGATGAGCTTGCTTTTGCTTTGGATGCCAAGAATGTTCCGTATTGCTTTTATGACCTTGACGGTCAGGGCGGTACACTGCATGAACCTGTTGAAATGGATAATGCGGATATATCAATTATTGATACACCGGGTTCATTACAAGGTGAAATGGATTATTCAGAATTTCATAATGCTATTCTTAATTGCTTAAACAAAGAGCTTATCGAAGACAAATGGGTTGATATTGTGATGAAACAGTCAGGTGATGATACGTGCCAGTGGGTAAATCCGGAAGAACATTTATCTTATCAAATGCCACAGAAACCATTTGAAATTTTTGAAGAAGATTTTAGAAAAACAGCAATGGATTATATCATGTTTCAAAAAGGAATTGACACAAAAGATTTTGGAGAAAGATTGTTGAATAAAGTCATGTATTCAAGCAAAGTTGAAGCGGATGATAAAACCGTAACAATTTCGATGGAGAAAGGCGGTACAAGAAGTGAAAAAGATTAATACAAACGATTGGAAAGAATTTGTTATTGGTGATTTGTTTGATATACATCCTACAAAAGCCTATAAGAAAATCAATATTGAACTCTTTGAAGAAGATGGTACAAATCCAGTTGTTGTAAATACTGGGTTCAATAATGGAATTGGTGGTTATGCAAGTTTAGATTGTACAGAAAAAGCAGGAACTATTACATTTACAGATACTGCTGCTAAAAGTACTGATTCTTTCTTTTATCAGGAAAGAGATTTTATTGGTTATCCTCACGTGCAAGGAATGTATGCCAAGACACATGAGTGGACAAAGAATGAGGGATTATTTTTGAATTCTGTTATTAAGTCATTATTAAGAGGTCAATATGATTTCATTCGTAAAATGACTAGAGCAGAAATGTTAAAATTGAAAGTGAAGTTGCCAGCAGTAATTGAAGATGGAGTATGGATTCCTGATTGGAATTATATGGAAAGTTATATGCAGAATACAATAGAAGTGGCTGAAAAAATGATGAATGATTTTGAAAAATTAAGTATTTAAAATTAAGTTGATGTACGGACTTTATTCTTTGAGTAAAATCTGTTATATTTACATTGAACAATTAAATAAAAAAGTTCACGAGAGAATGTCCGATATGAAAAAATATCTACGCAATTCGGTGTAGAAAACCAAATTGTTTACGGACGCACAGCTTCTGGCAGAAGCGTATTCTGAAATAAAAATACGTGAGAGACGTAGCGGTGAGCAGATGATGGAAACTTATTGTTTCTTGATTCTGTTCACCGTTTTTTATTACAAATTTTTTGATAGAAAGTTGAGGTAAGTTTTTATGAGTAAACGTAGTAAAAAAGAAAATGAATTATTAAATTATCTGAGTGAAGATGAAAGAAAAGTTTATGAAGAATTTGAAGCAAAGCTGAAAGCAAAAAGAGATGTTGCTGTGAAAAGACAGAAGAAAGAAATTAACTTCTGGAAAGAAATTGATGAACGTGAGGAAGAAGTTTATCAGCACATTCTTGAAAATCGCAAAGCGAGAAATGCAGAGCAGAAAACAGAACCTGTTCAGACACAAATTTCGCATCAGGAAGAATCTGTTTCAGCTGAAAATGTAGTTGAACAGGAAAGAGAAAATGTTACAAATTCATTCTACGGACAGAATCAGTAAAGAACATTTTTTCAAGCCCCGCAGGGTCGGGGTAAGTCCAGAAAGGGGCAGACAGCCCCTTTTGGCGAAAGAAAACCTTTGATGCGAAGCGTCAAAGGTTGTATTGAGCAACCTTGGCAGAGGCAAGGTTGGAAACAAATACGGATACGGATATATTACAGGAAAGGAGATGGACGAGATGGCTGAAACAATGACAGTATCATCATCACAAGGTCATACAGCAGAATGGCACGACCAGCGACTGACTACACCGGCAAATGCAGATGTTGAATTGAGTTCCAGAAATGAGTTTTGGATTGGCGATATGAATTCAACAGATGCGGATAAATTCAATGAAATTTTTCAAGATTCAGTGGATGATTTTAACGCAAAGCAAACAAGACCATCACGAAAAATGGGTGCGGAATCTACAAGTCCAGAACGACAGAAAAGTTATTATGATGGTGTTGTGGATGGAACATTTTGCTATGGAAAAGGAAAGCAAAAAGAAACACCGATTCAAGAAGTCGTTTTGCAGATTGGAAATAAAGATGACAATGGTGTGACGGATAAAGATTTTGATATGGAACATTGGAAAACATTGAAAAAATCTGGACATGAAAAAGAAGCATCGGAGTATGCATTTTCACATTTGAATAAAAGTGAAAATACAGAAAGAACAAAAAGAATTCTTCATAAAGCAGTTGAAAGAATTGCAACGTTAGACCCTGA
>Ga0129310_1001893_pt1 | contig 16964 bp, 17 predicted proteins | sample Go1ome_2_FD_94433 | JGI IMG/M metagenome (GOLD analysis project Ga0129310, IMG submission 94433) | Western lowland gorrila individual fecal microbial communities from Wisconsin, USA - Go1022A metagenome | ecosystem: Host-associated > Mammals > Digestive system > Large intestine > Fecal | place...
AAACGGATATGGATTAAGAATGTATATGTATCATTTGTATATACACTTCCGAATCCATATCCGCTTTTTATGTGAGTTAGCATATTATCAGGAGCATTAGTGTCTGCTGCGTGCGAGTCGTAATGCGAATGTGCCTGCTGCAACATGACACCACCCAAAGCCGGGTTCACAACCTAAAACATGCGCGTCCGTCCGTCACTTACGCTGTGCAAGGGTAATAAATTTAATGCGTGAAGTCTAATGAGATACTTCCATAATGTGTGGACACCTGAATGGTATTTGGTGTATCGCTGGTATAATTGTAATGACCGGAAGCATCCTCGTCATTAACTTCAACATCGTCTGCGTCGGAGGTAAGATCAAGGTTATAGTCAGATTTGCGTCCCTTCAGTTCCAGGTCACAATCGCCGGAATCCAGGGTTGCAGTCAGATTCATGATGGTGGAGTCTTCGGTGTCTGCATCTCCGTAATGCAGGTTAAGATTTGCGTTGTCACAGGTGAACTTTTCGGCAGAGAAATCACCGGAATCATTTGCTAGCGTGAAATCAGATACACTTGTAGAAGAGATATCAAAGTCACCATAATTTAGAACAAAATTGCCGGATGTTAATTCGGTGTTCGAGATAGTAACATCGCCGGAATCGGCGGTCAATTCCAATGCATTGCCAGACAGATGAGCTAAGATAATATCGCCATAGTTGGCAGCCGCATTGATATGATCAAAATTCAGATGAGAAAGCTCTATATCACCGGAGCTGCTTTTTAGTGTGATCTCATTCAGTGTCTGCTTAGAAGGAACGGTAAGGACTAAGGCATAATCAGAGTAAGAAGTTCCGCTAAGAGAAAAACCAATGGTATGTTCACTTTTGCTTTCCAACTTTAAAGTATCATTTTCAATGGAATAAGTTGTGTGGATGTTGTTGTATTCCGGATAAGACAGGGAATAGGAATCTCCCTGTGTGATCACGATATCATAAGCGTCACAAGCAAGATCAATGTTTGTGAAGGCATCTAAGTCCTCTTTGATAATCTTATGCTTGGCGTTTTTTTCAGTAAAGAAGCGGTTAGAAGATGGAAGATAGGACCAATCCATGCTGCCACCGAGCATATATCCGCTTCCGGCAAGACCGATTCCGATCAAGATAAAACAAAGTGATATAATAGTTGTAATTTTAATAACCTGTTTCATTTAGGATACCTTCTTTCTTATGAATAAATGTTTAAATGCAGCTGCAATTCCGTGCGTGCATATATTAGCGAATGCGATAGTTGCGATGGCTAAGAGTAATCCGATGCCGAGTAATAGGAAACCGCCACCTACACAGATGAGTTTTTGGGCAAATCCCGGTGCGGCAATGGTTGTAAAGAATAATGCAAAGCCGCAGGCAATACAGGCGAGGGAAACGCAGGCAATGGAAAGCACCAGACTGAATACCACGATCAATAAAGCTACTAAGCAGATGATTGCTGCAAATGCAAGAGGAACAGCAACCGGGGAGGCACAGATTCCTAAAATGATCATCCAGATCACGGTTGTATTGTTCCGGATTCCGCCTTTTTCTTTCTGAGCATCCATATGTTTTTCGGTACAAGTAGCAATGATCTCACGGGCAATCTTATCCGGAGTACCTAAGGTGCTTGTGACATCGGTAGAATCATCGGCTCCCATTTCCTCAAAATATTCTTCGTAGTAACGAATGGCATCTTCACGGTCCTCTTTTGGAAGCCGTTTCAAACGCTTCTCTAATTGTTTGATAAATTCGGTCTTATTCATAGCTTATCCCTCCTAACAGAGTGTCAATTTTGTTCTTGTAAGACTCCCATTCTTTTTTGTAAAATGATAATTTTGCTTTGCCGGTATCGGTTAATTGATAATACCTCCGGTTCCTGCCCTGAAAAGGCTGATCATAGGTTGTTAAACAGTTGTCCTTTTGCAATCGCCGTAATACTGGATATAAGGTAGATTCTGAAATGTCAACAATCTCTTTTACCTGTGCGGTTAAAGTATAGCCATAGGCATCTTCTTTTTCTAAGATGGCAAGAACGCAGGCGTCTAGCAGTGGTGCTGCGATCTGAAATGTCATAAGCATGACCTCCTTGCTTGAATGTGATCATGAACGCATAAGCGCGAATGCAACTTTTGAAGTGAGCGTTCGCACATAAGTACACGAAGTGCGGGTTCATAATATAATAAATAATATTGCTTCTTGTCTAATACTATACGACGCATAATATTACATGTCAAGCAGAAAATGTAAGATTGCAGAATCCCCGCTTTTTCTTTACTTTTGAGGGGAACAATGTTAGAATGATATCCGTATGATTATATTTCAAGTAGAAATAGGAGTGGAAAAATGAGTATTTTCGAGAAAGTGTTTGGAACACATAGTGAAAAAGAGATCAAACGAATTCAGCCACTGGTAGATAAAGTTTTGGCATTAGATGAGTCTATGCAGGCATTAAGTGATGAGGAATTGCGCGGCAAGACAGAAGAATTTAAGAAACGTTTGTCAGAGGGTGAGACATTAGATGATCTATTGGTTGAAGCGTTCGCAGTTGTGAGGGAAGCTGCCGTTCGAACACTTGGCATGAAGCACTATCCGGTACAGATTATGGGTGGTATTTTGTTGCATCAGGGAAGAATTCCGGAGATGCGTACCGGTGAAGGTAAAACCTTAGTGTCTACGCTTCCTGCATATTTGAATGCTTTAGAGGGGAAAGGTGTTCATATTGTAACGGTTAATGACTACTTGGCAAAGCGTGATGCTGAGTGGATGGGACAGATTCATGAGTTCTTAGGCTTGAAGGTTGGAGTTATTTTGAACAGTAGTTCCAATGAAGAACGCCGTGATGCATATAATTGTGATATCACTTATGTAACCAATAACGAATTAGGATTCGATTACTTGCGAGACAACATGGTTATTTATAAGGAACAGCTTGTACAGAGAGATCTGCATTATGCGATTGTGGATGAGGTTGACTCGGTATTGATCGATGAGGCCAGAACGCCTCTTATCATTTCCGGTCAGAGTGGCAAGTCGACAGAACTTTACAGAATGTGCGACCTGTTAGCACGTCGTATGAAACGTGGTCAGGGAGATGGTGAGCTTTCTAAGATGGATGCCATTATGGGTGTAGACATCGAGGAAGATGGAGATTTCCTTGTGAATGAGAAAGACAAACAGGTTATGCTGACGGCTCAGGGTGTGAAGGAAGTGGAGAACTTCTTCCATATTGATAATCTGGCAGATTCTGATAACTTAGAGATTCAGCATAATATTATCTTAGCTCTTCGTGCGCACAATCTCATGTTCAAGGATAAGGACTATATTGTGAAAGACAATGAAGTATTGATCGTGGATGAGTTTACCGGACGTGTTATGCCGGGCAGACGTTTTTCGGATGGTCTGCATCAGGCGATTGAGGCAAAAGAGAATGTAAAGGTACGTAGAGAAAGTAAGACATTGGCTACGATTACATTCCAGAACTTCTTCAACAAATATGATAAGAAAGCAGGTATGACCGGTACTGCACTTACAGAGGAAGAAGAGTTCCGCGAGATTTATGGAATGGACGTTGTAGAGGTTCCAACGAACCTGCCGGTAGCGAGAATTGATGAAGATGACTCGGTATATTGTACAAAGAAAGAGAAACTGAATGCTATCATTGAGGATATCAATGAGTGTTATAGAAAAGGCCAGCCGGTATTGGTTGGTACGATCACGATTGATTCCTCTGAGGAAGTAAGCAGACTGCTGACCAAGAAACATATTCCGCATAAGGTATTGAATGCGAAGTTCCATGAGCTGGAAGCGGAGATCGTTGCACAGGCAGGACAGATGAATGCGGTTACGATTGCAACGAACATGGCTGGCCGTGGTACGGATATCAAGCTTGGTGAAGGTGTGAAGGAATTAGGTGGCCTTCGTATTATCGGTACAGAAAGACATGAGTCCAGACGTATTGATAACCAGTTGCGTGGACGTGCCGGACGTCAGGGTGATCCGGGTCAGTCTAAGTTCTATCTTTCATTGGAAGATGATCTGATGCGCTTGTTTGGCTCAGAACGTGTTATGGCAATGTATGAAGCATTGAATATTCCGGAAGGTGAAGAGATTCGTCATAAGACGATCACCAAGTTCATTGAGAAAGCACAGAAGAAGATTGAGAACAACAACTTTGGTATTCGTAAGAATCTGTTGGATTACGACCAGGTAATGAATGAACAAAGAGAAGTTATCTACAAAGAACGTCGTCGTGTGTTGGACGGAGAAAATATGCGTGATGTGATCTACAATATGATCAATGAAGATGCAGAGGAGATCATTAACCGTAATATCAATGAGGATGCATATCCTTCTGAGTGGGATATGAAGTCTCTGAATCAGGAATTGCTTGATATTTTTCCAATGGAGAAGATTGTGCTTTCTGAGGAAGATCTGAAACATATGAGCAAAAAGGATCTCGTTCAGAGAGTGAAGGAGACGGTGAATAAGCTGTATGAAGAGAAAGAGACAGAGTTCCCGGAGCCAGAGATGATTCGTGAGGCAGAGCGTGTCATCTTATTGAAGGTCATTGACCGCAAATGGATGGATCACATTGATGACATGGAACAGATGCGTCAGGGAATCGGACTTCGTGCGTTAGGTCAGAGAGATCCGTTGGTAGAATATAAGTTTGTTGGATTCGATATGTTTAACGAGATGACAGCAGGTATCCGTCAGGAGACTGTGAAAGCATTATTACATATCCGTGTAGAGCAGAAGGTAGAGCGTGAAGAAGTAGCCAAGGTAACGGGTACGAACAAAGATGATTCTAGTGTGAAGGAACCGGTGAAACGTAAGAGTGCTAAGATTGGAAGAAATGATCCGTGTCCATGCGGTTCAGGATTGAAGTACAAACAATGTTGCGGCAAGAATGCGTAACCGGTGATAGAATACATTTTCAATATGGAAAGAGGTGATTCTGTGATAGAGACAGAGAACTATAAGTTTGAACTTGCTCAGTATGAGACTCCATTACAGGAAGTGAGGGATTCACTTTGACATCCCTATCAAACAGGATAAGGTGGCAGAGTTAGAAGCAGATATGGAAGCTCCGGACTTCTGGAATGATGTAGAACATTCCAATGAAGTCATGAAGACCGTGAAAGGACTTAAGGATATATTAGAGGCCTATAACCGGGTAGAAGAAGAATATGATGAGGTGGAAACTTTAATTGAGATGGCAGAGGAAGAAGAGGATGCCTCGTTGCTGACGGAGATTGAAGAGACATTGAATCAGTTCAAAGAAGATTTTGAAGCATTGAGGATTCAGACACTCTTGTCTGGTGAATTTGATAAAGATAATGCAATTGTTACCTTGCATGCAGGTGCAGGTGGAACTGAGAGTTGCGACTGGACAGGTATGCTGATGCGTATGTATACCAGATGGGCAGAGAAACGAGGTTTCTCTACGGAGATATTGGATTATCTCGAGGGAGAAGAGGCAGGCGTTAAGTCTGTAACCATCCAGATCAATGGAGAGAATGCATACGGTTATCTCAAGTCAGAGAAGGGTGTGCATCGTCTGGTACGTATTTCTCCATTTAATGCGGCTGGCAAACGTCAGACTTCTTTTTCGTCCTGCGATGTAATGCCGGATATTGAGGAGGATGTGTCAGTAGATATTAAAGATGAAGATCTGAGAATTGATACTTACCGTGCGAGTGGTGCGGGTGGACAGCATATCAATAAGACGTCTTCAGCAATCCGTATCACACATTTACCAACGGGAATTGTGGTACAGTGCCAGAATCAGCGGTCACAGCATCAGAATAAGGATAAGGCAATGAAGATGCTGGCGTCTAAGCTGTATGTGCTGAAACAACAAGAGAATCAGGAAAGGCTGGATGATATTCGCGGGGATATCTCAGAGAATGGATTTGGTTCGCAGATTCGTTCCTATGTGATGCAACCATATACGATGGTGAAAGATCATCGAACAGGCATGGAAGTTAGTAATGTGAATGGTGTATTGGATGGAAATGTGGAACCATTTATGAATGCATATTTGAAATGGATCAATCTGAATAAGGAGTAATGTCTATGGAAGAACAGAAGTTTGTTATATTTCAATTGGCAGATCAAAAATATGGCATGCATTTAATGCGGGTGAATGGAATTGAACAGGATTATCATATTATTCCGGTTCCGAATGCTCCGGAAGGGATTAATGGTATTATTAATCTGAGAGGAACTGTAATTCCGGTGTATAGCTTACGTGAGCGGTTTGGAATGAATCCAAGGATTGACAATCCGGGTAAAAGTTTGCTTGTTACCAATAGTAATGGAACGCTTTTGGCATATGAGGTGGATGCAGTAGAAGAGATTGAAGAAGTGTCAAAAGATTGTATTAATCCAATGCCGTCGGTAGCATCGAATGATGAGACAGCATTTATGGAGTGGGTACTTCATATTGGTAATGATATTGTAATTGCAATTAATGTGGATAAAGTATTATCTGAAAATGCCAGACAGTTGGTTGATCAGCTAATCGAAGAGAATCAATAAATATACAAGGTGATAAGGAGGCAGTTATGGTCAATATTGCAGTTTTAGGCTATGGTACAGTAGGATCTGGAGTAGTGGAAGTAATCAATACGAATCACGACAGCATCAATAAGAGAGCTGGAAAGGATATTAACATCAAATATGTATTGGATCTGCGTGAGTTTGAGGGTGACCCGGTTCAGAAGATTTTAGTACACGACTATGATATTATTTTAAAGGATCCGGAAGTGGATATTGTTGTAGAGGTTATGGGAGGAGTAGAACCGGCATATACCTTTACCAAGCAAGCGCTTTTGGCAGGTAAGAGCGTGTGTACATCCAATAAGGAATTGGTGGCAAAACATGGAGCAGAGCTTCTTGCAATTGCAAAGGAGCATAAGCTGAATTATTTGTTTGAGGCGTCTGTAGGTGGTGGTATTCCAATTATCCGTCCACTGAATAGTTCTTTGACTGCGGATGAGATTACAGAGATTACCGGTATTTTGAATGGTACAACGAATTACATATTGACCGAGATGGCGGAAAAAGGAGCAGCATTCGAAGATGTGCTTAAGATTGCGCAGGAGAAAGGCTATGCAGAACGGAATCCGGAAGCAGATGTAGAGGGATACGATGCATGTAGAAAGATCGCGATCCTGACTTCCTTGGTTGCTGGCGAACAGGTAGATTATGAGGATATTCACACAGAAGGAATTACCAAAATTACAGCAGTTGATTTTGAATATGCTAAGGCGATGAAGGCATCTATTAAGCTGCTTGGCATGAGCAAGAAAGTGGATGGAACTTTCTATTCTATGGTGGCACCATTTATGATTGGACAACAGCATCCTTTGATTGGTGTCAATGGTGTATTTAATGGTATCTTTGTACATGGTAATGTATTAGATGATGTTATGTTTTATGGTCGCGGAGCAGGTAAACTTCCAACAGCCAGTGCGGTTGTATCAGATATAGTAGATGCAGTGAAGCATATGCATACTAATATTATGACAATTTGGGAAGAACGCAAGAGTAATCTTGGTAAATTTGAGGATTGCGAGAATAAGTTCTTTGTTCGTATGAAGGATAAGGGATTAGATGATGACCAGATGCTTGGAATTAAGAATGCATTTGGTGATGTGCTGTATGTGAAGGCACCGGGCGTGAATGATGAATTGGCGTTTGTCACAAACAAGATGCGTGAAGGCGATTTTGCAGAGCATATTGCGAAGTTTGATGACGTCTACAGTGTGATCCGTGTTGACTTTTAGGTGAGTAATAGAGCGCAGAAGTGATGTGCAGGTAAAAGTAATAAGGTGTAAGAGAGTGGTAAGAGTTGCTATACAAAAAAGTATGGTAACTCTTGCTTTTTTACTTGGTGGGCATAAATGCTGTCAGGAATTTCGAACAGAGAAAAGCAAGGTAAAGGTTTACGTTTTCTGGTATTTTGTGTTATGATAGAAACATATATGCAGACAAGGGAGGTACCAAGGATGAAACGAGAAGATTATTTAAGCTGGGATCAGTATTTTATGGGGATAGCACTTCTTTCTGCTGAGAGAAGCAAGGACCCGAATACACAGGTTGGAGCATGTATTGTAGATGCAGATAATAAAATATTATCGGTTGGATATAATGGAATGCCGTCTGGCTGCAAAGATGACGAGATGCCTTGGGGACGGGTTGGAAAACCATTGGAGAATAAATATTTCTTTGTCTGCCATGCGGAGTTGAATGCAATATTGAATTATAGTGGAGGATCGCTGGCGGGAGCGACATGTTATTCGACATTGTTTCCGTGTAATGAATGTGCGAAGGCGATCATTCAAAGCGGGATCAAACAGATTGTATATTTATCAGACAAATACTCCGATACAGAGGCAACAATTGCTTCTAAGATGATGTTTCAGATGGCGGGTGTGACAATTCGGCCATATGAGATGGGTGGAAAAGACATTCATTTACACTTATAATGAATGCACAAGAACAACAGACGACTGTCAAACGGGTATTTGTTGTTTTTTTGTGCTATGATCTATAGTATAGGAATATAGGAAGAAAGAGGATTTGACAACATGGATATCGCAAAAGTAATTGCAGGGGAACTAGGAGTACGGGTTGGACAGGTAGAGGCGACCGTTAAGTTAATTGATGAGGGATGTACGATACCGTTTATTGCCAGATACCGGAAGGAAGTGACCGGTTCTTTGAATGATGAGATTTTACGTGATCTTTATGAGCGGTTGACCTATTTAAGGAATCTGGAAGAACGAAAAGAGACGGTTATTGCCAGTATAGAAGAACAAGGAAAACTGACGGATGAGTTAAAGAAACAGATTCTAGAGGCAATGACGCTGGTTGCGGTTGAAGACCTGTATCGCCCATATAAGCAAAAGAGAAGAACTCGTGCTACGATTGCGAAAGAGAAAGGTTTGGAAGGACTTGCCAATATTATATATTTACAGATGACAGACCATGCAGTGGAATCAGATGCACAGGCGTATGTTTCGGAAGAGAAGGGAGTCGCTTCGGTGGAAGAAGCAGTTGCAGGGGCACTTGATATCATTGCAGAGAACATTTCGGACGAAGCAGAGTATCGTACGTATATCAGGAATATTACAGTGAAGGAAGGAAAGCTTGTCACAAGTGCAAAGGATGCGGATGCAAAGTCGGTATATGAGATGTACTATGATTTTGAAGAACCAATTGCCAAAGCAGCCGGATATCGGATTCTTGCGATCAATCGTGGTGAGAAAGAAAAAATATTAACTGTTAAGGTTGTTGCTCCGGAAGAACGTATTTTAAGATATTTAGAGAAGAAAGTAATTGTAAGAGAGAACCCATATACAACAGAATTGTTGCAGAATGCAATTGAGGACAGTTATAAGCGTTTGATTGCGGGAGCGATTGAGAGAGAGATTCGAAGTGATCTGACCGAGAAAGCAGAGGACGGTGCAATTACAGTCTTTGGTAAGAACTTGAAACAATTGTTAATGCAGCCGCCAATCAAGGGACAGGTTGTACTTGGATGGGATCCGGCATTTCGTACCGGCTGCAAATTAGCAGTTGTGGATGCGACCGGTAAAGTGTTAGATACGATCGTTATCTATCCGACCGAACCACAGAAGAAGATTGCAGAGTCCAAAAGGATTGTGCATAATCTGATCAGGAAATATGGAATTACATTAATTTCGGTCGGCAATGGAACGGCATCGCGGGAGTCGGAACAGGTGATTGTGGAATTATTGAAAGAGATTCCTGAGAAAGTTCAATATGTGATCACCAATGAAGCTGGAGCATCGGTGTATTCAGCTAGCAAGTTGGCAACAGAGGAATTTCCTAATTTTGATGTTGGTCAGAGAAGTGCAGCTTCTATTGCCCGCAGATTACAGGATCCATTGGCGGAATTAGTGAAGATTGATCCGAAGTCGATTGGTGTAGGACAATATCAGCATGATATGAATCAGAAGAAGTTAGGAGAAGCTTTATCAGGAGTGGTAGAAGACTGTGTTAATAAGGTTGGTGTAGATCTGAATACAGCATCCGCTTCCTTGCTGGAATATGTTTCTGGTATCAGCAAGGTGATTGCAAAGAATATTGTTGCATATAGAGAAGAGAATGGTCAATTTACGAATCGTAAGCAGTTGCTTAAAGTGGCAAAGTTAGGCCCAAAAGCATACGAACAGTGTGCGGGTTTTTTGCGTATTACGGATGGGGACAATCCGTTAGATGCCACTAGTGTGCATCCTGAAAGCTATGAAGTGACGGCTAATCTGCTTAAGAAATTAGGATATTCCATGGACGATATGACAAGTCAGGGACTTGTGGGGTTGTCCATGATGGCGAAACAGAACCATCAGTTAGCATCCGAGTTGGGAATTGGGGAGGTAACACTGACTGATATTGTGAAGGAGTTAGAAAAACCCGGCAGAGATCCGAGAGAGGAGATGCCGAAGCCGATTCTGCGTACAGATGTATTGGATATGAAAGATCTGGCAGAAGGCATGATATTGAAAGGAACTGTACGAAATGTAATTGATTTTGGAGCGTTCGTTGATATTGGAGTACATCAGGATGGTTTAGTTCATATCTCGCAGATCACAAATAAGAAGTTTATTAAACATCCGTTAGAGGTTGTGAGTGTTGGAGATGTGGTGGAAGTGAAGGTGTTGAGTGTAGATCTGGAAAGAAAGCGTATTCAGCTTTCTATGATCTTAGATGCATAGAGTGCAGAAAAGAGGCTGATAGAATGGAACGAGACAGGATATCCTTTTCGGTACAGATGACAGTGAAAGATGTGTATCGATTTAATATGTACCACGTATATCATAGTGCATCCGGTATAGTTGGAGTGCTGTTATCTTTGCTGGCGTTATGTAATTTAATTATATCTTTTGACAGTCTGACAGATCAGGGTAAGACAATTATGACGATTGTTGCACTGTGGTTTACGATATTAGAGCCGATTATGGTGTATAGCAGGGCAAAGAAACAGGTGAAGAAGATCACATCATATCACAAACCGCTGCATTATACGATCGATGAACAGGGAATTACAGTTTCACAGGATGAAGAAAGCCAGACGATGGAATGGAAACGTCTCAGGCGGATTGTTAAGACGCGTCAGCAGATTCTTGTATATAGCAGTAGAGTGCATGCATTTATTTTCCCGAAGAATGCCTGGCAGGATCAGGAACAGGAGATGCAGAGTCTGTTAAAGAAGTATGCGGTAGATAATGGAATTTGGATGAATCGTAATATGAAAAGATCCTGAAAGGAGTACGACATGGAATATAACAGCTGGCAGCCGGAAGATACATTTGCAATCGCAGAGCAATTAGGGGAGTCTGCACAGCCGAGGCAGGTGTATTGTCTGCTTGGAGATCTCGGGGTGGGTAAGACTTTATTTTCTCAGGGATTTGCCAAAGGGTTAGGTGTGGAAGACAGTGTGAACAGTCCTACTTTTACAATCGTGCAGACCTATACAGAAGGAAGGATGCCTTTTTATCATTTTGATGTATATCGCATCGAGGATTCGGAAGAGATGGAAGAGGTTGGATTTACAGATATGATATACGGAGATGGCGTGTGTCTGATCGAATGGGCGAATCTGATTGAAGATATTTTGCCGGAACATTATATAGAAGTAGAGATTTGTAAGGATCTGGATAAAGGATTTGATTATCGCAAGATTATAGTTCGTAATATAGGCTGATAAGATGATTTTTAAGAATACAGATAACAGATCAGATAGAAATGAAGGGATGAATATGAGATTATTAGCATTAGATAGTTCAGGATTGGTAGCGTCCGTTGCAATATTAGAGGATGATAATCTGATCGCAGAGTATACGATCAATTATAAGAAGACACATTCGCAGACGTTACTGCCAATGCTCGATGAGATTGTACGCATGACAGAGACTGATATGAATGCATTGGATGCGATTGCGATTGCAAAGGGTCCGGGATCTTTTACAGGGCTGCGTATAGGATCTGCAACCGTTAAGGGGTTGGGATTTGCGTTGAATAAACCAATTATCGGAGTGCCTACAATAGAGGGACTTGCGATGAATTTATATGGTACGGATGCATTAGTATGTCCACTGATGGATGCCAGAAGGAATCAGGTATATACGGGTATTTATCGTTTTCAGAATGGTGAATTACAGGTAGTAAAAGATCAGGTTCCGGTTGCAATAGAGGAGATTATTACGGCATTGAATCAGATTGGGAATAAAGTAATTTTTTTAGGAGACGGGGTTCCTGTATATCGTGAAATGATTGAAAAGATGATAGAAGTACCTCATTTATATGCATCGGCACATATGAATAAACAGCGGGCAGCGTCGATAGGAGTGAGGGCATTAGACTATTGGAAAGAAGGAATCTATACAGATGCAGATTCTTTTGCCCCGGATTATCTGCGGTTATCACAGGCTGAACGGGAACGAATGGAAAGGAATCAGAAGTAGGCGTGATAGAGTTAAGGAGAATGCAGCTTCAAGATTGTGAGAGAGTTGCGGAGATTTCTGCACTTACCCTGCCTGAGGGGTGGTCTTATCAGGAGATATGTAAAGTATTACAATATGATTATAATGTTTATTATATTGCGTGGGATGCGCTGCAAGAAGGTGTTGTGGGTTTTGCGGGAATTATGGTGATAGCGGAAGACTCGGAATTGTTGAATATTGCGGTAGATCCGAAGTTTCAACATAAGGGAATCGGTACATTGCTTATGGATAAGATAGTGGAGGAATCCTGGAAACATGGTGCAGACAGAATTTTTCTTGAAGTAAGAAGTGGGAACACAAAGGCACAACAGCTGTACAAACAGTATTGTTTTAAGGTGATCGGGGAGAGAAAGAATTATTATAATAATCCAACAGAGGATGCATGGGTTATGAGTCTGGATCGCATTAGATAGCGAAGATAGATGATGAGAACAACATTTTTTACCACTGGATTTTTGACAAAAATTAAGCTACCATAATGTAAGATGAAAATTATGGAGGATGCTATGGGATTGATATATTGTAATAAATGCGGCAAGACAATTAAGGTGCGCAAGGAGATACCGTTAGAAGATTTTATACAGATCAGGAAGTCGTGGGGCTATTTCTCTAAGAAAGATGGAAAGACACAGGAATTTGTTTTATGTGAGGAATGCGTAGAGTGGTTAGAGGGAGAATTTAACAGACCTTCTAAGTTTTATGAGACGGTAGAGATGATCTGAATAAGCGATATATAGATTGAATGTGCAGAAAGTTCAGAAAAAGGAATAGAAAAGAGGGATGGAATGCTGGATGTATGTCTTTTGGGCACGGGCGGGATGATGCCGCTGCCATATCGTGCACTTACATCGTTGATGGTACGATATAACGGAATGAATGTTTTGATTGATTGCGGGGAAGGAACACAGGTTTCTATTAAGCAACAGGGGTGGAGTGTGAAACCAATCGATGTTATATGTTTCACCCATTTTCATGCAGATCATATCAGTGGGTTGCCGGGCTTGTTGCTTACTTTAGGAAATGCAGAAAGAACCGAACCGGTAACGATGATCGGACCGAAGCGCTTAGAGAAGGTTGTGAATGCATTGCGTATGATAGCACCGGAACTTCCGTTCCCGATCCGATTTATTGAATTAGAGGAAGATCAACAGAGTTTTACCTTTAAAGGATTACGTATTAATGCGTATAAGGTGAATCATAATATTACTTGCTATGGATATAGTTTGGAAGTTGATCGTGCTGGAAAGTTTGCTATAGAAAAGGCAAAAGCGCAGAATGTGCCAATGCCATATTGGAGCCGATTGCAAAAAGGGGAAACGATACAGGATGAATCAGGAGTCTACACACCGGATATGGTGTTGGGGCAACCGCGAAAAGGGATTAAACTGACTTATTGCACAGATTCCAGACCGACCAGGGAAATCATAGAGAATGCCCGGGGATCGGATCTGTTTATCTGTGAGGGTATGTATGGAGAACCGGATAAGGAAAAGAAAGCAAAAGAATATAAGCACATGACTTTTTATGAGGCGGCAACAATGGCAAAAGAAGCACAGGTAAAGGAGTTGTGGCTGACGCACTATTCGCCTTCTTTAGTAAGACCGCAGGATTATACCAAACGGGTACAGGATATATTTCCGAATACGATTGTTCCAAAAGATCGTCGAACTACTACATTATTGTTTGAGGAGGAATGATTATGAAGAAAAAAGGAGCAAATACATTTGCAGTCACAGTGTCTATACTTGTAATTGTATGTCTTGCTGCGTATGTTGTGATCAGCAATCGAACAAAACAGACAACAAGTGGGAAAGATGCATCTGAGGTAGAGAAATTATTATCTTATGATTTTGAAGAAGATTATCCGAAGACGGTGAAGGAGACGGTGCGTCTTCATTGCCGATATATGAAATGTGCATACAATAATGAATTTACAGAAGATGAATTGAGTCAGATGAATAAGCAGGTTCGGAATTTATATGATCAGGAGCTGCTTGATTATAATGCAGAAGATGCACAATTAGATGCATTAAAGCAGGATATTCAATATTATGTGGATAACAAGCAGAAGATCGTAAGTTATTCCTATGGGGAAGATAGTCAGATTGAGTATAATACAGAAGATCAGATTGATTATGCTAAGATCAGAGTTACTGTGCTGTTGCGGGTGGCCTCTGCTCCTGGTAATGCAGAAGAAGAATATATTTTGAGAAAGAATGACCGGGGTCAATGGAAGATTCTTGGGTGGCAGGCAGTAAATAAGAATTCGAAAGATAAAGGAGATGCAGAATAATGGAGAAAGATATATACATATTAGCGATTGAATCGTCCTGTGATGAGACTGCGGCTGCAGTGATTAAGAACGGGCGACAGGTGTGTTCGAATGTGATCTTTTCCCAAATTGAGTTGCACAAACTATATGGGGGTGTAGTTCCTGAAATTGCATCTCGTAAACACATTGAAAAAGTCAATCAGGTGATCAGGCAAGCGTTAGAAGAAGCTTCTATGCAGTTGCAGGATATTGATGCCATTGCTGTAACCTATGGTCCCGGACTGGTAGGTGCATTGCTGGTAGGCGTAGCAGAGGCGAAAGCAATTGCTTATGCAGCACACAAACCACTGGTAGGAGTGCACCATATTGAAGGACATATTGCAGCAAACTACATTGAGAATTTGGATCTGGAACCACCGTTTTTGTGTCTGGTTGTATCCGGAGGACACACGCATTTAGTGAAAGTGGTAGATTATGATCGGTTTGAAATACTTGGCAAGACAAGAGATGATGCGGCAGGTGAGGCTTTCGATAAAGTGGCACGGGCAATTGGTCTCGGATATCCGGGCGGTCCTAAGATTGATGCTTTGGCAAAAGAAGGAGATCGGAATGCAATTGCCTTTCCGAGAGCAAAAGTGGACGGTAATGAATATGACTTTAGTTTTAGTGGATTGAAGTCTTCGGTATTGAATTACCTGAATCAGTGCGAAATGAAGCAGATTGAAGTGAATCGTGCAGATGTGGCTGCGTCTTTTCAGTATGCAGTGATTGATGTCCTGACTACACATGCGATTCATGCGGTAAAACAATTAGGAATTGATAAGTTAGCAATTGCAGGAGGGGTGGCGTCTAATTCATCCCTTAGACAGAATCTGCAAGAGGCATGTGAAAGAGAAGGAATTCGTTTTTATCATCCATCTCCGATTTTTTGTACGGATAATGCAGCTATGATAGGTGTGGCTGGATATTATGCGTACTGCAATGGCGTACGTCATGGGTTGGACCTGAATGCAGTACCGAATCTTAAAATTGGGCAAAGGATATAGAATAGTATGAGAAATAAGAAAGTTACAGCGATTGTATTGGCGGCAGGAAAAGGCAGCAGAATGCGGTCGGATGTTCCGAAGCAATATCTTGAGATAGATGGAAAACCTATTTTATATTATTCTTTGTGTACATTCGAACAAAGCTCTGTAGATGATATTGTTTTGGTTACAAGACCGGAGGATGTCGAATATTGCCGCAATGATGTTGTTGGAAAATACCGGCTAAGTAAAGTGTCGTGTGTTGTGGCTGGTGGCGAAGAGAGATATTGGTCTGTGTGGAATGGGCTTCAGGCGTGTGCGAGAACGGATTATGTGCTAATACATGACGCAGCACGTCCGTGCATCACGGTAGAGAATGTGGAAGAATCCATATCGGGTGTGATCAAATGGGGAGCATGTACATTAGGAGTGCCTGTAAAGGATACGATCAAACAGGTAGATGATAATAATTATGGAGTGGCAACTCCGGTCAGAAAGTATTTGTGGCAGATACAGACACCACAGTCATTTCCTTATGATCAATTAGTGGATGCGTATAAGAGAATGATACAGGATAAAGTTACAGATGTTACGGATGATACAATGATCGTAGAACGGTATCTGAACCTGAAAACCAAGGTGATACAAGGAGATTACAGAAATTTAAAAGTGACTACACCGGAGGATTTAGATCTCGTAAAAAAATTTTTTGAAAAAAATAAAAAAAGTTGTTGACATCGGAGTGATGAGGTGTTAATATAGTCAATGTCGCTGACGAAAGGAAATAAATCAGCAGCACGGAGAGGTATCGAAGTGGTCATAACGAGGCGGTCTTGAAAACCGTTTGTCCGCAAGGGCGCGTGGGTTCGAATCCCACCCTCTCCGCTGTTCTTAACTACATAGTGAGAACGTAGCTTGCGGCTTGGAGAAGTACCCAAGCGGCTGAAGGGGCTCCCCTGGAAAGGGAGTAGGTCGTTAATAGCGGCGCGAGGGTTCAAATCCCTCCTTCTCCGTTGAGTAACAAAGCAAAGCAAGCAAGAACAATGAAAACTGAATGAAGATTAAACAACAAAACAACCCTGAAATTTCTTAAAAGATTTTTCGAGAGAACGTTTTAGTA